>Ga0315282_10009996_pt1 | contig 14981 bp, 10 predicted proteins | sample YL17G07_20_MG_FD_203693 | JGI IMG/M metagenome (GOLD analysis project Ga0315282, IMG submission 203693) | Sediment microbial communities from Yellowstone Lake, YNP, Wyoming, USA - YL17G07_20 | ecosystem: Environmental > Aquatic > Freshwater > Lake > Sediment | place: USA: Wyoming | collected... | reverse complement strand
TTCCAGTATCGGTCTTGCAGGTTGCGGGGGATCAGACCGCTCTTCGGATCCGCCAGCGCCAGCCAACCCATTACGTAGCGTTGGCAGCGGCGCAGCCCCTCATTGGCGGATTTTCCATTCTCCATGGCCTTTTCGGAAGGAGTGGTTGCGTCCACGGCGGGTTCCTTGGAGCAGGCGAGGAGCGCCAGGACTCCGGACAGGGACAGCAGCAGGGTGACAGCGCCTTTCACGTATTTGCTGTGCCGCATGAGATGACATCCTTTCTCTTGATGTTTTCCATTCGGCCCTTCAAAGCGCCCCAGACTGAGGTGATTCTATTTGTTGTCAGGCTCAGAACCAAGTGTAATCGGGTCGCGGTCAGAGCCAGGCGCTGATCGCCTCGATGAACGGGCGGGTGGTGACGGACCAGTCGTACTTCTCCATGGCGAGCTGGCGGGCGCGGGCGCCCATCGCGTGGCAAGCCTCCATATCGCGGGTGAGGTTTGTCAACTCGTCGCTGAATCGCTCCAGGGGGCAGAGAACGCCGTGGACGCCGTTTTCGATGGCCACTCCGCGCGCGCCGGTTTCGGTCGAAAGGATCGCCGTCCCCGCCGCCAGGCAATCCAGCGTCTTAAGACTCACGCCGGAGCCGGTAGTGAGGGGATTGAGCGCGATGTCGGCCATGGCAAGAAGTCGGTTCTTGATCCGCTCCTCGCGCTCGAAGAAGAGGAGTAGATTGGGGGGGCACACGGCGGGCCGCACGGTCCAACACACCGCGCCCACGATGACAAAGAGGACTTCGGGATGGCGTGGAACGAGTTCCTCGATAATGAAGCGCGCCGCGGCGGTGTTCGGCTGGTGCCCGCTTCCCAGGAAGATGGCCATTGGTTCGTCACCCACGCCGGCGGCCTTGCGGAGGGCGGCGCGGTCCATGTTGGCACAATCACGCTGGTGGGCCTCGCAATCCACGCCGTTGGCGGCGAGGATGATCCGAGGATCTGGTCGGGCGCCTTGATCCGCGCATGTGCTCCCGGCCTTGCCATACAGGCTCCGCATTTGTTGGCCGTCATTTTCGGAGCACACAGTCACAAGGCGCGATCGCCGCACGGCCTGGCGTTCACACTTCATCACTTGTTTCAGGGCCCAGTGTTGCCAGAACCCGCTTCCGTAGAGCTGCTCTTTCAGAACCGCCTCCACGTTGAGGCTTTCGTAGATCACCGGCACGTCCACCGCAGTCCCTCGCACAAGCGGAACGAAGTAGGGGTGACACAGGACAATGGCCTTGGCAAACCGTGCTTCTCTGGTGAAGGCTTCGCGAAGCGGACGATTGTATCTCGCCGTCAGGTAGGCCGCCACGTCGTCACACTCCGTGCCGGTCAAAGCATAGAGCGCCTTCTTGAGCAAGGCACTAAGCCGGTTCTCGGGAACGTTGATCTCTTCGACTCCCTGCGCGGGCGTTTGGCGGCGATAGGAGGGGGCGGAGGTTTGGGTCAGGATGGTGACGTGGGCGTCGCGCGCAACCGCCCGGTAGTGATTGAGGAGCCGTGCCCTCCCGCCAAACGAAACCGGAGTGACCGGATAGTCATTCAGGACAAGAACGCGGCGGTGGGTTTTGTGGTGGAGGATTTCGGCGGCGGTGTCCGCGATGCGGTGCCAGTCGTAGCGATCACATGCGATGCGGCGCGCGGCGGATCCGAGGGCGCGGCGAGTCCCTGGCGATGCCGTCAGTTCGCCGGTCTGTGCGGCGAAGCTGCCCGCGTCCGTCACGCGGAGGTGTTCGCCGTTGGCCGGCCCAGCCATCAGCCCGCGCGCGCCGTGCGGAGTGGAAAGCACCGGCAACCCGGCGGCAAAGAACTCGAGCATCTTGAGATTGGTCCCGGAGCCGGAGAACATCGGGTTGACGGCGAGGGTCGTGGCCTGAAAAAGAGCGCGCTTCTGGTCGCTATCGAACTCCCCGAACAAAGTCACGTTGCCGGGCATCCCGCCCGAGAGATGCGGGCAGACCGATCCGGCTATCACGAACCGTATCTCCGGACGCTGGGGCGCGGCCTTCTCGATCAGGAAACGCGCGGCCTCGATGTTCGGCGCATGGTGGCTTCCGAGGAAAAGAGCGCAGGGCATCGCCGGATCCAGTCCGAGGGACCGGCGCGCGGCCGCGGCCGCCTCCTCATTATCCGGATCCACCGGCGTGATCTCGGCGGAGTCCACGCCGTTGGGAATGATGTAGACCTTGGTGGGATCGAGTCCATACAGGCGGGTCATCTCGGCGGCGTCTTCGCGGCTGCACGCGAAGACCACGTCGGCTTGGCGGCATAAGGCGCGCTGAACGCGCGTGGTCCAGGCGGCGAGAATCTTCCCCCGCCAACCCCGCAGCGTTTGCCGCTGCATCAGGCCCTCGACGTTGTAACTATTGTGGACGATAAGCGGACGCTGACCCCTCAAACCCTTCACAAACGGCCTCAAGGGGAAGGGATAGTCGAACATCACGATCCGGCTGGAGGCAATGACCTCGCGCGCCCGCCGCAGAAAATCCTTGTGAAACCGGGTGGCGAGTTCAACCACGTTGGCGGAACATTCCGTCTGCCCCAATCCCCGCTGCATGACCTGGTAGAGGTAGTGGTGCAGCCTTGTTTGCGGGATGCGGTACTCGGTGCAAAGATCGTTGTGCTGAATGGTCTCGGGTTGCACGAAAGGATACGTCGGGTTCACCATCCGAACACGGAAGCCGCGGCGGGCAAGCCGGCTGTAGAGATGAAAGTAGCGCATTTCGCCGCCGGAGCGTGGGGGCGTGAAGGCGGGGAAGAAGTTGATCGCCGCAATATCAACCGGTTCTGGAACGGGAAGTCGGGGCATTCGCGGCATCCTTAGGCTTTAGGCTGTGGGCTGTGGGCTTTAGGCTGTGGGCTTGAGACTCGAGGCTGGAGACTGGAAGCTCTTCTGGTTCTGTTCCTACAGTCTACAGCCTAAAGCCTACAGCCTCCAGCCTAAAGCCTACGGCCTTTCTTCCTTCTTGCGCAGCATGAGGTAGTAGTCCTGGCAACCAAACAGTAGGTTGTTCAGCCGCTCCACATTCTCCCGCTCCGCCCTTTCCCCGGCAGGCACAAGGCGCTCATGTTCCGGAATGGGGTGGATCATCCGCGTTTCCGTGTGTTCCAGCCCGGCGCACTCGCACAGCAGGCGCAGCGTCTCCGGCGCCAGGAAGGCCTGGTGTGTGGGGTCCATGAAGTACCAGCGGTACGCCGAGAAACTGCCGGGATTGAGCGTTTCGAGAACGCAGACTCCGCCGGGCGCAAGTTTTGCCCGCACCAGGTCCAGGAAACGCCTGAGAACGTCGAGCGGCAGGTGCTCGACCACTTGGAAGGCGACGATGGCGCCGAAGGTGTCGGGCGGCTGGGCTTCGAGGAAATCCAAGGCGTCCGCGGATTCCACGTGGAGGCCATCCTCGCGGGCTAGATTCGCGGAAGCCCGGTTGCTCTCGACGCCGGTGGCGGGGATGCCGCGCTCGTTCAGCAGGACGAGGAACTCGCCGCGGCCGCACCCCACGTCCAAGACGCGGCGCTTATCGGGCGGGAGGGCGTTGAGGTGCGGCTCGATCAGGCGAACATACTCTTCCTGCCACTTGCGAATGAGGTCTTTGGGCCCGCGCCAGTTTTCTTCGTAGAGAAGATACGAGATATTTTCGCAGAGCGCTTCGGCGGATGCTCTCGAAACGGGGGGCGTTATTCCCGGCTCCGATGTCCGTTTGGGAGGCAGGGGATCGCCGGCGGTTTCCGTCGCGCGCAACTCCTCGCGGATAAGGTGCAGCATCCGCCGCATCCGGGCCTCGGTCTCCCGGCGCATTTCTTCTCCGAGTTGCCGCACCTGGCCCGCGGCCTGAAGCGTCTGGTCCATGCGCCTCTGGATCGCTTGCGCCCCGGCGTTCATCTCTTGAACCGCGCGATTGGTTTCTTGAATTCTCTCCCGCGTTTCCAGCGTTCTCTGGTTGGTTTCCTGGACCCCCTTGATGAGCGAGTCGTGGGTCCGGTTGATATCGCCAAAACGCTCCTCCATGAGAGTAAGGACGGAGTCGCGGGCCCTGAGGTGCGCCAGGATCTGCGAGAGGGCCTTGTCCACCTTTGGGCCATGCTCGGCCCACAGATGGATGGCGTTGGCCACGCTGCGGTTGAAGTTCACTTGCTTGCCCGTGACAATCCGGAAGAGACGCTGCACCAACCGTTTCAGGAAACCCCACCGTGTCCCGGGAGGCACGCTCGCAACGTCAACACTCTCGTCCAGAAGAGGCAGGAGCTGGATGCTCAACAAATGCGAGGGCATTTCCGGCAGGTCAATCCGTTGGGGCGCGAGGGCGGAAAAAACAGGCTTGCCCTCGCCAAGGCCTTGCGCGCTGTCCGGGGCGGGCCGTCCCTCAGCCTGGCGCTTCTGGTCTTCCGGCGCTGGTCTTGGGGAAATCGTGGACGGGCTGTTGTCCTGGAGGAACACCTTCTGCGGCGAGGTCTCGGCCGCCCGCAGGTTGTCCACGATTTCTTCCGGATCATAACGTTTCATGATGCTCTCTCCGGTTGCGCTTGAATGGCACGAATTGCCAAGTGCTGAGTGCTGAGTGCTGAGTGCTGAGGCGTCAAGAGCCGGCGCTCAGTGCTCAGCGCTTTTTCTTGATCGGCATCCGCCCCTTGAATGGCTGCGAGAGTGAATATGCGGGTTTGGCCCGCCAAGGCGGGCGGGAGGGCGAAGGCGATGGCTCCATCCGCCAGCAACTCTCCCGCGGCGTGCCCGCCGGTCCAGGAAAGATGGAGCGCGGGAAAGGGTTCCGGAATGGCCTGGAAGGCTTTTCTTTCGGGAACGATCCGAAGATTCGGAGTGGGCGGGCAAAAGACAAAACGGCCCTCGCCTTTGAAGACGCGGAGGTGGCGGGAGGAGCCTTGCTCCAGAGAAATCCGCCACCCGTCCAGGAAAAAACGGTCACAGGCGGCGGTCTCGTCAAGGAGGGCCGGCGGATGGCCGAACGCCGACTCGATCACGTCGGATATCTCCGCGAGGGGCTGCCGCGGGCGGGAGATGGAAAAGACGGGTTGAAGGCGGGCCAGCCCGTAGAAACGCATGTCCCCCCCCGGTAAAACGCGGAACCGCCACGCCTTGTCTATCCAGTCGAAATTCGTGGCGAGGTGCGTCTCATCCAGGTGAACCGCCACCGTCAGGGTATAGTCGGCTGGACCCAGGTCCATGTCGAAGTCGAACACGGCCTCCGCTGTTTCCCCCGGTTCATAAGTCCCAAGAGTTTGCCCGAGACCGCACGTGTTGACGCCATAGACCTCCACCCCGAGGTGATTCCGGATGAGAATCCCGATGGTGGGGTTGGCAATCCTCTCGAGGAACAGGATGCGGACGGCCAGGCGGACCTTCTCTCCGGAGGCAAACACCTCGCTGGGTTTGCCGCCCTGGTTCCTCATCTCGATCCCCGCGATCAGAGCCCTGAAGTTGCCGGACCTTTGAGTCCCCATCGCTCCGGCGACTTCTCGCTGGTTCACCAGAATCTTCATGCCTCCCACGGCGGAACGGTCGGCGATCCGGGCGTTGTAGAAGTCAATGATCTCGTCCGGCGCTCCGCACCGCTGGACGGTCCCGTTCTCCAGCAAGACGGCGTGGTCGCAAAGGGTCAGGACGGCGGTGGGGTCGTGGGACACGAAGAGAATGGTCACGCCCTTCTCGCGGAACTCGCGAATGCGGCGTATGCACTTCTGCGAGAAATAGGCGTCCCCCACGCTGAGAACTTCATCAATGATCAGGATGTCGGGGTCCACGCAGGACGCAATGGCAAAGCCCAGCCGCATCACCATCCCGCTGGAATAGGTGCGGACGGGTTGTTCGATGAAGTCGCCCAGTTCGGAAAAACGAACGATCTCCGGAAAGCGCTCCTGGATCTCCTCATCGCTCAGCCCCAGCATCTTGCCGTTGAGGTAGATGTTGGTGCGCCCGGTGAACTCGGGGTGAAAGCCGGTGCCCAGTTCGAGCAGTCCCGCCACCCGGCCTTCCACCTCGATCCGGCCTTCGGTGGGGAAAAGCGTGCCCGTGATGATTTTGAGAAGCGTGCTCTTCCCGGCGCCGTTCGGACCGACAATGCCCATCGCCGTTCCGCCGGGAATCCGCAGGTTGATATCGCGCAGAGCCCAGAACGGCGTGTGCCACTGCTTGCGCCCAAGGGTCATCCATTCCTTGAACCGGTGCCAAGGCCGGGCATACAGATTGAACCGTTTGGAAACGTGGGTGACGGTTATGGACATGCGTTCCGTTCCCGCAGGGCCCTATCCAGAAGGTCCCACGCCTTCTGTCCAAACATGGTGATCAGGGTGTTCTTCATCTCGACGTACAAAGGCCCGCAAGCGTAAGGGTTCTTCTTCAGGCAGCCAACCGCCGTATGCCCCCCATCATCCGCTTCGCCCAGGGCCATCACTTCGGGGCTGTGCGAAGTCACCAGGATGGTTCCCTTCTCATCGTTCGTTTCGAGGAGGAAAAGCGGGAACATCACGCACGCCGACGGCTTGTGCCAATCCGGCGAAAGACCGTTTTCGACGCAATAGACGTGGATCACGCACGCGTAAAAACCGAACTCGCGCGTGCCGGGGGCCAGGAACACGCAATGCTCCCGGGAGTCCTTCGTCAGAAGCCGGTCATAACTCTCGTCCCACTCATAATACCCCCCGAGTTTCTTGATCCGCCCGTCCAGCCACTTGAACCGCCGGCGGATACCGGGCAGGATCTCCTCGATGCGGTCCCGTTCCGCGGTCGAAAGACGAGGGGTATAGACCACGCAGCACGAGGAGCACTTGCGGCGGGCCCCGTTGCGCCCGGAATCCGGTATGCACAGGCGCGTATTGCAAACAAAGGGTTGCGTCATCCCTTGGGTGTCGAAAAGGAGATTCCCGATCTCGAGAATCCGTCCCTTCTCTCTCAGATAATCCACATACTTCTCGATGGGATCCCGCTCGTAGGATTCGGTGTCCTCGCGGAGCCTCTTCTGCAATTGGAACTTCATTTGGGGACGGGGTGTTCCTTTCCAATATGGGGGTTCAGAGTCTTTCCGACAGCGAGCGACGCAGAGCAGCGAGACGGCTTTGGATCTCGCGGAGCTTCGAGGAAAGCGCGGATGGCACTTCAGGGCCGCCGCACGGAGTCTCCTGAGCGGCGGCGTGGATCATCTCTTCGATCTCGGAGAGCTCCCTCTCCACGCCGCGCAGGAATTCCAGATCTTGTTGGCGCTTGGTTCTTGCGTGGTCCAGTTCGATCCTGTAAATGCGGGAGCGGTCGCGGCCTTTCAGGGCGATGTACTCGATCGCCAGGAAGATGACCACGATGATCGCGACGGGGCTGTAGAGGCTGCGCAGAAAGTCCTTGCCGTGGGTGGTGAGGATCAGGCCGGTAACGAAGACGGCCACAATGGCCAGAATCAGGATGATGTTCTTGACAGGGGAGGGGGGGCGCGGCTGGCGTTTGCGGAGCCTCGCCGTGCCGGAACGTGAGGGAGTGGACGGTGTGGCGGCCATAGTTCTCTTTGCGCCGGATCCCGGGACTCTTCCCGCATTCCGGGTGTTTCGGCGCGCGCCCGCGCCGGGAGTGACCGGGTCGGCTAGTCAATATCCAACACCCCCGCGCAAAATCGCAAGCACAAACTTCCTTCACAAACTTCCTTCATGAATCTTCTCGCTTCCTCTCGTCATTTTCGCGCATTTTCGTCTTTCAAATGAGAAGCCGGACATGATACCCTCCAGAGCTTGTGAACACTTCAACCGGGCAATCCGCTTTCGCCGGTCCCCGGTGGTCGAGGCCGCGATGCCAAATCCAAGACCCCTCAACATTCTGCGGGTTATCACATGGTTGCCCGTCGGGGGAATCGAACGGAAGATCCTGGCCGTGTTGCCTCGTCTGGACCGGGAGCGGTTTCGTGTGCGCCTCGTCTGTCTCCGCGAGAGGGGCCCTCTCGCCGACGAGCTCGAAACGCTCGGGGTTCCCGTTGACGAGTGTCCGATGCGTTCGCGCTTGTCTCCTTCTGGAATCCTCGGACTCTCGGCCCTGATGCGCAAGCACCGGATTGATATTGTTCACGCCCACATGTACCGGTCCGCGGTCCCGGCCACCATTGCCGCCCACCTGGCGCGCGTGCCCGTGGTCATCACCCAGGTGCACAACGTGGACACCTGGGAAACCCGCCGGCAGCGCTGGCTGGACAGCTTCCTTTGCCGGTGGCGATCCGCGGTGGTGGGAGTTTCCGAGTGCGTCCGCCGCGACATCACGCGCAGCCTCTCCATCCCCGAAGAGAAGGTGCACGTCCTGTACAACGGCGTGGACGTCGAACGTTTCGGCGGCGGCGGGCGCCGGGCGGCCATGCGGGCGGCGTTGGGGCTGGCGCCGGACGACGTCGCGATCATCTATCACGGCCGCCTGGTGAGCCAAAAGAACCCGGAGGCGCTGGTGAAAATCGCCTGCGAAGTGGCCCAGCGCCGCAAAGGGGTGGTGGTCCTGGTGGCGGGCGACGGCCCGCGGCGGGAGGATCTCGAACGCATGGCGGCGGAGAAGAACGTCTCCGGGTTGATTCGCTTCCTGGGGCGGCGGAATGACATTCCCGATCTCCTGCAGGCGGCGGATATCTACGTGCTTCCCTCTTTCAAGGAAGGCTTCAGCAACGCGCTCATCGAGGCGATGGCGGCGGGTCTGCCCGCGGTGGCCACGGACGTGGGAGGCAACGCCGAGGCCGTGGAGCACGGGCGCAGCGGCTGGATCGTGCCGCCGCGCAACGACGGCCTGCTGCTGAACGCCGTGGCCGCCCTCGCGGACGACGCGGCCGAGCGCGCCCGCATGTCCCAGGAAGCCCGGAAACGCGCCCGTTTTTTCAGCATCGAGAACATGATCGCCAACGTCGAATCGCTCTACACCCAGCTCGCCCGCGAGGCGGGATTGGCATAGATACTAAGTGTAGCGCGTTGCCAGTCTTACATTTGTCTTGCGGGCGGAAGGTTTTCGTTGAAGAATGCGTTGGAAGAGGGAAAGGTAGGAACGTCTATAGAGCACCCTCTTTGGAGGTCCGGATGCTGAAACGGGTTCATATTAAGGATTACAAGTCGCTTATGGACGTCGAGGTGTCTTTCGAGCCTCTATCTGTCCTGTTTGGCCCAAACGCGGCGGGGAAAAGCAACCTGCTCGACGCCCTTCAATTGCTTTCAAGGATAACCGCAAGCAAAAACCTTAAGGAAGCCTTTGATCCCCCCTACCGGGGGAAGCCTTTGGAGTCGTTCCATTTTGGGCCGCGTGGGATCGAGGGCCTCCTTGAACAGGAATCGGTGTCGTTTTCCATCGAGGTGGATATTAAGCTCTCCGAGAGCCTGGTGGCAAAAGTCAATAACCTCATCGCGGCAATGAAACAACCCCGGGATTCCGAGGAGACTCAGAAGGTGTGTGAGCAAGCAGAGAATTCCAGGAAACCTCCCGCCGAGAAACGGTCGTCCCCTCGCATGGAGGTTAAGGAGAGGAATCTGCGTTACAGGATAGAAGTGGAGATGCTGCCGCGATCGGGGATTCTGCGCGTCCGGGATGAGTATCTTGCCGCTCTCAACGAGAAGAATGAGCCGACAGGAGCAAGACGTCCCTTTATTGAGAGGGAAGGCAACCGGCTGCATTTGAGAATGGAGGGACAATCCCACCCGCGGTTCTTCGAAATGGGATTGGACCACACGGTTCTCTCCGTGCCGCATTATGCCCCTCATCATCCGCACCTTACGGCTGCGCGGGAGGAGTTGTCGAGTTGGCTCTTTTTCTACTTTGAGCCGCGCGAGCGGATGCGGGCGGCGACCCCCGTAAAGGAAGTCCGACATATCGGCCTGATGGGGGAGGAACTGGCGGCTTACCTAAACACGCTTCGCGCCACGGATGAACGTCAGTTCCGCGCGGTGGAAAAGGCTTTGAGAACGGTTATCCCCTCCATCACGGGGATACAGATGATCATAAATAAACTAGGCGAAGTAGAAATGTCCCTGCTGGAAGGTGACATCGCCATTCCAGCGAGGCTCCTCTCAGAAGGAACTTTGCGGATACTGGGATTGCTGGCTCTGAGCGGCGCGAAGGAACCGCCCGCATTACTGTGTTTCGAGGAGCCGGAGAACGGCGTCCACCCGCGCCGCATCGGCCGCATCGCGCAGGTTTTGCGGAACCGGACGGAAATGGGCGATACACAGATAGTTGTAACCACCCACTCTCCGGTTCTTCTCGATGAAATGCCGAATACGAGCCTTTACATCTGCAAACGTGAAAGAGGAAACACAGCAATACGGCCACTTAAATATCCAGTTGCTAAGGATATGTTACGCGCCTCTGAGATAGACAGAGCTTTGCAAGATCAAGGAGAATCCGACCTTCCTGTCTCCGACAGAATCATGCGAGGGGATTTCGAATGATCCGCATCGTTCTGCTGGGCGAAGACGCCGCTCACGAGGATTTCCTAAGAGCTCTGCTCGAACGGCTTCAAACGCAGATTGGCGTTCATCTGGATATTAAGTTGAGAAGTTCCTTCCGGGGTGGAAGCCGCGTTTTCAGGGAACTCGATACTTATATGAGGGAACTCGAGAAGGGAATGCAGGCGCGTCCTGACCTTCTGGTTGTGGCGGTGGATGCGAACTGCAAAGGTCTTCAGAATCGCAGGCAGGAAGTGTTGGAGCATATCCCCAGCGACTTCAGGGACTTCACCGTGTTGGCAATACCCGATCCTCATATCGAACGTTGGATGTTGCTGGATTCGTCCGCATTCAAGAGGGTTTTCGGAAAAGGATGTGCGGTGCCGGATAAGAAATGCGAGCGGGACCGCTATAAGAAGATGCTGCGCGATGAAATCCGAGCCGCGGGATATAACCCCATTATGGGAGGCATGGAATGGGCGGACGATCTTCTTAAGGAAATGGACTTCTCAAGAATTCATGACAAATCTCTCAAGACATTCCTGGATGAAATGGAGAAGCATTTAAGGAGTCGGGCCGCGCACTGAAACGGCGGCGTGCGCTCTTGCCCGCTTCTCCTCTCCCGGGGGACTCCTGAATATGCGCAGACAGTGAACGCTCCAGCCACGATTTCCAACATCAAAGGGTCTTCACTGAAATCCAACCTCGAAGCCTACGCGTACCTCGCGCCGGCGGGGATCATACTCCTTGTCTTCTGGTGCGCGCCGGCGGTCTTCTCGGTGTTTGTCTCCTTCACCAACTGGCACGGCGGAGACGCGCTCGCCGACGTGAAGTGGGTGGGACTCGAAAACTACCGCATGGCCTTCCACGACCAGCGCTTCTTCAAGACGCTTTGGAACACCGTCAATTACGTCATCTGGAGCGTCCCGCTGACCCTGATCCTGTCTCTGAGTGTGGCTCTCCTGCTTACTCTGAAGATTCGCGGCATGGCGCTCTTCCGTACCGCCTTCTTCCTTCCCTACGTCACAACGTGGGTCGCCGTCTCGATTCTCTGGAGCTACATCTTCCAACAGAACTTCGGTCTCGCGAACTGCTTTCTCGAATTCCTCGACAAGCATCTTCACCTGGGGGTGGGGCCGCTCAAGTGGCTCAACGAGCCGCGCGGCGTGATCGAAATGGCCGCGACCTGGATGGGCCAACGCCTGGGGCTGCTCTCCGGCGATCAGATCGTGGATTTCAAGCACCCGCTTCTCGAGGGGCCGAGCCTCGCGATGTTCTCGATCATCATCACGTCGGTGTGGCGCGACACGGGTTATTTCATGCTGATCTTCATAGCCGGCCTGAACGAGATAGACCCCACCTACTACGAGGCCGCCGAGATTGACGGCGCGGGGCCCTGGACGCGCTTCCGGCACATCACCCTGCCGCTTCTCTCCCCGGTCACGTTCTTCCTTCTGGTCGTCGCGATGATCGGCGCCTTCAAGGTCTATGTTCCCATGATGATTATGACACCCGGCGGCGGACCCAGCGGCACCACCTCCACTCTCGTCTATTTCTTGTACGAGGAAGGCTTCATGTCGTGGCGGCTCGGGTATGCCTCCGCGATTGCTTACGTGCTGTTCGTGATCATCCTCGCGATGACGCTGCTCCAAAACAAAGTGATCGGAGGGAAGGTCCACTACGAATAGGAACCAAGAGTAGCGCGGGCGTCCCGCCTGCGAGCACTGTTTGTAGTGCAGGCTTTAGCCTGTCTTGTGGCGCGGGCGTTACACGGAAACTTGGCAGGCGGGACGCCCGCCCTACATTATCAGCCCCAAATAATATGTCTATCAGTACTTTGACACTCCTCGTGATCCTCCTCCTTGACCTCCTGTGTTGGGTCTGGGTGGCCGCGCGCGGCATCCGGCGCCGCTCCTGGAAGGCCGTGGGCCACACGGCGGCCTATCATGCCCTGGGCGCCGCGACCGTTATCATGGTCCTGCCCTTCTACTGGATGGTGGCCACGTCTCTCAAAGATTTCGAGAGCGCCAACCGCCCCGTCCCCACCTGGCTGCCTCTCGGAACCAAGTACTTCGCCCCCCCTCCGTCCACAAAACCGGGAGAGGTCTCCGTGCCGCGTTCGGGAGAGATTTCCGCAGCGGCGAATCGCAGTGCCGGTCCGCGGGCCTCCGCCGCTCAAGGCCCCGCCGCCACCAGCGAGATTGAGGTCGGTCTCATCCGGGCGGGGAACCTGACCTGGAGCGAGATCCGCCGCAAAGATTCCGTCGTGGTGGCGCCCGTGAAGCGCTTGCAGGATCAGTCCGCCTACTACACGGTGAAGGGGAGCGGCATTCGCCGCGAACGCCGGCCCCAGTGGCGCAATTACGTCGAGGCATGGAACGCGCCCGCAAAGGGCAATCCCGAGAATCCCGTCACCTTCACGCGGTACTTCTGGGTGAGCGGCGTAACGTCGCTGCTTACAACCCTGGGCACGCTCATCACGTCCGTCCTCGCGGCATACGCCTTTGCCAAGATGCGATTCCGCGGCAGGAACCTGCTCTTCTACCTCGTCCTCGCGACGATGATGGTTCCCGGACAGGTCCTGCTTATTCCAAACTTTCTTATTCTCTCTGCGTTACCTGACTACTCCTTTGGTTTGCGATGGCTGGACAACTATCCCGCGTTGGTTGTGCCATGGCTCGCCAGCGTCTTCGGAATCTTCATGCTCCGTCAGTTCTTCCGTGGCATCCCGGACGAGCTCTGGGACGCCGCGCAAATTGACGGCGCGGGTCGTTTCCGCTACCTGTGGCAGATCATGCTCCCCCTCTCCAAGCCCGCCGTCATCACGCTGGCCCTCTTCGCCTTCCTGGGCGAGTGGAATTCGCTCCTCTGGCCGCTGATCGTCACCACCAGCCCCGACATGCGGACCCTGATGGTCGGCCTGCAAACCTTCAACGAGGAAATGAGCGGCAATTCCCACCTTCTCATGGCCGCGGCCACCATCGCCGTCCTGCCCGTCGTGCTTCTCTTCTTCGCTCTCCAACGCTTCTTCGTCGCCGGTCTCTCCCGCACCGGGTTCAAATGACGCGGCTGTGCGCGAGCCGTTTCAGCCGCTCGAAGGCCTCAGCGGAAAACGCTTCGGGCCGGGTGTAGTAGAGGCTGTTGTTCTGCCAGAGCGGTTCTTCTTCGATCTCCGGTCCCGAAACGGCGAGGACGCGCGGCCATTCCTCGGTGCCGGGAATGGGCGAGTACTCGTTGAGCTTCGGAAGCGCTCCGGCGGCATGCACGACCTCAATCGCGCGCTCCACCTCTTCCGGTTTCTGACCCGGCATGCCCGCCATGATATAGACGCCGATGTCCCCGCGCTCGTACCCCGCGTCCAGCAGCGCCCGGACGGCCCTCGTGAAGCGGCCTGGCTCTCCCTCGCGGTTCCAGGCGGCCAGTTGCGGCGGCTCGACAGACTCCAGGCTCAGGCGAAGCGTGGTGAAGCCCGCGCGCCGCATCTTCCCGGCGAGACCCGGCGTGATCTTCGTGTAGTGCAGTCCGTTTGGCGTATGGAAGCGGACCGCGATACCTGAGGCGATCACAAGGTCCAGCAGCGGCTCGAAGAAACGTTCGGAATCCATGAGGAGCGCATCGTCGTAGAACACGAAATCCGTGGTTCCCCAACGCTCGTGATGCCGCGCGATCTCCCGCAGAACGGATCCGGGCCTGCGGCGGAGATAGCGCGGCGCGAGCTGCCTCGACGCGCAATAGGTGCAGCGGCACGGGCAGCCCACCGAGGTGAGCACCGGCAGGGCGCCATGCGCGTGGCAAAGATCGAAGGCGGGTTCGGGCCAAGTCTCGGGGTCCGGCAGCGGCGGCTGGATGCGCCCCGCGTTCTTCGGAAAGGCGCGGGCGAGCCAGCGGGGGAGGGCCTCGAGCGCGTCTCCGGCGAGAACCTCGTCCGCGCCGCTGTGGGCGAGGGCGTGGCGCCGGCAGAGCGTGGCGTAGATGCCGCCGAGAACGATGGGAACGCGGGGCCAATGTGCGCGGCAACGCGCCACGGCGTCCCGCACGCCGTGATACCAGTAGGTCATTCGGGAGGTCATGAGAATGGCGTCGGGCGGGGACCCGCCACGCTCCTCGAACGCTCGCTTCCCGCACGCCCGCTCTCCGGACGTCCCCTCCTCGCCCTTCGGCTCCTCGCCCTTCCGCTCCTCGAACGCTCGCTTCCCGCACGCCCGCTCTCCGGACGTCCCCTCCTCGCCCTTCCGTTCCTCGAACGCCCGCAGTTCGTTTTCGAAGGCTTCGGGCGGAAGTCCATATCGCCGGAAAAGACGTCCCGCGCGAGCGGCGGGAACGGGCTGGATCTCAAACGGCCGGGCGTAGTACTTGCCGGTGTGGAATTTCCTGGCGCGGGGACCGCGGCCGCCGAGAGCGGGATGGGCGCGGTCGAGGCAGTCAATCAGACCGGTCTCAAAGCCCCATTCTCTCAGGCGGCGGGCCCAGTAGAGCAACCCCAGCGGCCAGGCCCACAAGTCGAAAGCGGCCACGTCCGTGATCCAGGGATTTACCAAAAGGAGGCGAGGCATGGACTGGCGTGGC
>Ga0315282_10009995_pt1 | contig 14982 bp, 3 predicted proteins | sample YL17G07_20_MG_FD_203693 | JGI IMG/M metagenome (GOLD analysis project Ga0315282, IMG submission 203693) | Sediment microbial communities from Yellowstone Lake, YNP, Wyoming, USA - YL17G07_20 | ecosystem: Environmental > Aquatic > Freshwater > Lake > Sediment | place: USA: Wyoming | collected... | reverse complement strand
TGGGCTGGGTGTGTTCCGCCCCCAACATGAACCTTGCCGACGGCTTCCTGGCACAAGTTGCCCTGATCGTCGGCATTGTACTCGGCATATTCCTCAACCGGCACGTCCTGTATGCGGGCCTGGCCTGTTGGTTTACTTGGGCTATCTGCTCTGTTGAGCTCGGTGTGAGGTCGTTCGACCGCTCAAGTGAGCGAGACGCGTGAGGACGGGCCCCGCCAAGCCGTGTTGAGCCGTCGCCGGTACGTTACTTAGCCCCCGGTGATTCACCGTGGGCGAAATACAGTTCGCGGCCGTGCCGGCCGCGGCTGAGCATGAGGCGGCGGGCTCGATGCGCTACTTCGCGACAACAAGGCGAAGCTTGAGCGTCACCGGCACGGCTGCCTCACGGATCTGACGCTCAAGGTCGGCGGCCTTCTGCTGGGCCTCGGCCAGCGGCAGGCCCTTGGTCATGCCGGGACGCTTGTGGCCCACGTCGGCCAGCCGCGCGTCGGTCAGCAGGCGCTGACACTGGTGGACGAGCTTCAGCACCTCCAGGCTGCGGCGGTTGGTCGAGAGGTTCGCCAGGCGCACCAGATCGATCCCCGCGGCAAGCTCCTCGCGGGTAAACGTTCCCAGAGATGTAGCATCCTCAAACATTTCGTACCGCGCCGCCGGGGCGCCGCGGACGATGAGGCGGTGGCGGTTGAACCGCTCGACGACCTTCTCCATCTCCACCGATTTCGCGTCCCACTGCGGGTCCATCGGCATCGGCAGGCGGGTGAGCCATGCCAAGCGGATGCCCTGCCCGTCGGCGACCAGGTCGGTCACGCGGCCGCGAGAGACCGACGCCGTGGCGGCATCGATCTCGGCCGTGTCGACCTCCGCCGGCACGCCCCACGCCTGGAGCACGGCGGCGGCAAAGAGCCAGTGGCCGAAGGCGTTGGCGTGGACGCCGTCGCCGGCCAGGAGGTAGTCGGGCTTGTCGCGGCGCCGCTCGGCCAGGTGCCGGTTCATGGGGCCGTGCACGTCGGCCACGTCCCACCCGTTCTGCCGCTGATCCAGGAGCCACGCGGCGTAGCGGTCGAGGACCTCGTTGTACCCCTCGAAGGGCTGGCGGTACTCGTCGCGGCCGGCCGGAAGGGTCCGGCCCTTGAGCGGCACGGGATCGAACGTCGGCGGGGTGAGGAGCAGGACCTTCGCGCCGGCGGCGCGGGCGGCGGAGACCAGGCGGCGGATGCCGTCCTGGTACGCCTTGAGCCGCTCCTGGCCGAAGGGATAGTAGATGCCGTCGTTCATGCCGTAGCAGGCGACGACGAGGTCGGGCCGCGTCTTCTCGAGCGCGCGGGCGAGCCGCTCGTGCAGGTCCGGCCGCGGAAACGCGCCGCCCGCGTGGCCGGGCTCCGAGAGGCCGGAGACGGTCTCGCTCGGCAGGCCCAGGTTGATCAGCTCGTACCGGCGGTCGGGCAGGCGGGTGGCCAGGCAGGCGTCGAGGTAGTCGATGTACCCGCCCCCGTAGGTGATGCTGTCGCCCAGGAAGACGATGCGGTGGACGTTGTCCAAGATCGGACTGGCCGTGCGGGCGCCCTGGGCGCAGCCGGCGGCGACTGCGGCGGCCGCCAAAACAAAGATCGCCAAGGTGGCGCGAGTCATGTGGCCTCCTGATCTTATCGCGATGCGGCGGTTGCTGCGCGGCGGGTCGGGAGATCCGCCGCGCGATCGCGTGGTGCAAGCCCCGTCTACTTGGCGGCGTGGCCGCCGAGAGCCTTGTCGAGGAACGGAAACGCGAGCGTGCCGTGCCACTCGTGGACGCCGGGGAAAACGTCGTGCACGGCAGCCGTCTCGGCGCCGAAGACCTTGTACCCGGCGCGGATGCGGGCAAAACCTTCTTTCGTGTAGCGGACCGGAAAACAGCCATCGGCATCGGCGCTCTCGAAGAGGACCGGCCGCGGGGCAATCAGAAGGTTGACCTCGCTCACGTCCATAAGCCCCACGAAGCCGGGCAGCGCCCAGCACTCGCAGTTGGGCACCGAGAAAACCCCCGCGGTGGTGCACATCCAGCCGCTGATGACGGCGGCCTTTACCCGCGGATCGCAAGCGGCGAGCCACATCGTCCACTCGCCGCCCATCGAGAGGCCGGCGGCGCCGATCCGCTGCGGGTCCACGTCCGAGCGCGACGCCAGGATGTCGACGCATCGCATGAGGTCCCACAGCGCCGTCGCGGCATACTTGCGATGCAGCAGCGAGGGGGCGAGCACCACGTACCCGCCGCGGGCGAACCGATCGGCGAAGGCGTGGTAGCACTCCGCGGGATCGAAGACTTTGCCCGCCGCGCCGCCGTGGCCGTGCAGGCAGACCATGGCCGGGAACGGCCCCGGCCCTTTCGGAACGGTGAGCAGGGCGGAGAAACGCGTCTTATCGTTCCCCTGGAAGGTCGCCGGGTAGAGCGTGTAGGCGCCCTTGTCCTGGGCCTCTCGGAGCTTGAAGTCGATGGGCACGTCGTCCGGCCGAGCGCGGGGCGCCTGCTTCTCGACAAGTTCCAGGAGGCGGGCCCGCGCCCGCTGCTGCCAGGCGAGCGCGTCTTCCCGGCTGGTCGCCGCAAAAGGCGTCTCGAACTTCGCCGGCACCGCGCCGAAGGCGACCCCTGCCGGCAACAAGACCCCAAGCCACGTCAGGGCAAGAAGCTTGAGTTTCATGGAATCCCTCGCCATTCACGGCGCGGCGGCGGTCGCCGCGGCGACGACATTATAGACATTCGGTCGGCAGGCACGCAACGGCTGAAAGGCCAAGGTCGAAAGATGAAAGGAAGTCCAAGGTCCAAGGTCCAAGGTCCAAAGTCAAAAAAGACCTTGGACCTTGGACCTTGGACCTTGGACCTTGGACTTTGGACCTTGGACTTTGGACCTTGGACCTTGGACCTTGGACTTTGGACCTTGGACCTTGGACTTTGGACCTTGGACCTTGGACCTTGGACTTTGGACCTTGGACCTTGGACCTTGGACCTTGGACCTTGGACCAAGGAAAGCCCCTTGACAAACAATCGAGGCGCCCCAATTATGATTTCGGGCCGACATGGTGTATAATACGCGTGGCTGGCGGATGCACTGCGTCTCGGAGCCGGCCGCGTTCGCATGGGGGCAGGGCTGGGGCCCTGCGACAGCAGATCCTCGGCAGCAGCAACTGAGGGAGATCCGAATGCCTGGGCGGCCCGCGCACTCTGTCCATGCCGTCCCCGCGCTCGAGGCCCTGGAGGCGCGCCTGCTCCTGGCCGGCAACCTCGTGATCTCCGAGTTCATGGCCGACAACTCCAAGACGCTCAAGGACAAGGACGGCGCGTACTCCGACTGGCTCGAGATCAGCAACACGGGCGCGGCGGCCATCGACCTGGCGGGCTACTACCTGACCGACTCCGCCTCGTACCTGACCAAGTGGCGGTTCCCGTCGAGGGTGCTGCCGGCAGGCGGCTACCTTGTGGTATTCGCTTCCAACAAGAACATCACGACGGGCGCGGAACTCCACACGAACTTCAAGCTCGGCGCCGGGGGCGACTACCTGGCGCTCGTGCAGCCCGACGGCCACACGATCGCCTACGAGTACACGCCGCAGTACCCCCAGCAGTTTCCCGACGTCTCCTACGGCGTCAGCCAGAACCTCATCACCAAGACGCTCGTCGGGGCGGGGGCGGCGGCCGAGGTTCTCATCCCGTCCAGCGGCACGCTGGGCCAGAGCTGGACCAGCTACAACTTCGACGACGCGTCGTGGACGCTGCGCGGCACGACGGGCGTGGGATTCGACGCACCGGTGACCGGCTGGCAGGTCCGCACGTTCCTCGCCAGCTTGTCCCTCGGGGTCCTCGGGAACGTGACCCAGGCCGAGAGCGTCATCAGCCTGCCGGCCAACCGCCGGGACCCGACGATCTACGGCGAGAATTTCTCTTATATCAATTATTTCAATAATGGGGGCGACGCCCACTTCGCGAGCGGCCGCAACCTGCCCGGCGTCGGCCCGCCCTACAATCCCGTCACGAACCTCGTGATGGAGGCGACGGGCTGGATCACCGTGGCGCAAGCGGGCACCTACACCTTCGGCGTGAACAGCGACGACGGCTTCAGCCTGACCATCACCGGGGCCACGACCACCTGGAAGGCCAACGCCTCGACCGCCACGCTGGGCGACAGCCTGCTCGACTACCAGGGCAGCCGCACCGCGGGGGACACCTGGGGCGCCTTCAGCTTCCCGGCGGCCGGGCAGTACCCCGTGCGCCTCGTCTGGTTCCAGGGGAGCGGCACCGCGGAGGTCGAGGTCTTTGCCGCCTCGGGCGAACGCAAGGACCAGGTGTTCAACTACACCGACTACAAGCTGGTCGGCAACACGGCCAACGGCGGCCTGGCGGTGACAAGCATGCCCTTCCTGCCCGGCGGGGCGACCAGCTACGCCAGCCTGATTTCCACCGACGTCCAGGCGGCGATGTACAAGGTCAACCCGTCGGCGTACCTCCGCATCCCCTTCAACGTGGCGGACACGTCGCTCTACAACTCGCTGACGCTGCGGATGAAGTACGACGACGGGTTCGTCGCGTACCTGAACGGCGAGGAGGTGGCGCGGCGGAACGCCCCCGCGTCGGTGGCGTGGAACTCGGCGGCCACCGCCGAGCGCTCGAAGACCGACGCCTCGACGTACGAGGAGATCGACATTTCCTCGGAGTTGGGCAACCTCCGGGTGGGCACGAACGTCCTGGCGATCCAGGGGCTGAATGTCGGCGCGTCGAACTCCGACTTCCTGATCCTGCCGGAGCTCGTGGACACCGACATCGCCACCAGCGCCGACCTGCACTACTTCGCCACGGCGACCCCCGGCGACCCGAACCTGGCCGCCTACTACGCCTACGCGGCCGACACGAAGTTCGACCACGATCGCGGCTTCTACACCGCCGCGTTCGACGTGGCCATCACGACGGCCACGCCGGGCGCCACCATCCGCTACACCCTCGACTCAAGCGCCCCGACCGCGACCACCGGCCTCGTCTACACCGGCCCCGTCCACATTGCGAAGACCACGATCCTGCGGGCCGCGGCCTTCAAGAACGGGTACGAGCCGAGCAACGTCGACACGCAGACCTACCTGTTCCTGGACGACGTGATCCATCAGCCGGCCGCCCCGACGGGATACCCGACCTCCTGGGGCTACTACAGCGGGAGCCCCTTCCCGGCCGACTACGAGGTGGACCCCAACGTCGTCAACAACCCGCTGTACGCCGGGACGATCAAGAACGACCTGATGTCGATCCCGACGATGTCGATCGTCACGAGCATCCCCGACATGTTCGGGCCGAGCGGCATCTACTCGAACACCATGGTCGACGGCAAGGAGGTGCCGGGGTCGGTCGAGCTGATCAACCCCGACGGCACCAAGGGGTTCCAGGTCAACACGGGCGTTCGGATCTACGGCGGGTGGGGCCGCCACGTGGAATACGGCAAGCACTCGTTCCGGCTCTTCTTCCGCGGCGAGTACGGCACGCCGCAGTTGAACTACGACCTGTTCGGCGACGGCGCGACCACCTCGTTCGACAGCATCATCCTGCGGGCGAACTTCAACGATTCCTACGTCGGCTCCGGCGGCAACGCCCAGTTTATGATCGACGAGTGGTCCCGCCGCACGCAGCTCGACATGGGGTGGCCGGGGGCGCACGGCACGTACGTGCATCTCTACGTCGACGGGCTTTACTGGGGGCTGTATGACCTCGCGGAACGCCTGGACGGGAACTTCACGTCGGATTATCTCGGCGGCAACCCCACCGACTACGACGTCATCCACAGCGGGGGGTCCTTCGACGTCATCCAGGGCGACCTGACCGCCTGGAACACGATGTTCAGCATCGCCCGGTCCGGCCTCGCCAGCGACGCCAAGTACCAGTCCATCCAGCAGTATCTCGACGTCCCCGCCCTCATCGACTACGTGCTGCTCAACTTCTACGGCGGCAACTGGGACTGGGACTGGCACAACTGGTATGCCGCGCGCCAGCGCGTGCCCGGCGCCCAGTTCAAGTTCTTCGAGTGGGACGGCGAGGGTAACCTGACCAACCTGAGCGCCAACATCGACAGCCGCAACACCTCCGGGAACCCGACGGAGCTGTTCCAGGCGCTCCGGCAGAACGCCGACTTCCGCCAGCTCCTCATGGACCGGATCTACAGGAACTACTTCAACAACGGCCCCCTGACGCCAACGGCCGCGGCGGCCCGGTACCAGGAGATCGCCGCCATGATCGACCGCGCGGTGGTCGGCGAGTCGGCCCGCTGGGGCGACTTCCACTGGGAGCCGCCCCTCACCCGCGACGGCAACTGGGTGCCGATCAAGAACTCGGAGCTGAACAGCTACTTCCCCGCCCGCTCGGGCATCGAACTCAACAACCTGCGCAGCGCCGGCATGTACCCCAAGCTCACGGACGGCGCCGAGGCCCCCCTGTACAGCCAGGAGGGCGGGAACATCGCGCCGGGCTTCCGCCTCTCGATGACCAACCCCAACACGGCCGGCACGATCTACTACACGATCGACGGCAGCGACCCGCGCCTGCCGGGCGGCGGCATCTCGCCCAACGCCGCCATCTACTCGGACGCCGTCACCCTCAACGACAGCCGCATGGTCCGGGCCCGCGTCAAGAACGGCAACCTCTGGAGCGCGATCCACGACGTGGTGTTCCTCACGCCCACGCCCCCGGCCCTGCGCATCACGGAGCTGATGTATCACCCACCCAACCCCGACCCCAACAGCAACTTCGGGGTGGACGATTTCGAGTTCATCGAGGTCAAGAACATCGGCGCCAGCCCCCTCGACATCGGCGGCATGAAGTTCGCCGACGGCATCACGTTTACCTTCCCGAGCATGACCTTGCCCGCCGGCGGCTACACCGTCGTGGTGAGCAACATCCCCGCCTTCCAGTCGCGCTACGGCGCGCCGGGCATCAGCATCGCCGGCCGGTACGACGGGAACCTGAAAGACAGCGGCGAGCGCATCCTCCTCGAAGGCAAGTTCGGCGAGACGATCCTGGACTTCACGTACTCCGACCATTGGTACCCGGCGTCGGACGGCGCCGGCTACTCGCTCAACATCGTCAACCCGCTGGCCGACCTGGCCACCTGGGGGCTGAAGACAAGCTGGACGCTGAGCAACTACTTCGGCGGCTCGCCAGGCGCGGCAAACGGCGGCCTCATGCCGGGCTCGATCGCCATCAACGAGCTCCTCGCCCACACCGACCTCGACCCGCGCATGGACTGGGTGGAACTCAAGAACACGACCGGCCAGCCGGTCGACATCGGCGGCTGGTACCTGAGCGACACCCCGACCGACCTCAAGAGGTACCGGATCGCGCCGGGCACCATTCTCCAGCCGGGACAGCTTTTACTCCTGACGGAGCGCGACAATTTCGCCAATCCCGCCGACCCCGGTTACCGCACCCCCTTCGGCTACAGCGAGTACGGCGAGACCGTGTGCCTCACGTCCGCGGATGCCGCAGGGAACCTCCTGGGGTACCGCGAGCAACAGGACTTCGAGGCCTCGGACCGCGAGGTGCCCTTCGCGCGGTATGTCACGAGCACGGGCAACGTCGAGTTCCTGGCCGAAGACCACCCAACGCCGCTCGCCGAGAACGCTCCCCCCAAGGTCGGCCCCCTCGTCATCAGCGAGGTCATGTACCATCCTCTCAACGACACCGACGAGTTCGTGGAGCTTCACAATATCACCGGCGCCGCCGTGCCGCTGTACGACCCCGCCATCCCGGCCAACACCTGGCAGATCGGCGGCGGCATCTCCTACACGTTCGCCTCGGGCCTCGTGATCCCGGCCGGCGGATACCTCCTGCTCGTCAATACCGACCCCGTCATCTTCCGGGCGAAGTACGGCGTGCCGGCGGGCGTCCAGATCGTGGGGCCGTTCACGGGGCTGCTGAACAACGCCGGCGAGAACGTCAGGTTGTACAAGCCCGGCGACCCGGATCCGCTGCCCCCGTACGAAGTCCCCTACTATCTCGTGGACCGCGTGGAATACAGGGCCGTCGCGCCGTGGCCAACCCAGCCCGACGGCTACGGGCCGTCGCTCCAACGCCTGAGCGACACGGCTTACGGCAACGACCCGCTCAACTGGGGCTCGAGCCCCGACGAGGGGACGCCCGGCGTCGCCAACGGGTCCGCCGACGTCACGCCCCCGCGGATCGTCTCGGCGACGACCACCGACGGCGATTCGATCCACATCGCCGTGGAGTTCAACGAGGCCGTCGATCCGGTCACCTCGCGCACCGCCGCCAACTACACGATCCCCGGCGTGACCGTCTCCAGCGTGGCGGCCGGCCCGAACGACCGTGTGGTCATCCTCACCACCTTGCCCATGACCAACGGCCTGCTTTACACCGTCACGGCCGCGCACGTGAAGAATGCAGCGGGGTACGAGGTCGGCTTCCCCAACCAGGCCCAGTTCACCTGCTTCGCGTCCGGGGGCGGGCTGTGGGGCCAGTACTACCAGTATCAGCCCGGCAACATCAACTGGCTTAACCTGAAGGTCAACCGGCTGGACCCCACGATCAACTTCGACTGGTCCGGCGGCTCCCCGGATCCCCTCCTCCTCTCGGATCTCTTCTCCGTCCGATGGACTGGCAAGGTCAAACCCCTCTATTCCGAGACGTACACCTTCTACACGATCAGCGAGGACGGGGTGCGCCTGTGGGTCAACGGCCAACTTCTGATCGACGATTGGGCGGTACACACGGCCACCGAAGACTCCGCCACGATCGCGCTGGTCAGCGGCCAGAAATACGACATCAAGGTCGAGTACTATGAAAACACGGGCGTGGCATCGATGAAGCTCTTCTGGTCGAGCCCCAACACGGCCAAGCAGATCGTGCCGTCGAGCCTGCTCTTCTGCAACACGAACCCCCCCGTGTCGCTGCCCGACAGCTACGGCGCGGTGACCGGCATCCCGCTCACCGTCTCCGCCGCCGACGGCGTTCTCGCGAACGACTCCGACCCGAACGGGGCCCCGCTGACGGCCATCGTGCGCGTGCGGCCCTTACACGGCGTCCTGACCCTCCGCCCCGACGGGTCCTTCACCTACACTTCGACCGCCGGCTACGAAGGACCCGACTCCTTCACCTACAAGGCCAACAACGGCCTGGTCGACGGCAGCGTGGCCACGGTCAGCCTCCTGGTGGAGAAGCCGCCGGTGGTGACCGCCGTGGCCGTCAACGAACAGGCGGACCGGTCGGTAAGCAGCATCGATCCGACCATCGGCGGCATCAGGCAGATCGACGTGACCTTCAGCAAGCCCGTCATGTTGGTGCCTGACGACCTCCTCCTTCAGCTGGTGACGTTCAACGGAAACGCCGAGACCGTGGTGGCGACCATTCCGCCCTTCGACGTTTTCGGCCTCGGCACGAACGTCGTGCAGATCGTCCTGCCCGACAATGTGGCCCTTGACACGTGGCTGAAGGTGACCTTGAAGGGCAATGGCACGCTCCGTTGCGCCTCCGGCAACAACCTGCGCCTCGACGGCGAGGCCAAGACGGGTGGCACCGGGCGGTCCTACGTCTACGGCGCCGCGGATCTCCCCACCGGTGACGGCGCGCCCGGCGGCGACGCGATCTTCTATGTCGGCAATCTGCGCGGAGACTTCAGCCAGGTCGGCGGCGCACCCGGCGGCGATGGCCGGATCACCGCCGACGACACCGACGGCTTCTTCGCCAAGTTCCAGGCCGGCAACAAGGACGCCGATTTCGCTGGCGTCGGCTTCGGCCCCAGCGCCCCCGACGGCCAGATCACGCCCTGGGACCTCGACGGATTCATCGCCTTCTATAACCGACGGGCGGCGGATGGAACCACACTCTCCGCCCTTCCCAACCCCGGCCCTCAGGCCGGCGGAGAACCTGGGCCGCTCGCCGAGGGGAGTCCGCAGGCCGTAACGCTGCCCCCTTCGGCGGCGCCGACAGACGCAGCCTCCCCCTTGCCCGACGCCCCGCCACCGGACGTTCAGCCTGTGCAGCTTGTCGTTGCCGCCGAGACGCTCGAGGTGCCGGACGTAGGGGCACGGTATGCCGCGCCCCTGCAGACGTTGATTGCCGCTGAGGTACCTCCGTCGCCGGACGTGGAGATTCTTCTCGCCGCGGCATCGGTCGCGCTCGTGGGGGCGGACCCGGGGGGCGCGGCCATCGAGGTGGGGTCCGGGCCAGCGGAATCGCTGCCGATCCCAACCGGCGTCCCCCTGGCCTGGGCAGAGGCCCAGACGCCGGAGACAGGTGCCGAGGAACCCGCGCTTTCACCGGACGGCGGTGTGGACCTTCTGGCAGCAGCCGTCCTGCAACTGCCCCTGGGGGCGTAGGGGTCCGGGCGAGGTTCACAAGCCCCCGGCACCGCCGGGGGAATGGCACCGCCAAGGGGTTGCCCGCGCGCGGTGCGTGGGGCTTGTGAACCACGCCGGGGTCCGTAGCTCGCCATCCAAGGGTGGCACGGACGTCGGCGAGCCGGTCGGCAGGCGCAGAGAAACCCACGGCGGCACCGGTGCATCGCGTTTATGCGATTCCCGCCCGCCGGACGGGTAATAGCGGGAACCGAGGCAACCTGGGTGAGTTGGCCGTGCGCAGACGGGCTTGCCTCATGCCTCCCAACGGTTGTCTTGCCGCTACGTTCTGCTCGGACAGAGGCGGTCTGGGGCCGCGAGAAATGGGCCTGACATCCGCCAAGACGCCCTTTTCAACACGGAACGACGATGCTGCGAAAAAACAACGTGCTTTCTTTCCAAATACCGTTTGCCCAACGGCAAAAAACGTGTTATTGTTAGCGTGGGCAGAGTGTCTGTGGGCATGAAAGGGCGGCCCTGGGAACAGTCCCAGGCTGCGCAAATCGTTTTCTATCTACACGAAGGGGGATGAGCATGACCCTCGAGAATGCGCTTGTTCCGTCAACCCATCCGCTGTTCGAGTCCCTGGAGACGCGGCTGTTGCTCTCCTCCGCCTTCTCAATCAGCAGCGCCGCGCCGCTGCCGGAGGGTGACGCCGGCACCACCGATGTTGTCTTCACGATCACCCTGACGCCGGCCGCCGCGACCCCGGTGAGCGTCAACTATGCCACGGCGGACGGAACCGCCACCATCGCCGATGGCGACTACCAGGCCAAGAGCGGCACGGTCACCTTCGCCGCCGGCGATACCCAGAAGACCATCACCGTCCAGGTCGTCGGCGACGCCGAGGTCGAGCCCGACGAGCTGTTCTACGTCGACCTTTCGGGCAACACCGGCGACACCTGGGTTCAGACGTCCCGCGGCACCGGCACCATCCTGAACGACGATACCTTCCCCACGCTGACGATCGACGACGTCTCGGCGACCGAAGGCAACTCCGGCACGACGGACCTCGTCTTCACGGTCGCCCTTTCGAAGGCCAGCCCGGTTGAAACGCGCGTCGACTACTCCACGGCCGACGGAACGGCCACCTGGCTCAGCGGCGACTACACACAGTTCCGCGCTCCTGTGCCTGGACTGTGGGCCCAGTACTTCCAGTGTGCGACGTCCGGCAACCTCAACACGGCCACTCTCAAGCTCGGCCGGGTGGACCCCACGGTCGACTTCAACTGGGGCAACCTGTCGCCCGATCCGAGCGTGCCGGTCGACCTGTTTGCGGGCCGCTGGACCGGCAAGATCACGCCGCTCTATACCGAAACGTACACCTTCCTCGCGTACGTCGACGACGGCGTCCGGCTTTGGGTCAACAACCAACTCGTGATCGACTATTGGGTAGATATAGCCCCCACGTGGCGCACCGGCAACCCGATTGCTCTGGTGGCTGGCCAGTCGTACGACATCCGGCTCGAGTACTACGAGAACGGCGGCGGCGCCGTGATGCAGCTCGCCTGGTCGAGCCCCAGCACGCCCCAACAGGTCGTTCCGGCGAGCCAACTCCGCAGCTGCGACCCATCCACCCTCGTCATCCCGGCCGGCCAGACCACCGGCACCTTCACCGTGCCGGTCACGGGCGAGACCACCTACGAGCCCGACGAGACGTTCTACGTCAACCTCACGAATCCCGTCAACGCCACGTTGGGCGCCAAGAGCCAGGGCGTCGGCACGATTCAGAACGACGACGCCCTGCCGACCGTGTCGTTGGCGGCCGACGCGTCGGGCTACGAGGGGGACACGGCCCCCAACCCCGTCACCTTCACCGCGAGGCTGTCCTCCGCGTCCTACCAGGCCGTGACCGTGAACTGGGTGACGAGCGACGGCACGGGCATCGCCGGCGCCGACTACGCCGCCAACAGCGGCATCCTCACCTTCAACCCGGGCACGACCACGGCCACCTTTGTAGTCAACACCATCCCCGACATCGTCATCGAGCCCAACAAGACGTTCAACGTCACCCTCTCGGATCCCGTCAACGCGACCCTCGGCACGCCGAGCGCCGCCGTCGGCACGATCGTGGACGATGAGATGCGCCCCATCACGATCAATAACGTGTCGGTGCAGGAGGGGAACACGCCGACGACGATCCTCGCGACGTTCAACGTCACGCTGTCGGCGGCAACCCCCTACTGGACCATCACGGTGGACTACGCCACACAGGACGGCACGGGCACGGCCGGGACGGATTACCTCAGCACCGGCGGAACCCTGACGTTCAACCCCGGCGAAACGACCAAGACCGTCTCGGTGACCGTCATCGGCGATAACGTGTACGAGACCGACGAAACCTTCTACGTGAATCTCTCGAACCCCACGAACGGCACCCTCGCGAAGGCCCAGGGCGTCGGCACCATCCTCGACGACGATCCGCTGCCGGTCGCGTCCATCGCGGCGCCCGCGGCGCAGAACGAAGGCAACGCCGGCACGACGCCCTTCGCGTTCACGGTCACCCTGTCGCATCCCTACTACGGGGCGGACACGACCCTCAACTGGATCACGGCCGACGGCACCGCCACCGCGGCCGGCAACGACTACGTCGCCGCCAGCGGCGTCCTCACCATCCCCGCCGGCCAGACCACCGGCACGATCACGGTGTATGCCATAGGCGACGCCGTTTACGAAACCAACGAGACGTTCACCGTCGCCCTCTCGAATCCCGTCAACGCCACGATCGCGGGCACCGGCCGAGCCACCGCGACCATCCTGACCGACGACGCGCCGCCCTCGCTGACGATCAACGACGTCTCGGCGGTCGAAGGCAACTCCGGCACGAAGGACCTCGTCTTCACGGTCACCCTGTCGCAGCCCAGCGTGACCGAAACGCGCGTCGACTACGTCACGGCCGACGGAACGGCCACCGTCGGCAGCGACTACGAACCGGCTCTCCCTCCAGGACTCGTGGCCCAGTACTACCAGTGTGCGGCGGTCGGCAACTTCACCACGGCCACCCTCAGGGTCACCCGGGTAGACCCCACGGTCAACTTCAACTGGGGCACCGGGTCGCCCGATCCGCTCGTGCCGATCAACCTGTTTGCGGCCCGCTGGACCGGCCGGATCGTGCCGAGCTTTACCGAAACGTACACCTTTACCACGAACAGCGACGACGGTACCCGGCTTTGGGTCAACGACCAACTCGTAGTCGACAGCTGGATAGATCAAGGCGCCACCAACCACACCGGCACGATTGCCCTGGTGGCCGGCCAGATGTACAGTATCAAGCTCGAGTACTACGAGAACGGCGGCGACGCCGTGATGCAGCTCTCCTGGTCGAGCCCCAGCCTGCCCCAGCAGATCATTCCGTCGACCGCGCTCTTCACCTCCCTCACCAACACCCTCGTCATCCCGGCCGGGCAGACCACCGGCACCATCACCGTGCCGGTCAAGGGCGACACCAACTACGAGGCCAACGAGACGTTCTACGTCAACCTCTCGAATCCCGTCAACGCCACCATCGCCGACAGCCAGGGTGTCGGCACGATCCAGAACGACGACGTCCAGCCGACCGTGGCGTTTACGGCCGACGCGTCGGGCAACGAGGGGGACGTGGGCCCGAATCCCATCAGCTTCACCGTCAGCCTGTCCGCGGTGTGCGGCCTCCCCGTCACCGTGAACTGGGCGACGAGCAACGGGACGGCCATCGCCGGGACCGACTACGCCGCCGCCAGCGGCATCGCCGTGTTCAGCCCGGGCACGCTCACCACGACCATTACGGTCTACACCATCGCGGACTACACCGACGAGGCCAACAAGACCTTCACCGTCACGCTGACGAGTCCGTCCGGCGCGACCCTCGGCGCGAAGACGACCGCCACGGGCACGGTCACGGACGACGACCCCACGCCCACGCTTTCCATCGACGACGTGTCCGTGACGGAGGGGAACACGGGCACGACCCCCGCCGTGTTCCACGTCTCGCTCTCGGCGGCGAGCGGCTACACGGTGACGGTGAACTGGGCCACGGCGGCGGGCACGGCCACGGCCACAACGGACTTTACCACCGGCTCCGGCGTTCTGACCTTCGCCCCCGGCGATATAACCAAGCCCGTCTCGGTGACCGTGAAAGGCGACACCCTGAGCGAGGCCAACGAGACCTTCTCCGTGAACCTCACGACGCCCACCAACGCCACCCTCGCCGACAGCCAGGGCCTCGGCACCATCCTCGACGACGATCCGCTTCCGGTCGCATCCATCACGGGGCCGGCGGCTCAGAATGAAGGCAACTTCAGCAACACCACGATGACCTTCACCGTGACGCTGTCGCCCGCCAGCGGGCAGCAGGTGACGCTCAATTACACCACCGTCGACGGCACCGCCACGGCCAACAGTGATTACACCCCGGTCACCGGCGGCACGCTGGTCTTCACGGCGGGACAGACGACCAAGACCTTTACCATCACCGTGAAGGCGGACACGACGCCGGAGGCCGACGAGACCTTCAGCGTCCGCCTGACCGCCGGCTCCACCTATAGCATCAGCCCCACGGCCGGCGAAGCCGTGGCCACCATCCTCAACGACGACAAGCCCAACCTGTCGATCGCCAACGCGTCCGTCACGGAAGGCAACGCCGGCACGACC
>Ga0315282_10009994_pt1 | contig 14982 bp, 8 predicted proteins | sample YL17G07_20_MG_FD_203693 | JGI IMG/M metagenome (GOLD analysis project Ga0315282, IMG submission 203693) | Sediment microbial communities from Yellowstone Lake, YNP, Wyoming, USA - YL17G07_20 | ecosystem: Environmental > Aquatic > Freshwater > Lake > Sediment | place: USA: Wyoming | collected... | reverse complement strand
GGCGTTCGTGAATGTCAAGCTGGCCATGTACGCTCTGACGAAGAACCCCAACGATGCGGACGCGAAGTTCAAGGTCGGCCAGTTCCACCTGCTGTTCAAGGACGACAGGGTGACGGGCCTCGTCTATCTTGAGCGGGGGAGCAACCCGACGTGGGCCGGCCTGGCCAAGCAGGAGCTCGCCAAGCCCAAGGAAAGCGCCGACATGCTCAAGCTGGCCGACGGCTACTACGAACTGGTGCCCACGGAGAGCGGCGCGGTCCGAGACCGGATCAAGCAGTTGGCCGCGCAGTGGTATGAGAAAGCCTTGCCGGACTCGAGCGGCCTGGCGAAGGCGAAGATCGAGAAGCGCTTGAAGGAACTCACACCTGCGCCGGCGGCAGGCGCGAGCACGGCTGCGGCGCCCGCACCGGCGCCGTCCGGCGGTCCGGCCGCGTCACTGGCGGCGAACCCGCTGGTCAGCGAACGGACGCGCAAGGCCTTGCCGACGGAAGCGGAACTGAAGAAGTTTGAGGGCCGTGAGCAGGCGACCAAGGGCGGCGATCCCCGAAAGACGCGGGAGTTCACTCACCTGTACTACGCGATCCGCGCCCGGCTGATCACCGATCCGCAGAACTGGAATGAGGCGGACCTGCTGGCGCGGTTAGAGGCCCAGACCAAGATCAATAAGTTGTACGGCGAGTCGGCCGGTTACCTGGGGGACACCTGGCTTGACGACCCACTGCCTGCCTTCATGAGTTCCGCCAAGACGGCGGAGCAGTTTGCGGCCCGCGCTCTGGCGCTCGAAAAGGCCACGGAGACCCTCGGCACGCCGACCAAGGCGCAGGTGGCCTACCTGCTCAAGCCGGCCCTGAACAAGTTCATCTCCAGAAACTCCGCCACACTGGGGACCGCAGAGGCCAAGGGGCAATTCTACGACTGGCTCAAGAAACAGGGCGTGACCAGCGGCGTCATTGACGACTTCAAGAGCACCTTGAAATAAGGCGCTGTGCCAGCTCGGGGCTTGTTCCGTAGTGCCACTGCGGGCTTGTCCCGCAGTGCCGGTGGGCGGCACTACATCGCATGACAAAGGAGCGAACGATGGACGCAGGACTGGCTTCCACAAGAGAACCGAAGACACCGGGGGCACAACTGAAACGGCGGCGGTTCCTCGGGACCGCGGCGGCGACGGCCTTGGCGGCAATCGTGCCCCGGCAGGTCCTGGGCGGAGCGAAACACGTTCCGCCGAGCGAGAAGATCAACGTCGCGTACGTGGGCTGCGGCACGCAGGGCTTCCGGCAGTTGATGCCGGCCCTCGAGCGGCAGGAGCTCAACATCACCGCGGTCTGCGATCCGAACCGCGGCAGCGACGACTACCCCGATTACGGTAACGACGAACTCAACAAGTCTGTTCGCAAGTTCCTGAAGGACCCGGACTGGGCCAAAGGCGCGCGCGGCGCGTTCTGCGGCCGGGAACCAGGCCAGCAGATCGTCAACCGCAGCTACGCCGCACAGAAACGTTCGGGCAAGAACGGGGAATGCCGGGCCTATGCCGATGTCCGCGAGCTGCTGGCGAAGGAGAAGGACCTGGACGCCGTGTACATCATGACGCCAGACCACCTGCACGGCGTGATTGCCATCGCCGCCATGCGGCAGGGCAAGCACGTCATCACGCACAAGCCCATCTCCAACGTTCTGCATGAAGTCCGTATAGCTCGGGATACCGCTCGCGAGACGGGGGCGGCCAGCCAGTTGTTCTGCGCCGCCGGCCAGACCAGCGCGGCTACGATCAGCGAGTGGCTTTCTGCCGGGGCGATTGGCGGCGTGCGCGAAGTGCACAATTGGTCGTCGCGTCCGTTCTGGCCGCAGGGCATGACCGAGCGGCCTGCCGGCACACCGCCCATTCCCGATGGTCTTGACTGGAGCCTGTGGTTGGGGCCGGCGGCGGAGCGCCTATATCATCCCGCCTATACGCACTCGGTCTTCCGCGGCTGGTATGACTTCGGCACCGGCGCGCTCGGCGACATGGGGCACTACAGCTTCCACCAGATCTTCGAGATTCTGAAGCTGGGCTCGCCGCGGAGCGTTGAGGCCAGTCGGAGCCAATACTGGAGGATTGAGGGATACCGCTGGCGCAAGCAGCCGCAGGACCTCAGCTTTCCGCAAGCGTCTCTGATTCGCTGGGAGTATCCAGCCCGCGGCGACATGCCGCCGGTCGCTCTGCACTGGTATGACGGCGGCTTGCGTCCCGCCGCGCTCAAGGAACTCGAAGACGACGGCGAGGCGATGCCGGAGGAAGGTCTGTTATTCGTCGGCAGCGACGGCAAGCTGCTCGCGGGCTTCACCGGCGATAATCCCCGGCTGATTCCCAAGGCGCGGATGCGTGAATTCAAGCAGCCTCCACAGGCCCTGCCGCGGCCTGTGGGCGAACTGGAGCAGTTCATCCGCGCGTGCCACGGCGGGCCTGCGCCCGACGCGAGCTTCGAGAATGCGTACCCATTCGCCGAGACCATCCTGCTGGGCACCATTGCGCTCCGGGTGAATAAGAAGTTGTGCTGGGACGCCGATAAGGCCGAGTTTACGAACTCGAAAGAGGCCAACGACCTGAAGTTTCGGAAGAACCGCGAGGGTTGGGAGGTGTGAAAATGGGGACAGCGCAAGGATGACATCTACGCCGGCGAGAGCCGGGGCTTGGCGCCGCTGGTCAACATCCTCAACCCCTCGCTGATCTCGCTCAACGGCAGTCTGATGCGCTTCGAGCAGATCGTTGTGCCAAAGAGGACTCCAGGATGAGCACACTCAGGGGATACGCCGGCTACAGCGCGGGCTTCGCGCGAGAGGCTATCACGCCGCCGCCAGGCGCGCCGCTGGCCGGCTACTTTGCCCCGCGGCCGAGTTCCGGCGTGCTGGATGAGTTGGAGGCGAAGGCCGCGCTGGTGCAGAGCGGCGCCGGGCCGCCCGCGGGAGTGATCGCACTGGACCTCCTGTACGCCAGCGACGAATTGGTCGCCCGCATCCGCCGCGCGCTGCGCCAACGCGGCTTCCCGGCGCCCGACGCCCCGCTCATCTGCGCCACGCACACTCATACCGGCCCGTACGTCGGCGGAGTATTCGACGCCGACTGCGTTTCCCGGGAGTACCTCGATGCAGTGGCGGACAAAGCCGCGTCGGCCGCAATGCGCGCGTGGGAAAGCCTGCGGCCCGCCGAGCTTTTCCGCGCAAGCGCCACGAACAACCCCTTCGCCTTCAACCGCCGCTTCTTCATGAAGGACGGCCGCGTCGTCACCAATCCCGGCAAGCGCAACCCGAACATCGTGCGGCCCGAGGGGAGCGTAGACCGGCAGATTCACGTTCTCGCCGTGCGCCGCGACGGCAACCTTGCCGGCGTGCTGGTCAACATCGCGAACCACGCCGACACGACCGGCGGCGACCGGGTTTCGCGCGACTGGCCCGGGCAGCTCGAAACGCGGCTGCAGGAACTGCTCGGACAACCCGTCCCCGTCCTCATTCTCGTCGCCCCCTCCGGCAACCTCAACCACTTCGACGTCTCCTCGGCGGCCCCGCAGACCTCGCCCGCCGAAGCGCAGCGGATCGGCCAGGGGTACGCGGAGATCGTCAGGAACATGATCGAGGGCCTCACACCGCTGGAACCGGGCGAAGTGCGCAGCGACACCGTCCGGGTCCAGGTTGGATTCCGCGCTGTCTCCGACGACGAACTCGCCGCTGCCCGGCGCGTGCTGGCCGAATCCGGCCCCGGCCGGGCGCCGGCCGCGGTCATGACGGCCGAAGACCTCGCAGCGGGCTGCCGCGCCGCGGACCAGTTCTTTGCCAATCAACTCGTGGAGTTTGCGCGGAAAGAGCAAGGGCGCACGTGCGAGTATTCCATCACGGCGCTGAAGATCGGCCGGTGCGTGGCGCTTGTCGGCCTTCCGGGCGAACCGTTCACGGAGATCGGGATGCGGATCAAGGACGGCTCGGCGTTTCCGGCGACGCTTGTCGTTGCCCATGCCAACGGCGCGTGCGGGTATGTGCCCCTGCCCGAGTGCTTCGCGCGCGGCGGTTACGAGACGCTGCGGCGCATTGGCGGCGGCGCTCGCGAAGACACCGCCGAGCGTCTTGTCGGCGCGGCCCTGTCCGCGCTCCGCGGATGACGAGCACGGCCGCGGCGTTCAACTCTTCTCGTCGTGGATCGCGGCCGGCCCGGAGCGTGACGTGAGGGAGTTGATAGACAACATCTATCAAATATCCAGTTGTGGCGTATGCGGGGTATGGGCCACGAGAGCGGAGGAGACACCATGGTGAGATGGCTGCCCGCAGTCTGGGTGCTCGTGCCGGCGTTGCAGGCAGCAGCCGTTGCCGCCGCTGCGGACTTTCCCCCGGGAAGCAAAGTGGAGATCGTCGGCAGAGATGCAGTCTTGGAGCCGTTCGAGCGGAAGGACGGCGTCGCGCTGGCGCAGACGCAAGTCAAGGTGACCACGCCGATTCCGCAGGACGCCGAGGCGGTCTACGTGAAGGGCCGCGCCGGCAAGGAGAAGTCGGGGCTGACGGCAACCTTCGTCTGGGACGATGGCCCTGCCACACAGCTTTTCGCCAAGGCCGGCGGCGACGACGGCTGCCTGCAGTTGCCGTGGAACATGAAGCTGTACGTTCGGCCCGATGTCACGTTCTACGGAAACCCTCAGCGCAAGGCGAAGGTGCTTGCGGGCTGGGCGGCGTTTCCGGCTGCATCCGAGCATCTGGTAAGGTTCGAGATCAGGCGCGTCGCACAAGGCGCGCAGGTCTGGATTGACGGCCGCTTCGCCCAGGAACTCAACCAGAAAGGCCGGCTGAAAGCAGTGGAGGTGAGCGTGCCGAAAGGCGGCGGGATTCAGGCGATCGGCTGGAGCGGCGCGAAGGCCTCGAAGTACCTCCCGCTGTCCGCCGAAGAGTACGCCCGGCCGGCGACGTGGACGCAGGCCGTCGGCGACCTCGCCTTGCCCAACGCGATGGCGAACGCCGCGCTGACGTTGACGCCGGGAGACGCGGTCGTGGAGGGGATTCCCTTTCGCGTCGCGCCGGCCGCCCGCAACATTGACCTGGCCGGCCTTGGCTGGCTCCAATGTCCGTCGGACGATCTGGTCAGCTTCTATTGGCGGCGCAACGCGTGGATCGGTTTGCCCGAATCGTGCATCTTTTCCGTGCCCCAGGATACCTACCTCTGCGCTCACATTCTGTGCGCGGCGGAGGACGATGCCGCGAAGTGGCCGGAGTTCAACGTGCGGCTGACACGCTACGCCAACGGCCGCGGCGACGCCATGGCGGACACGCCGGTCCGCCTGCCGCGCGGCAAAGACGAGAACGTTCCGAACGCCAGGCAGGCCGGCACGGTGACGTATGGCCCGGAGAACGCGCGCAAGACGGCGCCGCTGTGGCTGCTGCGCGTGCCGCTCAAGACCGGACGAATACAGGACCTGCTGCGCGAAGACGAGAAGAAGTACGGGTTCGGCTATCCGGTCCCGACCCCGCGCTACCTCGACCTGGAACTGATGGACCCGCTGACCGGCGTGGACGAGAGCGACGTCTTCCCGCCGCCGACGAAACATACGCCACGGACCTATACACCTCAGGCCAAACGAAGCGCGGTGCACGTCTTCGGCGTCACGCTGGAGTCCAGCCCGGCGGAGCTGACCGTGCGCGCCAACGTGCCGGTGCATGCGTTCTACGCGTCGGACAACCCGGCGTTACTGGCTGAGGTGCAGGCGCGGCAGGAGGGCAAGTACGAGGTGGCGTGGGAGATAGCGGACGTAGAAGGCGCGATCGCAGCCAGCGGCAAGAAGGAACTGACACTTGCCGCCGGCGAGAAAGGCGAGACGGTGTCCGTCCCCGTGACGGTTGGCGCCGGATGGTACGCGACGCGCTTCCGACTGCTGGATGGGGCGGGCCGCGAACTGGTGGACCACCGCGGCTCATTCGTGATGCTGCCGCCGGACACGCGGAAGGCCGGCTTTGATTCGCCGCACGGCACGTGGTGGTTCCACTGGGCGCACGGCGGCGCGCCCGACATTGCGCGCGTGGGGCCAATCCTGCAGCGCTGCGGACTACGGCACACCATTCTGCCCAAGAGTCTGCCGGAGACCGCCACGGCGCCGCACAAGGTAACGTGCTGGTGCGTGTTCTGGAAAGGACCGAAGAAGGGCAGCTCCGTGGCGGAATGGCTGAGCGACTCGGAAGAGCACATTCGCCAGTCGCTGAAGGATTACCCGAACTGCCTGAAGAGCGTGATGCTCTACCACGAATCGGATTCCTACAACGCGCCCTTCCCCTCCGAACTGTGGGGCGAGAAGCCGCCGCCGCTGCAGCCGAAGGACGACGAGAACTGGAAGCACCGCATGGAGTACGTCTCGGCCTGGACGAAAATGGTGCGCGAGAACTTCCCCGAGCTGAAGATTCAGATCGGCAACTGCGGCGACGGCTGCGCCATGGTCGGGCAGCTTATCCGGAGCGGGCTGCGGCCTGAAGACTACGATTACGTTGCGGTCGAGGACCTCGGCCAGACGTTCATCCCGGAGAAGCCGGCGTTGGGCGCGATGCAGTCGGCGTGGTTCCTGCGGCAGACCGCGCGCAAGCTGGGCAACCCCAAAGCACAGATCACAGGCTGCTACGAATGGATCGGCCGCCGCAACGTGGCGCTGGGCCTCGCGGGACAAGCGGAATGGTACGTGCGAGACGCGCTGCAAGCGCGCGCGTTGGGATTCCACTCGATCGCGCTCGGGACGGTCCACGACGCGGGCGCGGGCTACTTCCATACGATCTGGGGCGCGGGCGGGCTGTGCTGGCGCTATCCATACATGTATCCGAAGCCATCCTATGCGGCGCTCGCCACGCTGACGCGAGTTCTCGACTGCGCGAAGTTCGAGCGGCTCGTGCCGACCGGATCGTTATCGCTGTATGCGCTGGAGTTCAAACGCGATGACGAATTCGTGTACGCCATCTGGGCGCCGCGCGGCTGCCGCGAGACGAAGCTGACGTTTGGCGGCGAGGCGGCGCTGACGTTGACCGACGTATACGGCCGCGAGAAGACCAGCGCCGGCCGCGAGCTGACGATTTCGGCGTCCACGGCGGCGCACTATGTCACGACGAAGACCCGCGTGGCAAGCGTGAGCGCCGGCAAGTCCTGGTTTCCCGCGGACGAGCCGCCGAAGAGCTTCGCGGCAGTCGAGCCGATGGACAGCCTGAAGAACTGGAGCGTGGGCGAGCTGAAGTGGCTGGAGCACAAGACCGGCTCGAACTTTCCCCACCGCATGAAGGGCAACTTCGAGCTCAGGGAGGCGGACGATCAGGAGAAGGGCAAGTGTCTTGAGATCGAGTTGAAGCCCGAGGGCCAAGTCTGGGAGATGCTGCACGAGCATGTCTATCTGAAGCTCACTACGCCGCTCACTGCCGCCGGCCCGTGCGAATACGTCGGCGTGTGGGTGAAGGGCAACTCAAGCTGGGGCGATGTGCTGTTCGAGGTCAAAGGCGCTGACGGCGGCGGCAAACTGCTGGGCCCGGACTGGTCCGCGACGACCTCGATCAGTTTCGATGGCTGGAACTTCATCCGCTTCAAACTGCCTGACGGTCCCAACTGGCGCTCCAAGCTGCAACTCGTCGGCCTGGTGGTGAGCGTGCCGCGGCAGATGCTGTACGCGACCGAAATGGTGCCCGTGCCCGACCTGAAAGTGCGGCTGAAGGGCTTCTGTTGCTTCTGATGTTCAGCGCAGGCCGCGCCCATTGTGGCCCGGCGCGCCCGTCGAGTTCCGAAGAGCAGAAACGAGAGCGATGAACCGGCCTATTGTGGCAGGATGGCGCGGGCTTTGACGGTACGGCTGAATTCGCGCGGCGTCATGCGTTTCTGACGCAGGAACTGCCGGTTGAAGTTCGAGAGGTTCTGGTACCCGCAGGCAAAGGCAATCTGCGTGATGTCCAGTTCGCCTTCCGTCAGCAGGCGGCAGGCGCGGCCGATGCGCAATTCGTTGACGAAGCGGGGGAACGTCTTGCCGGTGTGGGCGCGGAAGAAGCGGCTGAACGCACCCGCGCTGAGATGGACCACTCGCGCCAGTTCCGGGAGGAAGATGGGCTGGTCGAGCCGCTCGTTGATGAACCGACACACGCGCTCCATGCGCTCCTGGTCGAACGGGCTGTTCTCGGCGCGGAAGCCGGGGCTGGCGAGCGTGCGGCACTCGCGCGAGAGGGACAGCGTGTCGAGGATGGCCAGGAACTGGATGAAGCGCCGCAGGCCGCGCAGTGCGGCCAGCTCCTGCATCATCGCGGCGACGCGAGTGCGCGTGGTCCCGGTGACGTGGAGACCGAGCGCGGCGCGCTTGAGCAGCCGCCGCACGGGCGCGAACGCGGGGCGGCGGAGCCAGGCCGCGCCGAAGCAGTCCGCCTCGAACTGGACCAAGAGCGCGTGCACGGGCGGCACGCGTCCCGGACTGCGCTCGTCGTTCTGGTAGATGTGCGGCAGGTCGGGCCCGACGAGGACGAGGTCGCCGGGCCGCAGCGGGGCGAGGTGGTCGCCGAGCATGCGATAGCCGCCGCTCGAGCAGACGAGAATCAGCTCGTACTCGCGGTGGAAGTGCCAGGGGCAATCGAAGCTGTGCCCGCGGACGACCTTGAAGGCAAAGCCATCGTCGGGCGCGTTCATCACCTTCTGGAAGATCGGCTTCATACGCAGTGCGCTATCGCCGCCAGGGCGGGCGCTTGGGCCGGTCCATCCAGCGATTGGCTTCCTCGTCGCCGATGATCTGTTCCTTGACAGGATCGAACTTCAACGTCCGGCCGAACCTGTAGCACAGGTTCGAGAGGTGGCAGACCGTCGCGGTGCGGTGCGCCACTTCGAAGTCCTGGAAACAGCGCTCACGGCTGCGGACGCAGTACACGAAGTCGCCGTAGATGCTGCGCTTGGGGCCTCTGTAGTTCTGGACGAAGAAGTCCGTCTTGAACTTGCCCTGCGAGCCCCCTGAGACCTCGCCGGCGCTCCCTTTGTAGGTCATGTCGCGCCCCTGCTTGTGGTGTATGCGAGTGCCGTTGGCGTAGACGAGGGTCGCGCCCTTGCCCTCCGGGACGACTTCGACGGGCGCCGTGTGGTCAACCTGCAGCGCGAAGACGGCGCCGCCGAACTTGTGGGCGCCCCAGTCGGTCGTCTGGCCGCCGGAATAGTCTTCGAAGATGCGCCAGCCGACGCCGCCATACGACCCGGAGACGCGGCCTTCGTTGTACGGCCCCCAGGGCGCCGGACCGAGCCACATCTCGTAATCGAAGCCCGGCGGCACAGGCTGCTCGGGCAGGAAGCACGGCCCCGACGGCGCGCCCGTGTCAACCCACGCCTCCTTCACCTCGCCGATCATGCCGCTGCGCACGATGCGGGCCAACTGGCCGTAATCGTCCCACACGCGCTGGCTGCCGGACGAGACCACGCGCCCGTAGCGGCGCGCCGCGTTGACCATCTCGCGCCCTTCCTTGATCGTCAGGGAGAGCGGCTTCTCGCAGTACACGTCCTTGCCCATCTTGCAGGCGGCGATGGCCATCAGGCCGTGCCAGTGGTCGGGCACGGCCATCATCACGGCCTCGATGTCCGGGCGCTCGAACATCTCGCGGAAGTCGGGGTAGATCTTGCAGTCCTTGTTTTTGTACCTGCCGTCGCAGGCGTTCTTGCCTCGTTCCGCCGCGGGCTTCTTGACGTCGGAGATCGCAACCATCTGGACCTCGTCGAAGCCCAGGAAGTTGCCCAGGTCGCCGCCGCCCTGGTTGCCGATGCCGCACGCGCCCATGATGATGCGGTTGCTTGGCGCGGGCCGGCCCTCCGCCCCCAGCGCCGAGGCCGGGATGAAGTACGGCGCTCCGAAGACAACCCCCGCCGCCGCGGTTGCGCGCTTGAGGAAACTCCGCCGGCTGGTCCTGCCGTTGCCCTGCGTGCTCATCGCCGTTCTCCTGTTGACTCCTGCGTGTGCGTTGGGGTCCCCAAACAGTCTACACCGCCTTGGGCCGAAAAGAGGCGCCGGAACCATGCGGCACGACGTTCCGTTTTGACATCGCCGGCGCCGCACCTACACTCCTCTCATTGATGGGATGCCGCCATCCGGCACCTGGGGACGGGAGGACGAGGGCCGTGAAGACGCCGCCGAACAGGACTGGTCATGTCAGCCGCCGCAGCATGCTCCGTACCGGCGCTGCCGCCGCGTGTGCCGCGGCGCTGCTGCCGGGCTGCACGGATGAGGAGCGGGCCGCCGCGCCGCGCGCTCGCCGTGGCCGCCTCAAGCAGTCCATCTGCCAGTGGTGCTTCCAGAAGTACTGGGACCTCGACGCGCTCTGCAAAGTGGCGCAGGACCTCGGCTGCGAGAGCATCGAGCTCGTCGCCCCCAAGGACTACCCGACGCTGCGGAAGCACGGCCTTGTCTGCGCGCTCGCGGGCAGCCACTGGTTCGACAAAGGCATGAACAACCCGAAGTATCACGACATGTGCAGCGCCAGGATTCGCGAGGCCCTTGACGCCGGCGCCGCGGCCGGCGTTCCCAACGTCATCACATTTACCGGCCTGCGCGACGGCATCGCCGACGATGCCGGGATGAAGAACTGCGTGGACGGTCTGAAGAAGGTCATCGGCTACGCGGAAGAGAAGAAGGTCAACCTGGTGCTGGAGATGCTGAACAGCCGCGTGCCCGAAGACATGATCGGAGTCCCCGGCTACCAGGGCGACCACCTTGATTACTGCGCCGAGATTGTGCGGCAAGTCGGTTCGCCGCGGATGAAACTGCTGTTCGACGTCTTCCACGTGCAGATCATGGACGGCGACGTGATCGCGCGAATCCGCAAGTACGCGGAGTACATCGGACACGTGCACACCGCGGGGAACCCCGGCCGCCACGAACTCGACGACAAGCAGGAGATCAACTACCGCGCTGTCTTCCGCGCGCTGGCGGACGCCGGATACGCCGGCTATGTGGGGCACGAGTTCATCCCGACGCGCGCCCCCTTGCAGGGCCTGAAGGAAGCTGTGGCGCTGTGCACAGTCTGAGACGCGCCGTGGCCTGGGGCCGAATGGATTGGCGATAGAGGTTTCGTCGCCGCATGCCGAGCCTGACACCGTCATATGTGAGTAGCGGTGGCGAACGGTGGCCGGAACAGATGATATCAGCCGACGCGATTGAGAAGGCATCTTCGATGACAGGGCATTGCTTTGTCGCGCGCACTCTTGCGCTGGCCGCTGTGTTCCTGCCGTGGTGTGTCGAACCTGCCGCACTGGGCGGGGAACCGGCCGAGAAGCAGGATGTCATTGTTGAGCGCGAGGAGATGATCATCGTTGGCGAGGGCGTCCCAACCATGGGCCGGTTTGTCTTGCCGGCGAACGAGAACGGTTTCCGTTTCGAGCTGTCGGACAATGGTAAGGTCGTCTCATTCCGCTGGGCAGACCTGCCTGAACCCGAGCGCAAACGCGTGCGGAAGCGGTGCGGTCTGGATGTGGCTGAGGACGCCCGTCTCCATCCCGAGGACGGCTTCGATGACGACATGGCGCCGCTGGAAGCCTACGCGAAGTGGATGAAGGAGCGTCCGCCGGGGAAGGATGACGCCCCGGCCCATATCGCTATGGCTCAGCGCTGTGCCGTCGTCGGCCTCTACACGAAAGCCGTCGAACACCTGCGAGCCGCAGAAGCACTTGGGCCGCTGGACAAGTACGGCGATCTGCTGGCTGCGGTCGTCGAACAGGAAGCCAAGCAACGGGTGGAGCGGCGCTACGACGCCGTGGTCGCGGCAAGGAACGCGGGCAACTACGGCTCCGCGCTCTACCGGCTCCGCAAGATTCCACGCAATCTGCTCGTTGAGTGGGGCGTCGCGGACCGCATCGCGATGCTCACACCCGGCATCGAGGCCCACGCAGGCGAGGAGGCTCGGAAGTGCATCATCTGGATGTCATACGATGTCGCATGCGATCTCCTGCTGCAGCGCTTGGCGACGAAGGTGCGCCTGGACGAGCGCGGCAAGGCTGTCCGTCCGATCCCCGGGAAGAGTATCACGACGCGGCGCGGCCGGATTATTCGCGGCACGCTGATAGCCGGGGAGCCGGGTAAGGACATGGTGTTGAGCTTTGGCGAGAAGGAAGTGGTGATTGCCGCCAAGGACGTTCTGATCGTCGAGGATACCGATGTGTCCGTTGCGGCCAGAGAAGTACCGATCACGTTCGAGCAATTGAAGGCGTACGTCTGCGACACGGAATCCCCTGACGGCCTGAAGGCGCGGATGATTGCCGCGATTGCGGAGACCATCGGGAAGCCGGCGGGAGAGGTGAAGGACGTGTTCGACACACGGCTTGACCGGCAGCCTGTCCGTTGCGTGTTGCACGACGCCTGCTACGGCCGCGGGAGTTGGCTGCGCGAAGGCTCCAAGCCCGCGCCGCTGACGCCCGCCCAGTTGCCGGCGGGACACGGTGCAGATGCGGATGAGACGCGCCGACGCGGCAGCGAGGACCCGGAACTGACGGACGACCCGCGCGTCTGGTGGCGCAGCCAGACTCGCGAGACGCAATGGGACGTGGCGAAAGCGCTGATGGCAGAAAAGGTATTTGCGGCGAAGGTCACCGCCTTTCCGTGCCCCGTCTGCACAGGCGCGGGAGTGGTATCGGAGACGCCGCCGGGCAAGGGCGAAGCTGCGCCAACGCGCTGCGCGGCGTGCCGCGGCATTGGGTCGTGGTGGAAAGTGCTGTGGCGGTGAAGGAACAGTGCGGACGGAGAGCGGCCCCGTGGGTTGAGTTGGACGCCTGGCACGTAAGTGCAGGGCGCTCAGCGTATGGTGGGTGCGAGGCCGCAAGCCCGGAGCGGGCGGCGGGACGCCGCCCGTACAGCCGGCGAGACGCCGGCGCTACAGCGACGGCCATGTACGCGGTCGAGTTGGCAACTCGACCTACGGCTGCGGCGGGGGTGTGATGAGGGCTTTCAGATACTTGGCGTACTTGGGGAGGATTTGGTCGGGGTCGGCGTTTTCGTGCAGCACTTCCAGCGAGAGATAGCCGCGGAAGTTGCCGGACTTGAGCAAGTCAACCACCTGCGCCATCGGCACGAAACCTTCGCCGGGCTCGCACGGCTGGATCTTCGTGCGGGATTCGTTGTACGCGCAGTCGTGCACGTGGACGTGGTTGACGTAATCGCAAATGGCGTCGTAGGTGTTCTCAACGGACTCCAGCACGCGGATCGGATGCAGCACGTCCCAGAGCACGCCCAGTTTTGGGGAATACACCTGGCTGAGCACTTCCGTGACGTATTTCGAGTGGCTGAAGGCGCCGTGAGTTTCGAGGAGGATCTTGGAGCGGATGCGCTCCTTCTCGGCGAACTCCGCGCACTCGCTCAAGCCTTCGGCAATGTAATCAATGACGCCCGCAGTCTCGAGGCCCGCCGGGACGTCGCCGCCGAAGATGCGGATGTAGGGAGCGCCAATGGCGTCGGCGGTGCGCAGACACTGCTTGATCTGCGCCACGACCTTCTGGCGTTCGAGCGCATCCGGGTTGGACAACACGAACGAGGTCGCGACGCAGGAGACCGCCAGGTTCGCGGCATCGAACTGTTTGCGCACGTCGGCGAGGTAATCGGCGGGGCTGTCGAGTTCGACACCGTGCAGATGGCCTTTGCCCACCCGCAGTTCCACGCCGTCATAGGCGTAGGTCTGCATACCGTCCACGATCGCGGCGACCGTCCATTCGGGACAGACCCACGTGGTGAAGCTCAGCTTAAGGTTATATGTATTGGCATAGGCCGTGGCCATGAATCAGGGACTCCCTACCCAGCCCTCACACCACGTGAGCGCACTTTCCAAGCGGGGGCTGCGACAAAAACGCCCCACGGAGGCTTCGGCCCCACGGGGGACGCGCATAGCCTGTAACTTCAAAAGCCATAATAGTGTAGGGATGGGCGCCGTTCCAGTCAAGGCCAACTCGGAAAAGGACGCCCGGCGGCGGCGTGGCACGGGGGCCGCACTACTCTTTGCCGCCGCCGTTGCCGTTCGCTGCCGCTGCCGGATTCCTGAACCACTCCGCCAGGCGCGCCGTGCCATCCTCAATGGTTACCTTCGGCTCCCAGTGGAGTTTCTCCATCGCCAGCGAGATGTCGGGGACAGCCATGAGCAGTTCGCCCGGGACGGCCGGCTTGTAGACGAGCTCCGTCTTCTTCTCGAGGTGCTTCTCGAGCAGCGCGATCAGGTCGAGGAGCCTTGTGCCGAAGCCAGAGCCGATGTTGAGCGTTGCGTTGGTCTCCCTGCAGTTGCACGCGGCCTCGATCGCGCTCAGGACATCGCCGATCTCGACATAGTCCCGCATGCTGGTGCCGTCGCCGAAGACCGTGAACGGCTTGCCCTTCAGCAACGCCGCGGAGATCAGGTAGGGCACGCAGTCCTGGCGCAGGTCCGGCCCGTAGACCGAGAAGAGGCGCAGGCTGAACGTCTCCATATTGTGCAGAGCGTGGTATGTGTTCAGGAGCACCTCGCAGGCCAGCTTGCTCGCCCCGTACGGCGACGTCGGCCCGCTGCCCAGTGTCTCTTCCATGTATGGCAGTGGCGCGTCCTTGCCGTACACCATCACGCTGCTGGCGAACACCACGCGGCAGCAGCCGGCGTGGCGCAGAGCGTCCAGCAGGCCCACGGTGGTGCGGTAGTTCGCCTCCACGTACAGTTCAGGCCAGCCGACCGATTCGCGCACCCACGACCGGCCTGCCAGGTGGATGCAGATCTCAGGCCTGGCTCTGTCCACCGCTTCCGGCATCGCGGCCCCGTCGTCACACTGCACGATCTGCAGCCGGTCCTTGTACTTGGCCTGCAACTGCTCCAGGGACGCCACGCGGCGCTTCCCGGCGTCGGAAGCGCGCCGGTTGTAGCGCACCGTGCCGGTGACCGTGTGCCCCGCTTCCAGCAGCCGCGGAACGAGATGCGACGCAACGAACCCCGCCGCCCCGGTCACCAGCAACCGTGGCTTCCTGGGTCCGGCGGGCACGGGGATTGCCGCCGGAGCGG
>Ga0315282_10009993_pt1 | contig 14983 bp, 6 predicted proteins | sample YL17G07_20_MG_FD_203693 | JGI IMG/M metagenome (GOLD analysis project Ga0315282, IMG submission 203693) | Sediment microbial communities from Yellowstone Lake, YNP, Wyoming, USA - YL17G07_20 | ecosystem: Environmental > Aquatic > Freshwater > Lake > Sediment | place: USA: Wyoming | collected... | reverse complement strand
CGCGGTGGTTGATTCCGCGGCCCCATTGGATGCCTTCGTCGGCCAGGACATCGGCGGCGAGCAGCGCGTTGACAACGGCTTCAGGCTGCGGCGCGCCGAATTCCTGCTGCAGCCACGCCGCGACCAACCCGCTGTCGGACCGTTTGTCACCCTGCGCCAGCCGTGCGAAGAGCCATGTGTTCATGCGCCCGAGATTGCCGCTCTCCGGGTTGAGCTCGCGGCCGTTGTTCCCCATGTTGATGGGCAGCGACACGTAGCCCGTCAGCTTGTAGTCCCGGACGGCCTTCAGGTTCCTGCGGATGTGCGCGGCCTTGCACCACGGCCACGGCTTCTCGTTGTACAGCTCGTACGAGATCTCCATGATCTGCTCGCGGTTCCTGGGGAACCTGCCGAGCGTGGTGGTCAGCGGCGTGTTGTCGTGGATGTCCATGCGGCTGGACTTGTACATGATCGGGACGTCGGCGGGCAATCCCTCGAAGAGCCTGGGCAGGACGACGGCCGGGTCGTTGTGCGGCCGGCCGATCGGGCACATCAGGTCGCCGGCATTCTTGAGGCCTGTCAGTTCGCTGATCAGGCGGTGGCCGTCGCGGTAGAACTCGTCGGGGAAGTTCCGCCACCACAGCCGGAAACAGACGACGGCGTCCTTGCGGACTGCGCGCACGCCGTCGCGCGCGGCCTCGACCATCTTCACCAGGCGCTTGTAGACGGGCATCCTGGCTTTGGGCACGCACCAGTAGGCGCTCGCGGTGTCGCCGGTGGTGATGACGAACATGGCAATCTTCGGGAAATCCCGCGCCAGCTCGCGGTACTTGCTCTTCATCAGCGTCCAGGTCTCCGGATTGTCCGGGTCCATCAGCGTGTGAACGTCAATGGTCCCGTCCTGCGTGGGCCGCTTGAAGACACCCACGAGCTCCGGATACTCGCGCTCGAACGCCAGCGGCAGCATCGGCTCGTACAAGTGGAAGACGGGCCGGAGGCCCAACGTGTCGGCGCGGTCAGACATGGCGCGGATGTGGCCGCGCAGGGGTTCCAGCCACGCCGTATCGGCGCTGCGGCGGAGTTCGGCGATCTTCGGATAATCGTCGAAGTAGATGGGAAACTCGTCCATCTGCCGCCCGGACACTGGATCAACATCGCCGCTCAGGTGCGAACAGGGGCCGATGGAGAAGATGATCGCGTGGGTCGAGCCGAGCTTGCGGGCTTGCTCGAGCGCAAAGGGGCTGGGAGCATTGTGGATCTTGTACTTCAACGCCATCGTCAATGTCCTCCTGGCAGGGCCGCGACGCGGCCCGGTGAAGCTGCCCCGTAGGGGCGGGAGAGGAAGCTCGGCCGTTCGGCTCAAAAGTGTAGCGGATTTCACAAGGATGTCAGAAGGATTCCGGCGAGAAGCAGCGCTATGCGCCGCGGGCGCTGTGCAGACGTCTGCCTGCCGAAGTAACCGGCTTGTCCAGGATGCGGAAGACCGTAGACTATTGGCCGCGCTGCCGATTACGGCGCATGCGCCCGTTCTGCCAGAGGTGTGCCTTGGGCACGAAGAGAACAACGCCAATTGGCCGTATAACCCTCTGCTTGCTGGCGCTCACCGCCGGCTTGGCGAGTGCCATCGCCGGCGAAGACAGCCAACGAGCGGCGGCGCTGAAGCTGCGTTTCATCCAGGATTGGCGGTCCGGCACCAGAGACGCCAGTGGCCAGTTCATGGCCGGCACCGAGACCATGCGCCTGCTGGGCTACGAGGGGAGGCTCTACGCGTCCTTGGGCGACTGGATGGACGTGCCGTACGGCAAGGCCAAAGGGGACAACCCCTGGACGGGCGCGCAGGTTCTGGTCAAGGAATCCGCCGAAGGACCTTGGCGCATCGCCGTCTGCTTCGGTGAGAGCTACCTGCGCACCGAAGCGCTGGCCGCTCTGACCTTCACGACAGACGCCAAAGGCGTAGCCCTCGCAAAACCGGTGGCCATGCTCGCTGCGGGGCCCAGTGACGTGAACCTGGAGGGCGCGCGCTGGGCGACCGTGTGGACGCGCGATGACGCGACGGGAAAGTGGACGAAGACCGAGGTCGCGCGCGAGCCTCGTCAAGCTGGGGTGCGCTCGCTCGTATCGCACGTGGACAGGATCACACACGTGCACCATGTCTTCGCCGGCGTCTCGCGCGGGGAAATATACCGCGGCGTGTACGATCCGGCCGCACCGGGGAGACTCCGCTGGGAGCACGAGCCCGAACTGGGCGGGACCGGCCGCGTGATGTGCTTTGCCGAGTGCAATGGCGATCTCTATGCCGCCGCCGGCGTGAAGGAAGGCGGCGACACCGGCGGACTGTACAGGCGCGCGGACGGCTTACAGCCGAAATGGCAACTGGTCTATCGCTGGCCGTACACGCCGATGACCGGAGGCGACGAGGCCAACATCATGCGGGGGCTGACGCCGGCGCCGGACGCTCACGCCTCCGGACACCAGGTGCTGCTCGGCACGCGAGCGCATCCGGGCGTCGTCGAACGAATTGACCCCGCGAAAGACCACGCGGTGTCCGTCGAACTCGATATCAAGGCGCGCTTCGCGAAAGAGTGGGGACTGGCAGCATTGCGCGGCCCGGCGCTATCGGCGTACAACTGCATGTTGCCAATCACCGTTCCGGGCAGCGATGAGAAGGCGCACTTCATTGACGTCTGGGTGAACCATCCCGGCCATCGCACCCCGCCGTACAACGGCGCCCATTACCTGGTGCGGCGTCAAGACGGTCACTACGACTGCGGCACCGTTTACGATATCGAGCATCCACTGGCACCGGGCCGTGGCTTGGTGGCGGTGCGGACGATTGAGGTCTCACCGTTTCCTGAAGACGGGGGTCGCGTGCTCTACTTCGGCGGCTACGACTGCGCCAGCCAGGAGAGCCACAACACGGCGTGGATCTACAAGGGTGTGCTCGAAGGAAGTGCGCGCGGCAGGTAGGGACGGCACTTTCGGCGTCTGCCAGGCGTACTTGCGGATATCGCCGAGGCCAAGGGAATGAGAAGGATACTTGCAGTCACGGTGATGGCGCTGGTCGTCGGCAGCAATCTCTTCGCAGGAGACAGCGCGGTAGCAGGGCCGGCCGTCGCCGCCAACGAGGTTACCCTCAAAGGCATGGTGCTGAACCACGTCCGCAGGCTTCACACGGTTCACTTGGCCGCCGGCGGATACAGCTCGATCTCGCTCACCTGTGCGGCATTGAGGGTCACAGGGTTCACGGACTTCTCGATCACCAGCTTGAACGTGTCGGTCTCAACCGGGGCGATGTCCCTGCAAAACTTGCGCGGGTCCTTATTTCCCTTTACCGCAAACGCTTCCTTCCACTCCTTCCCGTCGGTCCCGAGCACGAGGCCCCTGAAGTCTGTGGGGCGGCCGGCCGGGTCGGCGAAACGGATGACCACGCGGCCGATCTTCGCGGGCGTAGCGGAGCGCCAGCTCCGGACAGCCAGGGAAGAGCGCACCCCAGAGTTCCGAACGGATGATCGCGCCGTTCGAGTTCTTCCACTGAGCGTTGTTGAATTCGCCGCACAGCGGCGGCAGCAGCCCAAGCAGAGCAATTGGCATCCGGCTCATCGTCTCTCCTCCACGCACGACTGGATATGCCAGCCAAGGTAGCGTCTGACGGCGCAACAGGCAACCAGACAACGGGGCAACTACATCTGGGTCAGACCGCACGAGGGCGATCCGACCGACGATGAACTCCACAGGCTGATCCCCTTTCTGGCGTCGCTCAAGGATCTTGGCGACGTGCGGGCAGTGGAGTCTGGTATACTGGCGCGCCGTTGGGTACGCTGATCAAGCACGCACGGAGGACGCCATGAAACCGTTGACAATGCCGACGTTCGTCGTCTCCGGACTTGTGCTCGCCGGCGCGTTGCCCGCGCAAGCCGCGGACGAAAGGCCGGCCGACAGCGATAGACTGGCGGGCCAACCGGCGGATATCGCGCCCAGCGCCTACCTGTACCGCGCCGACCGCAAAGCGGATGAGAATCCCGCCGAGAGCTGGGTGCTGCTCATGCAGTACGCAGCGTTGCCGTACGACAAGCCGGTGGATACGAGCGCGCCGGCAGTCAAGAAGGCGCTGTGCGGCCTGTTGTGGGAGGAAGTGCGGCCGGTGCGGCGCGTCGAGCTGTCGTGGCCGGCGGACGCCAAGGACCAGACCGAAAGCCGGCGCCGCCTGCCCTCGCCGGACGAGGTCGTGCTGAGCTACTTCGACGCTACCGACAACAGGGCGCACACCTGGTGGAACCCTCGGACAATCAGGGAGGCAGGCAAGCCCGAGGTGACGGCGGATGGGCGCACGTACGTCTACGCGGTCCCCGTGGACACGTGGGGCGTGGTGGCGGCCGTGCGCGGCGAGAAGGATGCTTCCGCTTTTGCCGTCCCCGCCGTCCGCGCGCTTGTACCGGATGTGTGGAAGAAGATGGACGTGGAGATCGAATGGGGCTTCGATGACGCGACGGCAGCGCTCGAATACGACGGCCACATCGAGGCGTATGACGCGATCGTTGGCGACGTGCGGCCGCTTGCCGCCGACTCCGGCACCACCATGACCGGCCCGTTCGCCTGGCGCTCGGCCGGAAAGGGCGCACTGGCAGCCAACAGCAAGGCTGCCAGTGGCACGCCGCGCCGCGGCGTGCAACTGAGCGTGCTCTACATCGGCGGCTCGCGCTGGCGGCGAGTGTGGCCCTACCACGCCCAGCCGGAGGATGTGGCGCGGACGATCCTGACGGTGTGGACCAGGTCCGGCAGCTTCTCGTTCCAAGTGGCTGATCTGGAGGCTGGGCCGATCCTGGCGCCCGAGTACGGTTTCTTCGTCCGCGCCGCTTCGAAGCAGGCAGCCGCGTCTTCCGAGAGCACGCCGAAGCTCGCCCCGCCGCCGACGCAGACGCTGGGCGAGAAGATGGACACGATCCCCGGCGTTCCCAAGGTCCGCGGGTGGGCCAGCAACGTCATCCCGTGGTTCGGCGTGAACTCCGCCGGCGAGCCTGGGACGGCCGGCAGCCTGACAATTCCCGCCCGCAGCACGGCGCTGCATCCGGCGCCCGACCGCGACGTGGCCGTGGGTTGGCGCAGCCCCATCCAGGGCCGGGTGAGCGTCAAAGGCAAAGTGGCGATGGGCGATTCGCAGGGCGGCAACGGTATCGAGTGGGCCATTGCACTGGATGGCAAAGCCGGCCGCCAGGCCCTGGCCCGCGGCGCGATCAACACAGGCGGCTCCCAGGCAATCCCGGCGGATGCGGACGCCAGGAAGCTGGGCGACATCGCGGTTGAGGCCGGTGACATGCTGTCGCTCGTCGTGGGCGCCAAGGACGGCAATCACACCTGCGATACCACGATCATCGAGTTGGCAGTCGCCGAAGTCGGCGGCCAGGGGCGCAGTTGGGACTTGGCAAAAGACGTGCTGGACAACATCCACGCGGGAAATCCGCACGCCGACGCGCTGGGCAATGCGGACGTGTGGCGCTTCTGCTGCGCTGCCGCGGCCAAGACTGCGGCGCCGGCCGCATCGGGGGCGCCCTTCAGCCTGGCGTCCACGGCGAAGACGGCCAGGGAGTTCGTGAAGGGACTGGCCGCCAGGGAGCTGAAGACGATTCGACAGCGTGTGCGAGAGCATCCCGAGCAGACGTGGGAGGGCGCGGTCGCGGCCATGCTGCCGGGCAAGGCGCTGCCGCCTCACCCCAAGCCCCCGTTCGAGCCGGCGATGCAGGTGCAGGTGCCGTGCGAGCAGCTCACCGCCCAGTGGAAGCTGGGGGCCTGGCACATCCTGCGGAGATCGGCGAAGGACGAGAACGGGAAATGGCGCTTCAACGATTTCCCCTTCGGCATCCTTGCGTCTGAGACCTACATGATCCTCCGCGCGCTGGATCTGCAGGGCATGCCTAAGGAGGCTGCCGACGGCCTGGACCAGTGGCTGCGCCTGCCGATGGAGCCCAACGTTGTGCCGGGGAAGAACGGCCATCACGGTTGGGCGCAACCCGACCATCCCCTCGGGCACTTCGGCGACGGCAAGGGTTGCCTCACCCATGCGGAAGGCCTGCCGGGCGCCGGCGGCCACATGGACGGGGTGCACAGCATGGGTCCGGGCGCGATCATGTTTGCGCTGACCGAGCATTTCCTGCTGACGGGCGACCTGGATTGGCTCAAGGCTCACGCCCCGCGCATGAAGGCCAACGCCCAATGGATCCTGCGCCAGCGACAGCTTCTGGCCGGCAACGTCCCGGGCGGGCAACGTCTCTGGAGCACGGGCCTGCAGCCCGCGCATGTCGTCACACCCGACAGCGAATGCATGCATATGCAGTTCTACGAGTCGGAGGCGTACTACTGGCTGGCCGTCAAACGCATGGCGGAACTGCTGGCCCTGATCGAACCGGACGAAGGCGCCAGGATGGCCGCGGAGGCGGAGGCTTACCGCAAGGACCTTCTGGCCGCGATTGACCGCTCCATCGCGCTCACACCCGTGGTGCCGGTACGGGACGGGACCTACCGCTCGTTCATCCCCTTCGCTCCCTATGTGCGCGGCTTTGCCGCGGGCACGTGGGGCTGGCGGCGCTGCCAGGGGCACGTCGGCGCGATCTACTGGGACACGGTGCAGTCGGCCGACCCGTTGATCAGCCCCAGCGGCCTGCTGTCGCCCCACGACCGGCGCGTCCAGGGCCATCTGGACGTGCTGGAGGACCGCTTGCTGCTGGAGAACACGAAAGTCAACGCGAGGACGAGCGGCTACGACCCGGAGAAGCACTGGTTCGCTCACGCCAGTTGGCAGTACCAGTGCGGCCTGGAGCGGCACGCGAACATCCACCTGGGAGCGGACGATGCGCCGAACGTCATCCGCTCCGTGCTCAACCAGTACGCGGTGGATATCATGCCGGGCGAGTACACCTTCCGCGAACACACCACGGGCGGGCCGCCCGACAAGATCTACGAGGAGTCCTGCTTCCTGGAACGGCTCCGGCACATGCTGGTCATGGAAGAAGGCGACTCGCTGTGGCTGGCGCGAGCGACACCGCGAGCGTGGCTGGAGCAGGGCAAGAAGATCGCGGTGAAGAACGCCCCGACGTACTTCGGCCCGGTGGCCTGCGAAATCGTTTCCGATGTGGAGCACGGCAAGATTACCGCCACGCTCGAAATGCCGTCGCGCAATCCGCCCAAGACCGTGCTGCTGCGGTTCCGCCACCCGAAGGCCGCGCCAATCAAGAGCGTGCTGGTCAATGGCAAGCCTTGGAAAGAATTCGACCAAGGCAAAGAGACCGTCCGCTTGGAGGGACTCAAGGGGACAGTCACTGTCCAGACGGATTATTGACGACTGCCCGGGCCGTCACAGCGCGACCGCGGCCCCGCTCCGCAGGCTTTCGATGGCCGCGAAGGCGATGCGCGTGGCACGGATCGAGTCGGCGCAGGAGCAGGGCGACGGCCCCTCGCCACGCACTGCGGCGATGAACCGCTTTTCGGTGCGCCTTGTGCCCCTTATCCACGTCGGGGCCTGTCTCGAGCGCCGTCATGGGAGCGCCGGCCTGCATGGCGTCCAGTTCCGCGGCGCGGCGCTTGGCGTAGAAATCGCGAATGCCGCCGCCCGCGGAAACCTCGAGGTGCGAGTCGCCCTTCAGAGGGAAGAACTCGCGCTGCGGGACGCCTTCCATCCCGCCGGTTCGAATGTGGATAAAATGGTCGAGAACCACCGCAGCGCCGTTGGCGTACAGTTCGTAGAGTTCCTTCGGGTAACCGAAGGTCCCGACGCCGGTCTCGAGGATGGTCGCCAGCGAGCCGTCCGCAAACCGGATCACAACCGTGTGGTTGGTCCGGTGGTGGCCGATGGAGACGACCGAAAGCGGTGGCGATTCAATGAACCAGCAGGCCAGGTCCGTGAAGTGTGTCATCTCGAACAGCATCGGGCCACCGGCCATCATGGCATCGGTGACGGCCCACGGCTTCCAGCTCAACAAGTCGTCGTTGATGCGGATGATGACGAAGGCCTGGTCCTCCTCGGGCCAGCGCTCGCGGAGCGTGGCATTCCGGTCCAGCCGCCAGGGGCAGGGCGCGGGCGCACGGCGCTGCGTCAGGAACAGCGCGCGCGCCCGCAACATTGACGGCGCCGAGCGGCGGTTGTGGCCGACGCAGAAGCAGATGCCGGAGCGGTCCACGGCCGCGCGGATATTCTCCATCTCTGCGAGCGTGTTGGCCATGGGCTTCTCGCAGTAGACGCCCTTGCCGGCCCGCGCGGCAGCCTCAATCACCGGCAGGCGCATCTCCTGGGCGGTGGCCAAGACGATGGCGTCAACCTCATTATCCTCTGTGACCTCGCGATAGTCGTTCGTGGTCTTCTGGGGATGGAACCGGGAGGATACTGAGGCCAGCGCCGCGGCGCTGACATCGCAGGCCCACTTGAGGCGCGCGCCCTCAATCTCATTGAGATGCTTCAGGTGCGTGGCTTGGGCGAGCATGCCGCAGCCGATCACGCCGACCGCCACCTCGCGCTTCGCCCCCATGAGGACACTCCCAGGTTAATGCCTGCGGCTTCGTCTGGAAACGCTCTTGCTCATCGCGTTTTCCCTCGCCGGCGGCACGACGCTTTGGATCGGTGAGGATGCCGTACGTTTCCGGCCGTCGGTCGGCAAGCATGTCGCGGCGGGAGTCGGCCTCGTCTTCCCACGTGAACCAGTGGGCTTATGCGCGGCTTTTTCCAGGTCAATCTGGGCCAGACACATGCGGACGTGGCGGCCGGCGCTCGCCAGCGTCTGACGGTCCGGGCCGCTCGCGCCCGGCGGCCTTTACGCAGCGTGAGGGCGTGCCGCACAACGAAGGCCTTGCGGTCGCGAGGCGTCCGGCCTTCCACCCAACAGGGGGCCTGGAGCGCAGCGATCTTGACGGGGCGGGACATGCTCGATCCTCCTCGCTCTGGCACAAAGGGATAACGCAGGACGGCCAATCATGCTCCAGGCCAATCGCTGCTGTCAAGTCGCCGAAGGCCATCTCCGTAAGATTGAGTGTATGCCGGATCATCGCGCTGGCGGCTGTCTCGTGGCGCCGAAGAGCGAGAAGTCCACAACGCCCGCCACCACCGCCTACTGACCACTGTCTGCTGACTACTGACCACCGCGGTGTATTCATCTCAATGCACAGCGCAGATCGTGAGGCGGCCTGATGACCGTCCCGGCATCCAGCGAACAACCCAGCCCGAAGCCGACTGGAGCGGCGGCGGCCAGCGGCGGCGGTCCACCGCCTGTCAAGCCGAAGAGCGGCGCGGCGGACGCGGACGGCAAGTACCGCGTCGGCACGCTGGCCTACACGAAAGCCGGCCTCTTTGTTCTGTTCGGCTGGCTGCTGTGGGGCGACTTCTGTTTCACGCTTTTCGAGAAGGTCGGCGGGCCGGACATCATCCCGCTGTATCTGCAGGACAACTTCCACATCAGCAACCTGCAGGTGAACATCATGTTCAGCGTCATCCCGATGATCATCGGGATAATCATGACGCCGGTGCTGAGCTTCAAGTCGGACCGCCACCGCGGCCGCTGGGGCCGGCGCATACCGTTCATGCTGTTCACGGCGCCCTTCCTGTGCTTCTTCGCGGCCGGCCTGGGGTTCTCAGACGTCATCATGGCCGGCCTGAAGGACCATCTCGGCCCCGACTCGTTCATCACGCCCTTTACCGCCGGCATCGTGATCATCGGCTTTATGCTGGTGGGTTACTGTTTCTTCAACGAATTTGTCGGCACGGTGTATTGGTATCTCTTTGCGGACGTGGTGCCGCAGCGGCTCATGGGCCGGTTCCTCGGCCTCTTTCGCGTGGTCGGGACGACGGCGGGGTTCTTCGCGAATATCACCATTGCCGCCCACCAGTTGACGCACATGCTGTGGCTGCACGTCGGCGTGGCGGTGCTGTACTTCTTCGGCTTCGGCCTGATGTGCTGGCGCGTCAAGGAAGGCGACTATCCGCCCGTCACCGACGTGACGGAAAAGACCACCTTCTGGGAGCAGGTCAGGATTTACTTCCGCGAGTGCTTCGCGCACCCGGTGTACATCCTGCTCTATGTGTACTCCTTGACCTTTGCCGCGGGGCGCTGCGCGGCGCCGGCGGGCGTCTTTGGCCTGCACCTGGGCCAGCATCGCGACATGGTCTCGGCCCACGAAGGGACAGCCGGGGCCTGCGGCTTGAGCGCGGACGGGAAACTGGCGATATCGGCCGGCGAGGACGGGCTGGTCAAGCTGTGGAGTTGTCCCGACGGCAAGCGACTGCAACTCCGGGCAACCCTGAGCGGACACGCCGGGCCGGTGCGCTGCGCGGCGCTCGCCCCCAGCGGCGCGCTCGCAGCATCAGGCGGCGCGGATGGCCGGATCATCGTGTGGGACACCGCCGGCGGCCAATCCCGGCAGAATTGGCAGGCGCATCCGGAAGTGCGTGCGTTGGCGCTCTTCAATGATGGCCACCGGCTCCTTTCAGCCGGCTCGGACGGGCTGCTCAAGCTCTGGGACACTGCCAACGGCCAGTGCATCCGGACCTTTGAAGGCCACAGCGGCGCGGTGAACGCCGTGGCCCTGACCGCCGACGAAACGCGCGCCGTCTCCGGCGGCTCGGACATGAAGATCATCGTCTGGGACCTGAAGGACGGCACGCGGCTGAAGACCCTGGAAGGCAGTCCCGGGCCCGTGTGCTGCGTCGCGGTCACACCCGGTCTGGAGAAGGCATCGCCGGCGGCTTCGCAGCAGGCGTTCGGCGCCAGGTGGATCGAGAAGGCGACGGCGTATGTCCGCGAGGTCTTCTCGAACGAAACACTGTACGCCGAAAAGGCCGACGAGCGCGCGACGCTTCTCGGCCCCGATATGTGGGTGGTCGCCGGCGGGCGGGACGGGCAGACCGACGAGCTGAACTCGAAGGTCCGCCTCTGGAGCCTGTCCAACGGCAAGCTCCTCCAGGAATGGCAGGGACATAAGAAGGCCGTTTTTGCGATTCAATACAAGCCCGACCTTCGCATGGTCTTGAGCGGCAGCGCCGACGGCACCGTGCGGCTGTGGGACCCGGTGAACATCAGCCCAACCGCGGGAGACCAGGCGCTGAGGACGTTCTCCGGTTACACCGACGATGTCACCAGTTTCAGCGCCGTGCCCGACGGCGCGGCGTTGCTGAACGCCAGCACCGTCGGGAGGCTGCACCTCTGGGACATTGACCAGGGCGTCAGCCTGCGCAAAGCGGGCTACATGGCGGCCTTCTTCGCGATCTTCTCGGTCTTGCTGGCCTACCCGCTGGGCGCGTTGGTTGACCGTTTCCATCCGATCCGCATCATGCTGATCTCGTGTCTGCTGACCGTGCCCCTGCAGTTCGCGGCGTTCTTCCTGGTCACCGACTACCGCGCTTTGGTCTTCATCGAGTGCTTCAAAGTGCTGCTGTTCGCGTTGCAGGGCGCGGCGGGGATACCGATGCTCATTTCAGTATTCCCCAAGTCGTCCTACGGGCAAATGTGCTCCGCCAACGCCCTCGTCCGGCAGTTCACGCAGCTCGTCGTGGGCGTACTTGGATCGCTCTTCCTGGACTGGCTGACGCAAAAGTCCCTGCTGACCGACAATTTCCGCTATGGCTACCTGTGGATGTCCGGCGGTTTCGTGCTCAGCACGCTCGCACTGCTCGCTTTGTACCGCGAGTGGAAGAGGCTCGGCGGGGACGAGCACTACGTCCCGCCCGAAGTCTCGCCACACGCGCCGGCATAGCTTGGAGAGTCCACGTTGCGCTTGGGGGATATCCCGGTCATGGTCCGCAGTGGTTACCGCAAGCTGACCTTGGCCGAGTAGAACATGCCTGGGTCGCAGCGATCACCGAGCGTCTCCAGCAGGACAGAAAGGCAAGGGGCAAGAGTGCCGGCGAAGGCTTCCTTGCCGTTCCACACGACCTTCACCGGCTTCTTGAAGTCGGCCAACTGCTCGTTCAGGTAGATGGTCAGGGCGGGGACATTCTCGCTGGTCACGCTGATGGTGTTGTCCTTGCCCATCTCCGCCTTGACGGACATCCCTTCCTTGGGCGCGGCGATGCCCAGATTGTAGAACCGGGTCTTCCACGCCACGACAGGACGCCACACCACGACTCGCGGGTACGCCGGGCGGGCTTTGTCTTTCAGAAAAGCATCCACGTCGGCGTAGACCTTGTCCGGCAGATTGTGACCCACGCCTGCGTATTCCTTGTAGAAGCACTTGTAGCCGGCAGGGGTCTTGTCATTGAGCGCCTTAAGTGTGTCGCGGCCACGGCGCGAACCGGCGAGACGATCGGCGGCAGTATCCTGTTCGCCGACGAACGCGCCGAAATCGAGATTGCAGTAGTTGGCAAAGCCGTTGTCGTTCACGGTACACCCGCCACCCAGGCTTGCGACGGCGGCAAAGCGGTCGGCTTCTATCGAGGCGAAATACCAGGCGCCGAAGCCGCCCATGGAGCTGCCCATCAGGTAGATGCGGTCGGGGTCAACCGCGCACGTGCGCAGGAGCGCGTCGAGAACGGCGTTGACGGCTTGCGGGCCGGAAGGGATCACCCAGGCATTGACGGCTTTGTCATCCACGCAACGCGGCAGAAGCTTGAAGGGGGCGCACTTGATCAGCGCCGAACGCTTCAAGCCCCAGGTCCAGGCCATCTCGTTGTCCTTCTCGCCGGGATGGTCAGGGGGGATGTGGCCGCCACCATGCAGGTAGATGACCACGGGCGAGCGCGGCATCCTGCTGTCCAGCACGACCGTGCGGACCTGGCCGGCCGCGCTCTCAAGGGTCGCAACCGGTGAGGTACCGACGCCCAGCATCTTGCACATCTTGAGGCGGTCGCCATCGAGTTTGGCGAGCAGGTCCGTCGGGACGGGGTTCAGCCGTGGCCCCTTCTTCTGGAGCGCCGCGAGGATCTTCCCCGACCATGCCTTCATATCCCCGGCGGCCTTCAGCGCGTCGGCGCCGGCACACTCGCCCAGCACTCTCTGGCGCTCCGCCGCATCGCCCTCGACGTAGCGCTTGACCAACGCCTCCATCTGGAGTGACGTAAGCGGCTTACTCCCGGCCTCTTCGGCTGCTTCGAGCAAGCCGAAGAGAATGACTGCCGTCAACAGGACAACGCGGCATCCACGCATGAGCACACCTGCCATCGAAGGCTCCCAGGATAGCGGCTTCGGGCAGGATGTCAGCAGGAATCCCGATCTTTTGCCGGCGATAGCCTGAGTCGTGGCTCTGATGGGTTGTGGTAGCCCGGTGCCCGCGTGGCGCCGGGCTTGAGCGCCTTTTCTTTCGCTATCAGCTACCCGCGCGTTGCCGTGCTGCGGCGCAGTGCGCCCGTCAGTCCCATGCGCAGGCATTGCAGGTTCGTGCTCATGGCGTGCTCTTCCCCGCCGCGTGGGCCGGCGCCGCGAACTGGTACGTACCCGAACCTACGGTAAAGACGGCCGCGCCGCCCTCCATGCGCAGGAACTTGACTCCCGCAGCCTCCGCGGCCGGTTTACCGTTCTCCGTCACTGCCGCGGCGTCCTTGGCCGGGACATACACAGTGGCCGTCGTGTTCGCCGGAATCGCGGCCTGCAGCGACAGCGTACCGCCTTCGCGCTTCCACTCGCTGACGATGCGGCCGTACGGGGAATCGTACTCCACTTTCGCCCCGCTCAAATCCCCGGCGATCTCCGGCTTCAGGATGATCTTCTTGAAGCCCGGACCCGACGGATCGGACGAGATGCCGCCGAGCCCGCGGTAGAACCACTCCTCGATGTGCCCCAGCATGCAGTGGTTCTGCGACGAACCCGGATTCGTGTCCCACGCTTCCGTCAGCGACGTTGCGCCCTGCTTGAGTTGGAAGGCGTAGCCCGGACCGTCGTCGCGGACCAGCATGTCGTACAGCACGTTGCCGTAGCCGCCATCGGAGAGCGCCCGCACGAGGTAGTTGAAGCCCACGTCCCCAGCCGTGACGCGGTTGCCTCCGGCGCGGATCTGCGCCGCCAACCCGTCCAACACCGCGGCGCGCCGGTCTTCCGGCACAAGCCCAAGCACCAGCGGCATTGCGTTGGCCGTCTGGCTGTTGCGGTCGTATTGGTTCTTGTCGGCGTTGAAGAATTTCCGATTGAAGGCTTCCTTCACCGCACGCGCCTGTTCCTCGAATTGGCGCGCCTCGTCGGCCTTGCCCAGCAGCGCCGCGGTTTCCTTCAGAATCACCAGGTCCTGATAGTAGACCGCGGTGGCCGTCAGGCCTTTCGACGTGAGCTTCGATTCGCCGGGACCGCCCGGGCCGATATCGTACCAGTCGCCGAGGCCGTGCGAGACAATGTGATCTTTCGAGGTGCTCTTCAGGTACTCGACGTACCGCTTCATCCCCTCGTAGTGCCGCGCCAGCAGCGTGCGGTCGCCGTACATCTGATAGACCTGCCACGGCGTGATGACGTAGGCGCTGCCCCATTCGGGGGAGTCGCGGAAGCCGCCGCCGAAGACGGTGTACTCGGGCGCGATGTCGGGCACCATGCCGTTGGCGAGTTGCGCTTCGCTCATGTCGTTGGCGATCTTGGCGTAGAACGTCGGGACGTCGTAGTTGTACATGGCGCAGCCGGCCAGCAGGTGCGCGCACTCCAGCCAGCCGAGCTTCTCGCGGTGCGGGCAATCGGTCAGCACGCTCTGCAGGTTGCTCTTGATCGCAGCGTCTATCAGATCGTGAATCCGATTCACCAGCGGATTGGCGCACGTGAATGTGCCGACGGTCTCCGCGGACGAATGCACGAATTGCGAGGCCAGCTCAACGATCTGCGGTGCGGCGCCGGCGTCGTGGCCGGAGGTCTCGACCTGGAGGTAGCGCGAGCCGTAATAGAAGAAGCGCGGCGTCCACGTCTCCGTCCCCTCCCCTTTCAGCGTGTACGTGTAGTACGCCGGACCGCCGGAGCTGCCCTGCGAGACGAGGCCGTTTCCGTGCAGCAGTTCGCCGGGCGTGAGCCGCACGCTGGCGCCCGCCGGGCCCTTCACCGTCAGCTTCGGCATCGAGGCACAGTTC
>Ga0315282_10009992_pt1 | contig 14984 bp, 13 predicted proteins | sample YL17G07_20_MG_FD_203693 | JGI IMG/M metagenome (GOLD analysis project Ga0315282, IMG submission 203693) | Sediment microbial communities from Yellowstone Lake, YNP, Wyoming, USA - YL17G07_20 | ecosystem: Environmental > Aquatic > Freshwater > Lake > Sediment | place: USA: Wyoming | collected... | reverse complement strand
AGAGAAATCAATGGACGAATTTGGGGGGGGGGGATTTTCCTTGGCTGTCGTCCGTGTATCCGATTTTCATCGTTTTTAGGATTTTGATGATTCCGTTGTCGTCGCCCGCTTCCGCGGCCTGCAGCAGCGCTGTTAAATTATTTGAAAAATCCCTGCTTTTGATTTCGATGGGCGGAGCGATATAGATCTTTTTAAAATGCGTAACTTTCGTCCTCTCTTCATCGATGAGGATTTCTTCGAAAAGCTTCTCTCCGGGCCTCAGGCCGATGCATTCGATTTCGAAATCATCCTCGGAAAACCCGGATAATTTGATCAAGTCTTTGGCCAAGTCGAGGATGCGGATGGGCTCGCCCATATTCAGGACGAATATCTCGCCCTGGTTGCCGATCGTTCCGGCCTGGATGATGAGCTGAACGGCCTCGGAGATCGACATGAAATAGCGGATCACGTCGGGATGGGTGATCGTGATCGGCCCTCCCCGGGCGATCTGCTTTTGAAAGAGGGGGACGACACTCCCCCGGCTGCCCAGGACATTGCCGAACCTGACGCAGGAAAAGCGGGTTGCGCTTTTGGCGGCGATTTCCTGGATGAGGATCTCGCCGATTTTTTTCGTGGCGCCCATGACGCTCGTCGGGTTGACGGCCTTATCCGTGGAGATGTAGATCAGGCTTTTGACCCGCCACCTCTCGGCCAGCTCGGCGACGTTTTTTGTCCCGGCGACGTTGTTCAGAACAGCCTCGGCGATATTGGACTCCATCAGGGGAACGTGTTTATGGGCGGCCGCGTGAAAGATGACGTCCGGCCGGAATCTCTCGAAAATGGAGTTCAGCCTCGCCGAGTTCCTGATATCGGCGATGAGGGGTCTGATTTTTAAGTTATGATTCTCGCGGAGCTCGGAATCGATCTCGTAGATGCTGTTTTCATCCTTGTCCAGCAGGATCAATTCCTCGGGAAAAAACGTCGAGAGCTGGCGGCACAGCTCTGAGCCGATCGACCCTCCCGCGCCCGTCACCAAAATCCTCTGATTTTTATAAGAGTCGCGGGTCTCGGGAAGGTGGTTCTCGAAAACCACGACGCTCCGTCCGAGAAGGTCGTCGATGTTGATCTCCCGGATTTTCGTCACTTTGACTTTGTCATCCAGCATTTCAAAGAGGCCGGGGATGATCTTGACTTTGATCTTGGTCCCTTCGCAGAGATCGACGATTCTCCGGATGTCTTTGGATGAGGCGTTGGCGATGGTGATGATGGCTTCGTCGATATCCATTTTCTTGACGATGTCCGGAATCTGGCCGGTGTGTCCCAGGATCTTGATGCCCTGGACGACGGTTCGATGTTTGTGGGGATCATCGTCGATGAAGCCGACGACATCGAGTCCCAAATCCGTCCGCTGCCGCAATTCTTTCATGACCATGTTCCCGGCGCTTCCCGCCCCGATCAGGATCACGTTCTTTCTTTTGAGGTAGGCGCCTTTGTCCTCATAATGGGCCCGTTCGGATTTCTCATAAAGAAGCCGGCGCGCCATCCGCAGGCTCAGGGTTCCGAGCAAAACCAGCATGAATTCCAGGGCGATGACGCCCGCGGGCAGGCGGAAAAGCTGGAGCTTAACCGGCAGGAACAGCCGTCCGCTAAAAAGAAGAGCCGACACGGGAAGGCAGGCTTTGAAGACGGAGACCGCGTCGAGGACGGAGACGTACCTCCAGGCGATCGAATAAACGGAGAAAAGCTGGAAACTGACGAACCGGCCGAGGGCGATGAACGGGAAAAAGACGAGCATCTGTTTGAGGTTCGGCGGGTCGGGAAGGCCTTCGAAGCGGATGAAAAAAGCGACGAAAAAGGAGACAAGGAAAATGGAAAGATCGATCAGGATCTGATTTGTTTTATTGGAAAATGCTTTGTCGTCTTTCACGAAAATTCCATTTGGGTGACAGGCACGTGCCTGTCACCGACGCCCGGATGTTACCATAAAGCCTCAGACCCGGGCAACCAGATACTGGGGTTCGACAGTCATAGATAAACGATCCATTCTAACTGATAGATTATCATGGAATTACGGGAAAATCAAAAAATTTTTGAACCTGTTCCTCCAGAACCTTCCCGAAAAGGCCAGCCTCACTGCGGCCCAGAAGGATCCCGCTCCATAGACAAGGTGGAGGGCAGCGAAGAAGGCCGGCATGGTAAGAAAATATTTCATGTCTTTTTTTTCGAGGGCAATCCGCGCCGAGAAATAAAGGCCGGTCGCGAGATAGATTAGGACTATCGACAGGAAAAGCCAGAGGGCGGCCGGGACGAAGATCGAAAGGAATCCGGAGCTGATAAGGCCAAGGATAAAGGCGAGAGGAACGAAATGCCTCCAGGAGACGGGCAGGTTATGGACGTATTTCAGAGGAAAGATGGCCCAGACGCCGTTGCGGAACACGTGCTTGATGAACGCCCCGAAGGTGCTCCGCGCGTAATATGTGGAAACGATCCCGGGCACGAAAAGGACTTTGCCGCCCGCCTTGCGCAGCCTCCGGTTGAGCTCGATGTCGGAGGAGAACTCGAGTTCTTCATTGAACAGGCCGATCCTCTCGAACACCCGTTTCCGGTAACAGCCGCCGAAAACCGTGTCCGTCCATTTTTTTTCCTTGGAGCCGACCCTGAAGGCGGAGTTCCCGACGCCGAACGGATGGGAGAGACAGCAGACGATCGCCCGGCCGACGGGAGTGTCTTGCCTCGGCTTGGTGACCATCACGCCTCCCACATTATCGGCGTCGTCTTCCCGGAGATGGCGGATGCAGGCGGCGATGTAATCCGGCTCGTAGATCGAATGGGCGCCCATGATCATGATCGCTTCGCCTTGCGCTTCACGGATTCCGATGTTGAAAGCGCAGGGCGCCGTTTTTTTCGGATTGTCGAGCAACCTCAGGCGCGTGAAACTCGGCTGGCGACGGGAGACTTCCTCCCGGGTTCCGTCCGAGCTCCGGCCGTCCACGACGAGAACTTCGAGCTTGTCCCGGGGATAGTCATTGGCCATGACCGAATCCAAGCAACGGCCGATGAATTCCGCTTCGTTCCGGCAGGGGATAATGACCGTAACCCGGGGGAGGTCTTTTTCCATTATGATCCGGAGGACGGAGCCCGTTTCCTCGACAATAAATCTTCGTAGAACGATAAAAGCTTCCGGCTTTCCAATTCCCAGTTGTATTTCTCCAGGACCGCTCGCCGGCCGTTCTCTCCCATCTGCCTGGCCTCAGCCGGGTGGTCCATCAGCCACTCGATGGCTTCCGCCAGAGCCCGCGGTTGGAGGGGGTCGACGCTCAGGCCGCAGTGATTCTCTCCCACGATCTCTTTCCAGAGAGGGAAATGGGAAACGACGACCGGGAGTCCCGTCGCCATGTATTCGAAGAGCTTGTTCGGCATGGAATTGATGTAGTTCGGGAAGGGTAGAAGATTGACGATGCCGACATCGGACTTCCGCAGGAAAGACGGCACGGTCAGGAAATCCACGAATCCGTAATAATCGACCTTGGCAAAGCCTTTGAGAGACCGGATTTCCTCCTCATAAGATTCGGGGGAGAAGGCTCCGCATAGCACGAGCCTGACTTTTCTGGATTCGTCGAGGAGTCCCATGGACTGGACGGCCTGCGTCAGTCCCCTCTCCGGTGAAAGAATCCCCGCATAAATGACGTGGAAAACATGATTTCCTTCTTTCTCCCCGCTTTCCCCTCGAGGCACGCTTCCGTTCGTTCGGGAAAAGAGGCTCAGGATGGGGTAGTTCCTTAAAACGAGGCGTGTCCGGTGGTTTCGAAAATTCAGAGAAATATCTTCTGTTGCCGAAATGATGGCGTTAAAAAATATGGAGGACATGCGTTCGGCCGCATTCGTCAGACGGGCGATCGTTTTCCGAGCGAAAAAAGGAAGATAATAATACGAAAGGATGGCCTTCCCGTAATCCTCATGGACGTCATAAATGACCTTTTTCCCGAAGAGCTTGAGCATCAAACCCATAGGGATCAGCTCCGGATCATGGAAATGATAGAGATCCGCCCTCTGTCCTATGGCCAAAAAGAACATCTTCAGGGATGAGAGGATTATTCTCAGGAATCTATTTTTTCCGTGAGAAAACGGTACGATTTTAATGCCGCCGACGACTTCTTCTTTGAAATGGTCGGCAATCAAGACGACTTCATACCCGTTTTCAGCCAAGGTCCGGCATTCTTTGTAGAAAATTCGGAGATCCAACGGCGGATGAACGGACGTGAGATGGGCGATTTTAGCCAAGAGCCGGTTCCTCCCGCTTAAAGAACATGAGGAGGCCGAACATGGCAAACAAGACCCGGTTATCGGGAAGATCCCCGCTGAACAAAGCATTTATTCCCGTATTGACCAGCATCATCAATAAGAGCAGACGGTAGGGATCGTTGCGGATCAACTGCCTTTTGCCCAAGGCCCGAAAGCTCAAGATGACAATGGGCATGAACAGAAAAAGGCCGATCAGCCCGAGCTCCGACAGGATCTCAAGAATGATATTGTGAGCATAATACCGGCCGTCCCCCAAATTCAACAGCTCCGGCCAACTCCCTATGCCGTGGCCGAAGATCGGCTTTTGCATCCAGAATCGGACGGCTTCGTTATAGATATCCAGGCGTTCGGAATAGGAAACCCCCCTGACTAATCTTGCCAAGGTGACGGTGAGATTCCCAGTGACGATCAAAGTGATGACGACTCCTCCCGCAATGAGAACGAAAACAACAATGAAGATAACATATTTTTTTATTTTGAGGGGGTGTTTTAGGCTCATTCTCCAGCCGACCGCCAGAGGGACGAACAAAGATATCATGGCCGCGACAAAGGGGCCTTTTCCTCCGAGGACAAGGAGGACGAAGAAGTAGAAGGAGAAGACGAGGAAGGCCGAGGCCCTGGCCCGGAACGATTTGGCGAAAAAGATGAGGTAGCCGGAAACAACCACCGCTCCGAGCCCCAGCACTCTTCCGAGAGGCAGATAGGACGCCTGCCCTCGCTCTCCTCCCAAGGCGATGATAAAATTGAATTCATTCATTTTCACATAAACGGAGAAAGACTCGATGGCGATCCACGAGGAAAAGATGAAGAGGCAGACGAGGAAACGTTTGATCCTCCGGGAATCCGCGGCTACGACGAATGAAGAAGCGATCAAGGGCCAGATCATGAGCGTCGCCGTCGAGAGCGCTTTCCCCTGAGTGTATTTCATGTCCGGGGCCGGCGTCCAGGCGAAGCTGGCCGTGGCGTAGAGGGCAAAAACCAGGCCGAAGCCGACCAGCAAGAGGGAACGCGAATCTAATTTTAAGCCCCCTCGGATAATAATGACTAAAAGCGCGAGGACGCTCAAGCCGAAAAGAAGGGCCGTCAGGTCCACGGGAACCCAGCCAAACCTCGGGTCGGCCTTATAGACGCCGGCGAAAAGGAAGAGGACGAAGAGGGCCTCAAAGGAGAACAGCGTCCGGACGCAGGAACGGAGGAAGGATTTCATGGCTTTTTTTCGGCGAAAAACGAGTCTCTCCGTCTCAGAAAGATATCCATTTTCTTGACGATCTCCGGAATTTGGCCGGATGTTACCATAAACCCTCAGAGCCGGGCAACCAGATAGAAAACCTTATAATGAGGGATCGCCGCATCGACGGCGATCGGCTGCGGAGGAGTGTCATCGGCCGTTCCGTCTTCGATTTCGGGCGGAAGAGGGACCAGGCGGCCGAAGAATATTCTTTTGAAGACTTCCTTGCCTTTCATCGTTTTCGGCATGAGGCCAAGCTTGACCGCGGCCCGCTTGAGGAACGAGGCGATCTTGTCTCCGGACGTTTCGACGCGGGCGAGGAAGGCGCCGTAGGCTTCGATCTCGCGAAAATGAGGCCGGAGGAGCCGCTCGAGCTCGGCGGCCGAAAAATAGGCCGTGCTCAGGGGCGAGGGATTGAAATCCGGCCAGTCTTTGTTCACCGAACAGATGACGAGCGTGCCCTCCGGCCTGAGGACGCGTTTCGCTTCCGTGATGAATTTCTCCGGCCGGGGCAGATAATAGATCGCCTCGAACAGCAGGACGACATCGAAGCTTCGGCCGGCGAAGGGCAGTTCCTGAGCGTCGAACTTGGCGAGTTCGATATTTCTCCGGCCTCTGTACCGTTCCTCGGCAAAGGCCAAGACGCGGCGGTCGATATCCCCGCCGACGACGCGGCGCGCCGTCCGGGCGAGATAACCGAGGCCCATCCCCGCGCCGCAGGCGATTTCGAGAACATCCTTGTCCCGTGACAAAGCGGCGGCTAAATGGTAGCGATGGGAAAGCCGCCGGATTTGTTCCAGGGTGGCTTTGTTCCCCGGGATTTCGGTCACCGTCAAGTATTCGGCGGTCATGCGAGCGAAGGCAGGCTCTCCAGCCTGCGGCAGGCTTCCTCCAAGTCCGAATCCTCTTTGGCGAAGCAGAATCTGACGAACTGGGGGGAGACGGGCTCATGGTAAAAGGATTCGTCGGGAACGCCGGCGACCCGGGTCTTCGCCAGAATGAACATGGCCTTGTCCTTGCTCGTCCGGCCGGGCAAATGCGTGACGTCGGCCAGGACATAATAAGAGCCCTGCGGGAGCGAGGGTTCGAGCCCCGCTCTGGCCAGGGCGCCGCAAATTTTTTCTCTTTTGGCGGCGTATTGAGCCGAGAGCGCTCGATAATAGGACGGCTCGAGTTCGGCGATTCCCCGGGCGACGCCCATCTGCAGCGGAGCCGGCGCGCAGACATAGATGAGGTCGTTGAGATAGCCGATGACCTGCGCCCATTCGGAGCGGCAGACGGCATACCCGATCCGCCAGCCCGTGATGCTGAAGGTTTTGGAAAAACCCGAAATCGTGACCGTCCGTTCTTTCATGCCGGGGAGAGAGGCGGGGCTCACGTGTTTCCGGCCGTCATACAGAAAATATTCGTAAATTTCGTCGGTGAAGACAACAAGGTCATGGCGGACGGCGACGTCCCGGATCCCCTTCAATTCTTCGAGGCCGAACACTTTTCCGGAAGGATTGGCGGGCGTGTTGACGACGATGCCCTTGGTCCTGGGCGTGACGGCCGCTTCCAAATCCCGGAGATTGAAACGCCAATCCGGGGGATGGAGCCTGACATAGGCCGGCACGGCTTCGGCCGCGAGGATCGTATTGAGATGGTAGCCGTAGTAGGGTTCGAAGAGGATGACCTCGTCGCCGGGATTCAAGAGGGCCAGGCAGGCACAGTAAAAAGCGCCCGTCGATCCGCCGCTGACGATGATCTCTTTTTCGGGGTCGGCGACGAGGCCGTTGTAGTCGGCCATTTTGCGGGCGATCATTTCCCGCAGCTCCGCGAGGCCGTCATAGCGCGTGTAGCTGTTGATGCCATCGTCGATGGCCTGCTGGGCGCCGCGGCGCACCGGCTCGGGGACTTCGGTATCGCAAACGCCCTGGGACAGGTTGATTCCTTTGACCTTTTCCGATTCGAGGTGCATCGCCCGGATTTCGGATTGAATGATGCGCTCGGCCCGCTGGCTTGTTCGAAGCGTCATGATGGTTTCTTTTCTTCCTTTGTCTTTATTTCAGCCTGTAGAAGGCCCGCACGGTCCGGATGACATAATCGACCTCTTTGTCTTCGAGCTCGACGTTCATCGGCAGCGAACAGACTTCCCGGCTGAGAGCCTCGGTCTCGGGAAATCCTCGATTGACGAGGCCGAGCGCGGCATGCCGGTAATACGGCTTTCGAAATTGGACGAGGACCTCGACGCCGTGCTTCCGGAGATAATTCGAGAAGCGATCGCCCTGTTTTGACCTGACCACATAGTTCTGGTAGACATGGTCGAAACCCGGCCTGTCGTAATGGGGAAGGCGCAGGCCGGGAATTCCCGAAAGGGCCTTCCGGTAGCGTTCGGCGATCTGTTTGCGGCGGACAATCCAGGCGGGCAGGTGACTCAGCTTGACGTCGAGAAAAGCCGCCTGAAGGTTGTCCAGAAGACAGGTGAAGCCATGGCCGTGGTATTCGCCCGTCCGGCGGTCCTCGCCGTTGTAGCGCATCCGCGTCGCGAACAAGGCCACTTTCGGGTCATTCGTGGTGATGGCTCCGCCGTCGCCGTATCCTCCCAATATCTTGAAGGGGTAGAAGCTCCAGCACCCGGCGAGCCCCCAGGCTCCGGCTTTTTTCCCGTGAACGTTGCTTCCGAGGCTCTGGCAGGCGTCTTCCACGACTTTGAGCCCATGTTTTTTAGCGATGCTCATGAGCCGCGGCATATCGGCCATAGTGCCGTTGAGATGGACGGGCAGGATGACTTTCGTTTTCGGGGAAATGGCCTCTTCGATGCGCTCGACGTCGATGTTGAAATCCTGGCCGACATCCACCAGAACCGGAGTCGCTCCGGCGTTGACGACGGCAGAGCAGGTGGCGACGAACGTATGGGCCGGGACGATGACCTCGTCTCCCGGGCCGATCCCGGCCGCCCGCAGGGCGATATGGAGAGAATCGTAGCCGCTGTTCAGGCCGACGGCGTATTTTGTCCCGACGAACTCGGCTAAATTTATTTCAAAAGACCGGAGCTGGCCGCGATCGATGAGATCTCCTTTGGACATGACCTCGAAATAGGCGTCGTCGATCTCCTCCTTGAGCCGCTGATAACTTTTTCTCGGATTTACAAAAGCAACTTTCATTTTTATTCGTGTTCTCCTCTTGTCAGCCCGTATTCAACTGATTTCTTCCATTATTTTATTGTATATTTTTTCGGGAGTTAAGCCATAGCCATCTCTTAAATAGTCGGCTCGGCCAATGATATTTTTCAATTTTTCAGGTATACCGAATCTCTTGAAACGGCCTTTGTAGCCGTTTTCCATCAGGATTTCGGCGATGGCCGAACCCAATCCGCCATGAATGAAATGTTCTTCGAGTGAGAAGATAAATTCATGATTTAGGGCAACGCTTTGAATCGTTTCTGCATCAAGGGGCTTTAATGTGTGCATATTGTAAAGGGTTGCTTTGATGCCTTGTAAGGATAGCTTATCGACAATTTCATTCCCGGTTTTCACCATCTTTCCGATCGCCATCAAAGCAACGTCTTTGCCCTCTCTCACGAGGCGGGCTTGGCCAATCTTGAATTCAGGCTCATTTTCGCGGATCTCGCCTTCATCCGCTTTTTCAAGCCTTATATACATGGGCCCCTTATATTCACTAGAAACTTTCGCCAGAGATTTCGCCTCATTAATATCCGCCGGTATGACAATCGTCATATTGGGCAACGATCTCATAAGAGTGAGATCTTCTAAGCCATAATGGCTATATCCCTCCAAGCCATAGGTAAATCCGGCCCCGAAGCCCACAAGTCTGACATTTAGGTTTTGGTAGGCGATATCCATTCTGATTTGTTCAAAGGCCCGCATGGTTAAAAATGAGATGATCGAATAACAATAGACGATATTCCCGGTGAGAGCCAATCCCGCGGCGATCCCGGCCATGTTTGCTTCAGCCACACCGATATCGTAAAATCTCTGGGGATCGATGGACTTGAAACGATCGAACAATTTAAAGCCAAGATCGCCGGTCAGAAGAAAAATGTTATTTCTTTGGGCATAAACCTCTTCGAGTTCCTTAAAAAATGCGTTTCTCATTTTGACAATTCTTTGACGGCCAGTCGGTATTCTTCATCATCCGGGGCTCGATAGTGCCAGAGCAAATTATTCTCCATGAAAGAAATCCCTTTTCCTTTGATCGTATGAAGGATAATCACCTTTGGCCGGGTTGAAGAGAGCGAATAGAAGGCGCTGAATATTTGGCCGAAATCATGCCCATCGACTTCTTGAGAATGCCAGCCAAAGCTCTCCCATTTTTTACTGAGGGGTTCCAAATCAAGAATGTCTTTCGAAAATCCCAATGCCTGCATTTTATTATAATCGACAAGAGCGGTTAGGTTTTTCAATTTATGATGGCCGGCGAATAATATCGCTTCCCAGACAGAACCTTCATTGAGTTCTCCGTCACTCAACAACACAAAAACATGGAATTCTTTCTTCGAGACCTTTGCTCCAAGAGCCATTCCTGCACCCATCGACAGGCCGTGTCCCAATGAGCCCGTCGATACTTCTATCCCCCTTTTTAAATCTAAATTTGGATGTTGCTCCAGGGTCCCGCAATTTACGGCGAACCCTTTTAAGTCGTCGGCATTCAGGAAACCCTTTTCGAACAGGGTGGCATAGAGGGCAGGACAGGCATGCCCTTTGCTCAAGATGAGTTTGTCTCTGTCGGGATGACCGGATAAATTGAGGATTTTAAAATAGAGGGCCACCAAGATCTCGACGACGGACAGGGATGAGCCTATATGAGGGCTATTGGTCCTGTAAATCATTTCCAAAATCGTCCGCCGCACTTTTTGTGCCGTCTCGGCAAGATCTGAAAACGTTATTTGATTCTGCATGTTAGATGATTTTATATTCTTGTTCTAAGAAGCGCTAGACGTTTTTGATGGAATCTCAAATAAGCGGAATCCATATCTTATTTATTCAATCGGTATTTTTTTGCCGTTTCTCCAAAAGGAACTTAAAAAGGCAGGATTCAGGTTCTAAATAACGGCAAAACCTATGTAGGGATCAAAGTCGAGTCTCTCAATTTTAAGATTTGGTATTCCGATTGTTTTGATAAGAGCTTGAGTTTCTCCCGGCCAAAGGGGGTTGTCGAGTTCATCAAAGGCGATAATGGCTCCTTTCGGCATTAAAGGGACAAAATTTTCAATGGCGACTTTCGTTGGTTCGAAGAGATCAAAATCAAGGAAAAGCAGGCTGATAACAAGATGCGGGTTCTTTTTCACAAACTTGGGGATTGTCGTAACTGCATTTCCTTTAATCAGACAGACCTTATTGATATGGCCTAAGAATCGGTTCAGGTCGTATAGTCGGATGAGGCTATTTAATTCTTCAAAGGAAGAAGCTGCGAGTCCTCCTTTTTTCACTTCGGCTAATGTTGTTTTATCTTCCTTGCTTGCTTCAGTGAAACCTCCAAAGGTGTCAAATCCGTAAATCCGGCGGGCAAAATTGACTGGCTCCAGGATGGCGCTGAACTGCGCCCAGGCCATGAGACCGAATCCCCGGTAGACGCCACATTCAATAACAGATCCTTTGACCGGCAGGATACGTTTAAATATTTCATAGAGGGAGAGGAGGCGGGTCAATTTTTGACGTTTGGCATATTTGGTGAAATTTTCTAATTTAACCTCGAAAGAATCAGGACATTCAATAAATCTCTTTTCGAGGGTTCGGCTGACTTCCTTTTCAATTTCCGTTCGGAAATTCCCATCAAGAGCTACTTTATTTTTTGGCATCGTCTTCCCCCGATAATAATTTGTGGCCGAAAGGTTGGCGTCAATTGGCTTAACGGTGCGCATCCTTATCGGCCCTGCAAAGAGCACCCCTTATTTTGACCATTTTCTTTCGCCCGTGAGGTTTTGCGAAGGATTTGGCAAAAGGTTAAAATTATAATCCGGATATCTATACACAGGTTATGCTTCTGATAATATTTAAGGGCCAACCGCATCTTCTCCGCGTGGATTTTTTCCAAATAATCCTGGTCAGGATTGGCACTATTCTTCAAAATTTCCTCTTCGTTCGGAAATCTTATTGATGCCCAGTCTGTTATCCCGGGACGCAAAGTCAGGATTTTCTTTTCCTCATCAGAATAGAGCTTAATGGCCCAGGGAACCTGAGGTCTGGGGCCGACAAAGCTCATTTCTCCTCTTAAAACATTGATTAACTGGGGTAGTTCGTCAAGTTTGTATTTTCTTAAAAAAATACCGATTTTTGTAATCCTGGGGTCGTTTTCAGACGTGGATGAAGTACCTCTCTGTTCCGCATCGACCACCATCGTGCGGAATTTAAATATCCGGAATGATTTTTTATTGATGCCAATTCGTACCCCGCGGTAAAAGGCCGATCCCTTGTCCTCCTTCTTTATGAAGCAGGCAATTGCTAATAAAACCGGTGAAATAAGAATGAGCCCTAACAGAGAAAACGCGATGTCAAAAAGACGTTTCATTCACTTTTTGACAAATCATAGCCGAATTTTGCTTAGAAATCTAGCGGAAAAAGTTTATTTATGCAGTTTCCCCAGATTCAGCGCACATTTAGGTCTCGAATATTTTTCGACGAGAGGATCGCTAGGCCCCAAAGAATATGAGCCGCATCCCGCGTATAGAAATTTTCGTCTTTGGAGAAAGCCTCGGGCAATAAATGAAGATTGGGAAAAGGTCCGTAATCTTGGGCGATCAAACGGACGATTTTTTTGGCTTTCTCTCTGTCGTCGAACTTGGCATAAAAGGCCAAGGCCGATCCAATGCCCCACAGGCGGGCCTGGTTTTTGTTGAAGTCAGAATAAATGCCAGTGTAGGCGACGTCTTGTGGAAAGTCATAGACCTTGTCGTCCTTCCAAAACCGGTCCAAAGATCGGAGGGCCCGCTCCGAGGACCAGGGCAAGTTGACTTTTCCACTGGAGGAGCGGTAAAGCTCCATCCCCCAGAGAATATAGACGTGGTGGATTAAATCGTTGGGATCGTCTCGAGGGCCGGAGCCAGGCCGGACAATGTAGTTCCAAAAGGGAGCTCCCTGGCGCCAAATCGCCGCGGAGACGATGGCTGCTGCCGCTCGATCGACGCGATCTTTTATGAATAGATATTCTTTCTTCGAGAACGCTCTTTTTTGTTCGGAGAGAGCGCGGGAAAGACTTCCCAAAAACATGGCCGACACATTTGGCGCGAAAAAGGCATCCCAGGAATTCGGACTGAACCAAAAGAATCCGCCCCCCGCAATATCCGTCCACGCCTTCCGGCACCACTTCAAACTCACATTCCCGACGGCGGCGATGATGTCCCGGCGCTCGGCCCTGTCCCAGAGAGGGAGTCTCAGGGCATCAAGGAGGGCCAGAAGACAGATCGCGGTTGTAATCGTATAGGGATGATTTTTCGGGTTTATCGTGCCGTCTCCAAAGGCGTCCCAGGCATCCGGTAATCCCCAACCCGGGAATTGATCATCATCCAAATCCCGGTTGTCGAGAAGCCAATGAACGGCGTTCCGAATGTATTGGCAGCTTTCTTCGCCGGGCGAATGGCCGAACCTGGAGGCTTCTGCGGAAATGATCAATCCGTAGGCCATGGGTTGATGTTCGATGCCCTCAAAATACCGGTCGTGTCCCTTTCCGGGATCATCTTTGGAGAAGCGGGAGAGAAGAAGAGCATATTCATTCTCGAATTCGCCGCTCGTAATACTTTTGGCGGGCCGTGTCTTGGAAAGCCATGAACATCCTGTTTGGGCGACGATGATAAGCGCGATCAAAAAACACAGGCAAGGAAAAAAAGGTGCTTTTTTTGTCATTAGTTTTTGGTTTGCGGTCCCGAACTTAAAGTTTCCATGCTTTTGAGGATCTTCAGAGTTTCTCGCAAGGTGAGAACGCCCAGGATATACACGGCCAGGACGAAGCCGACGACGATCAGCAGATCATTTTTGAAGTGCAGGATCACCCCGAGAGAGAGGCCGCAAAACAAGACGAGGGCGATGAAAATATTCAGGGTGTTGACGGCTTTGACGTAAAAAGCGTCGATGACGCTTCGCAGAGACACATAGACCGCGTAGGCCAGGCCTCCGGCCATGATGATTCTGGTCACGGCCAGGAGATCGGAATAGCTCCGGCCCAGATAGAGCTCAAGGATTCTCCCGGCGAAGAGCTCAAAGATGAGGATGCCGGCCGCCGTCAAGAGGACGGTGACGGCCAGGATGCGGCGAACGTAATATTTAAGTGTGTCCAAATCTTTTGCGGCGACGAGCTGACTGGCCTTCGGCAAGAGGATGAGGCCGATCGGAGCAAAGACAGATCCGACCATGTTTAGAAGCGAGATGCCGAAAGCGACGGCCCCGGCTTTCTGAATGCCGGAGAGGTGGGCGGTGAACGTTGCGGGCAGGGAGAGCAAAGCGGCTCTGCCGAAATCGCCCAGGACTCGCTGGAGTCCATAGGCGAGGAGTTTTTTCGCTTGGGGAAGGATATCCCGGCGTTCGTAGGAAAGATTTTTGAGGATGGCGATGAGAAAGACGGCGGAGACGGCGGTCCAGGCCGTTCCTATCAGGACAAAGAGTTGGCGCGAATTCTTGGCCAAAAAAAAGACGCCGAAGGGAATGAGGGCCATGTTGACGAACTGAAGAAGATTGGCTTTTCCCATCAGCAGGCGTCCCCGGTAATAGCTGTAAGCGGCGGTGTGCAGGACCGAACCGAGGAGCATCAAGCTCAGCGGAAGAATGAAGAGGGCATAGACGGAGTTCCCAAAAAAGAGGTAAGCAAAAAGGTTTTTAAAAGAAAGAAGCAATATCCCGAAGGCCAGGGTCGCGGCGAGGAGAATGAACAGCCCGGCCGCAAAAAAAGAATCCACCTTTTCCGGATTCTCGGATTTGAGAGAGAAGGACATGTAGCGGGGGATGGCGATGCTGAGGCCCAAGAGGAGAGCCGGTTGAATGAACGAGACGGTTCTGCGGACCAAAGCATATTCATAGAAAGGGTCTTTTCCCAAAGCCAGGGCGACCAGTTTATAGACCACGAGTCCGCTGGCCAGAACGAAAAATTCCGTGAATAAGGTCAGGATAATATTTTTTTTCATATTAAAGGAGCAGATAAGCTACCGCCGTTTATTATTTTCGCAAAATAGTTTCGTTTAATATTTTCTAAGAATGACTACAGAGAGCCTGAGATAGATGTCATTCTGAACGAAGTGAAGAATCTCGTTTTTGCTGCAACAATGAGATGTTTCGCTTCGCTCAACATGACAAGGATGCGTACAATAATAAGCTCTCCTTATTATTTCCGGATGAGCTCTTGAAAGGAGAGGGCTTCGAAATATCCGATATTTCTCATGATGATAATATGATAAGCAGATCAAAACATCTTGAGGGCGCCTTCCCTAGGGGTTTAATTTTATATTCCAGGTTACTGGGAGTCAAGCCGTATCGCCGCTCGCCGTATATCA
>Ga0315282_10009991_pt1 | contig 14984 bp, 13 predicted proteins | sample YL17G07_20_MG_FD_203693 | JGI IMG/M metagenome (GOLD analysis project Ga0315282, IMG submission 203693) | Sediment microbial communities from Yellowstone Lake, YNP, Wyoming, USA - YL17G07_20 | ecosystem: Environmental > Aquatic > Freshwater > Lake > Sediment | place: USA: Wyoming | collected... | reverse complement strand
CGTGGTGCGGCGTTGTCCGCTGATAAGAGAGTGCGGTTCGAAACATCGTGAACGTTTATATGGTGAATGAGGTGATGTATGGGTTAGAGGTTTAAACAGTTAGGCCTTGCAAACCTTACATAAGAGGGACAAGCCAGCGCGCTAAGCATTTAAATAACGTCAATTTCAGAGGTGCTTGGTACGTAGTTAAGCAGTATGGCGAGTTAAGCTTAACGGATTATCTAAAATTATTTAAGAGTGAAATTTTAGGTGTAGCGCATGTGAAAGAGACAATAAGAATGTGGGAAGAGTTACTTTGGAGCGTAGTTGGAATGAAAGCTATTGGAAAAGACGAGAACGGTTATTGGGATTATAAGTGGGTTCCTCCTGAGGAAGATGAGAAGCTGAAGGAATTGGATACAACTAAACATGATATTGTATTAAATAAGATGGAGGTTTAGAGCAATGAGTTCATTTATTAAACGAAACACATTGAAATTGCGGCATAGAATAGCCAAAACAATTGCACCTTCTGTGTACACTAGCTATCAGGAGTTTGAATCGTTAATATCCAGAACGCCTAGACCAACAATACAAATAGCAAAAGTGTACTTTAAGGATATGAATAACCTAATTGGTTGTGAAATAGGAGTAGCCAGTGGTGATAATGCTTTAAGTATTCTTAAAGAACTTCCTATGAAACGGCTCTATTTAGTTGATCCATATGTTCCATTTTTTGTGGATGGGCGTTTGACGAGTTTTGTGAGTTGTGAAGAAAAAGCAAGAAAATTGTTGTTTGAATTTCCACAAATTAGGTTCATAAAGAAGACATCTGAGAATGCAGTAAGTGATATAACTGAGAGACTAGACTTTGTTTATATTGATGGAAATCATACGTATGAATATGTTAAAACTGATATTAAACTTTATTACAATTTAATAAAACAAAATGGAGTTATAGGTGGGCACGACTACACAAAATTCTATCCAGGTGTTATCAGAGCTACTGAAGAGTTTGCAAAAGATAACTATCTTAAACTTTACGTTCAGACGCCAGACTGGTACATCATAAAAGGCGAAACGAAATAAGTGATATTTTGGCGAGAGTATGGCGGCACGCGCAGGATTACGTTGTATGACAACTTGCGACGAAACTCGGTAAGTATGATGCGACTGCCAAAAAAATGTCTGTTTGGTAGAAGGCGATGTGCTGGATCCTGCGAGCCTGAAGGCTGCAGTCAAGAATGTGGACATTATATTTCACTTGGCAGCAGTGGCAGGGATAAGCACCGTTGAGTCCGATAACAGTGGATCGCATAGAGAAGTGTCTGGAAAGCCAAACCACCAGTTGGTGGTGACTAGTAAATTCAGGCTTACGGATAGTTTTCAATGAAAAGATCAGAAGTAATAGAAAAAAACGTGTGACCCAAGGCTTTTTGGCTTTTCTTCTTCAGCCTAATCTTTTCCAGAGCAGCATATGCAATTGTGCAACGTAGGTATAATAACGTACGTAGCTGTCAGCAAAACCTTGGACAGAGCGCACGAGCTTGCACAGACGTGTTCGCACCCCGGTGAAGATTGATAATTCGCGTGCTAATCATCAACTCAAAATCGAATTGCTTGACTCGAAGACAGAATTGATGCTTGAGCATTTGAGAAAACTTTAAAAGACATAGGCGTGGTTTTTTATCCTACTACTGACGTGCATCGTCGAAACATCTATCAACACCTACATTCACTTTAGCAAGATCGAATGTCTGAGTGATTATGATGAAAGTGTTGGTCACCGGTGGTTCAGGATTCATAGGTTCTCACTTGGTAAACAAACTTGTTGACAGTTCATATGAAGTAAGGGTCTTCGACATCAAAGAACCCAAAAACCCTCAAGTCGAATTCATAAAAGGAGATATTTCTAATCTTGAAGATGTGAGAAAGGCTGTCAAAGATTGTGAATCTGTTTTCCATCTGGCTTCAGCAATAGGTGTTGAATATACAGAAAGGCATCCCGTCGAGACTCTAGACACCAATATTAACGGTATCAAAAACGTACTAGAATGTTGTCTACATGAGGATGTCAAAAGACTTCTATTCACCTCCTCATCCGAAGTCTATGGAGAACCAGCAAAGATTCAGGTACTAGAAGATAGTCCGTTGCAACCAAAATCATGCTATGGAGTATCTAAAGTCGTCTGCGAAGAGTACATTAAAGCGTACAGCAAATCCTACGGATTGAATTATACTATCGTTAGATATTTCAATGTTTATGGACCTAGACAATCAACAAGTTTCGTCATACCAAAATTTGTCGACCTAGCGTTAAAGCAACAAACCATCACAGTTTATGGCTCAGGCCGTCAGATACGTGCTTTTTGCTTCATTGACGACATTATAGAAGGAACACTTCTAGCATTCAAGAAAGCGACAAATGACGTGTTCAACATAGGCAACGATAAAGAACCAATAGAAATGAGAGATCTGGCAAAGAAGATAATCCAGCTAACAAAATCTAACAGCCGCTTGGAGTTTGTCTCTCTGAACAAGACTGACAGGAGTGAAAAGAGAGAGATCAACAAAAGAACCCCAGACATAACAAAGTCAAGAAAGATTCTCGGTTATGAACCAAAAGTAACGTTAGATGAAGGTTTAATGAAAATGATAGAGCATACTGAAGTGAGACGATGAAGATATATCTAGAAGACAAAGCGAAAATTTCGCAAAGAATCAGGAAAAGAGATGTCACGATTTCCGTAGTGGGAATCGGCGTCATAGGATTACCAGTCGCAACCTACCTAGCAAGTCAAAATTTCAAAGTCTACGGTATAGACAAAAACGACAGGCGGGTTAAACAAGTAAATGAAGGAAGCGTTCATTTTGAGTGTAGCGACCTATTAAAGAAAGTCATTAGCAAAAGCAACTTCCTAGCTACAACCAACTCTAGACAAGCCTTGGAAAAATCTGACATCGCAATAGTTTGCGTGCCAACCCCTTTAGAGAAGAAAAACACAATAAACCTCGCCTACATTGAAAGTGCAACAAAATCGATTGTAGATTCCTATCCAAAAGGAATGACGCTAGTTTTTGAAAGCTCCGTTACGGTGGGCACTACGAGATCTATGGGAAACATGATAGAACATGACACAGGACTAAAGCCCGGAAAAGACTTCGGTTTGGTTTACGCACCTGAGCGTTACAATCCGACACTGCCAATAGAAAAACACCCGGAAATCTTTCTTGGAAAACACCCTAAACGAGTTCATACCACATACACTTTAGACAGGATTCCACGCGTGATGGGAGGCATAAACAAGAAAAGTGTATTCATAGCCAAGGGCGTTTATTCCCAGTTCATCAAAGAGGATATCAAAGAAGTCTCAAGCATAGAGTGCGCTGAAGCAACAAAATTGTTTGAGAATGTCTTCAGAGACGTTAACATCGCGTTAGTTAACGAATTTGCATTGGTTTGCTCAAAACTAGGATTAGATGCCTACGAAGTAATCGAAGCCGCCAAGACAAAACCATTTGCGTTCTTGCCCCACTATCCCGGCCTAGTCGGCGGCGAATGCATACCAGTAGATACATGGTACTTGATAAAACAAGCCGAAGGAATCAGCGTCAACACGAAACTAATGAGAACAGCAAGAGAAATAAACGACTATATGGCAACCTACACCGTTGACATGCTAAGAGATGCTCTGAAAGAGAAAAACCAAAAAATGGAAAAAAGTAGAATAGGCATACTCGGATTGGCATACAAAAAGAACGTTGCGGATTCGAGAGTCAGTTTATCGAAAACTATCAAGGAAATTCTGGAAAAACAAGGTGCAGAAGTTCTGATGTGCGATCCAGTCATAGAGATGTTTGACCCCTCCAATAACGTAAAACTGACGCCACTAGACAACTTCTTTAAGGGCTTAGATGGCATAGTCATGGCAACTGACCACGATATCTTTAACAAGATCAATTTGGAAAAAGCTAGACGCATGATGCGAACGCGCGTGATCGTTGATGCTAGAAATTTCTTTGACGCGGAAAAGGCAAAACGTCTAGGCTTCGCATACAGAGGAATAGGAAAACCGGTAGATTAAATGAAAGCAATTTTAATAACGGGAAGTGCGGGTAGACTCGGGAAATGGCTGAAAAAAGAGTTTTACGGAGCGCTGACGCCAACACACTCAGAGTTGGATATTACTAATCGGGACGTTGTTGAAAAATACATAGGTAATCACAAGCCAGACACGATAATTCATCTGGCCGCATGGGTTGATGTGAGAGGCTGCGAAGAGAACAAGGAAAAGGCTTTTAAGATAAATGTCGGAGGAACTGAGAACATAGTCGAAGCCGTGACCAAGCATTGCCCAAACTGCTATTTTGTATACCTAAGTACAGCATGTGTCTTCAGAGGAGATAGAGGAGACTATACAGAAAAAGATATTCCATATCCAATAAACTTCTATGGCTTGACCAAACTTGTCGCAGAATACGTTGTGAAGAGACTTGATGACTACCTGATAATAAGAACAGATTTCGTTGACAGAGCGAAATGGAGATATGAAGGTGCATTTATTGACCGATTTTCAACATGTGTATTCGCAGATACTCTTGCTAGAGGCATTGGAAAAGTGGTTAACGAAAAAGTCACCGGCCTATTTCATTTGACTGGCAAACGGAAAATCTCACATTATGATCTGGCCAAGATAACTACACCAGACGTTAAACCAATTAAGCTTGCAGATGCTGACTTACCTTTGCCGAGGGATCAGAGCCTGAGAAGTGTCAGAGGCGGAGATATTTTGGAATTAGAGTGCTGAAGCACTTTTTACTCTCAACTTCGTGGCAATAGAGGCCAGGTTTCTGGAAATATTCAAATATTGCGTGGGCGAAGTCTCTTAAGGAGAAAGAATATGAAGCGGATATGTATCACGATTAATTTTTTTCCCATTCCTGGAGGCGCACGAGCAATTGCTACGGAGGTCTGGCGCGCCTTGCATGAAGAGTTCGAAATTCACTTCCTAACTATACCTCCTTCAGGCTATTCTGGCCCGTACCGCATCCATCAACTGCAGAAAATGAGACGCCATTGTATACCTTGCAACCCTGGCTTGTTTCCACTCAACCTTCTTTACATACTATGGGGAACTATTAGACTTCTCAAACTGAACAAAAAGTATCGTTTCGATGCCATACTTGCTCAGGATGGCGTGTTTACGGGTTTCTACTCTGCTGTTGTAGGTAGGCTAAGCAGCACCAAAGTGGCGATTATGGATTACGGCGCCACTACCAACTACCTTTCTGACTCTTATTGGAACTTTCGGAATGTAGCGAGAAACAAGAGCCTCCGGATATTCTTAGGAGTTCATACTTTTTTGTTGCGCAGCGTTGCCCGTGTTGTAATAAGGATGACTGCGAGAATTGCAGACAGGTTTGCTGTTCTAGGGTACGAGCTAGCGGAAATTTACAAACAACTAAACGTGCCCATTTCAAAGATAAGACCCATACAATATAGTGTTGATGAGAACTTCTTTTCGCCTATGAAAGAAGATCGAACAGCCAAGAGAGGTGAGCTAGGCATTGCACCGGACAGTGTAGTTGTCAATTCGACATGCAGACTAAGTCAGGAGAAGGGGATAGACTACTTGATGCCCGCTCTAAAGCAGGCGGTCGATAGAAACGACAAGATCGTTTGCCTCGTAGTGGGAACAGGAAACATGTACGCGTTTGCCTCAAACTTTGTCAAGGAGAATAACGTTGACCAGAGAATCCTACTGATGGGAGAGGCTACACCGCGCAGAGTTCGCGACTTACTTCAGATCAGCGATATCTTTGTATATAGCGGAGTATCGAGCAGCAACATCACACTCGCTGTTTTGGAGGCCATGGCAACACAATGTGCCATTGTCTCTACTAATGTCCCCAAAAGCCATGAGATCTTGCTCGCAGACGAGAAGGGCATAATTGTACCAGTGATGGACTCGACCGCAATAGCTAAGTCGATAATCCTTCTGGCAGGGAATGCAAATTTAAGAAAGCGGATGGGCGAGAAAGCCAGAAAATGGGTCGTTAGATATCACTCTTCAAAGGTTCTTAAAAGTGGCATCGAATCATTGGTGATGACGTAGTGCTGCTGACTATGATCATCGTCATCACCATTATCCATTTCTCGATTAGACTACCTCGCATCTGACATGTTCCACTTAAGACTTAACAGAACCTAAATTAATAAGGAACTTAAGGTTGTCTGGAAAGGAGTGAAGCTGGTAGAATTATAGTGGGCTTCGGCATAATCTTTGAAGTCGTTGCGATTGTTGCCGTCTATTTCTTACTTAGATTGCCCTACATGCAACACCTGCCAAGAGGGATTGATGCCCACTTTCACTTGTTAGCCGCATCCAAATTCAAAAGAGGGCGACCGCCGAAATCCCTGGACAGGTTTGCTGTAGGAGACAATTATGCACACCCACCACTTTTACATTTCCTGCTGTCATTCATTCCAGAGCAAGTGAGACCTCAAGCTCTATTGATTCTCGGTTCCGCCGCCGATTGTGGCACAGCACTACTCACATATTTCTTAGCACAACGTTACGTACCTGAACCCTACCCGTTTATCGCGGCAATCCTTTATTCCATTACTCCTGCATCATACTTGCAGAGCGTTTCTCAGTCCGCCAGACCATTAGGCAGCCTCTGGTACAATCTGTCCATTATCTTATTGCTTCAAAACAGTCCTATAGCGATGACGCTTGCATCAGTCGCCGTTGCGTTGACCCTTCTGAGCCATAAGATGGCAACTCAGACTCTGCTATTCACCTGTCTGCTTATTTCGCCCGTTCTATTCATCGTCAACAATCTCTTCCCTCTAGTCTTGGTGTTTGGATTAGGTCTAGTATTACTGCTCACGAAAGGAGGATATGTCGTGACGTTGAAAGACCATGTAGCGTACCTTAAATTCCACTTCAAGCACGGTAGCTGGGACAGGGGAAGAAAGAGTCCTGATTCTCCTACGAAACTCCTCAAGTTCCAACCATTTTTCTACATTCCTATTTTCGGGTTGCTGTTCCATTCTCAGGTTCTTTTACAAGCGACTCTGATTCTGGCTTGGTACATAGCGATTCTCGCGATTTTCTTCATTTGGCTGTGGGGCGACGGTTACAGATACTTGAGTTATTCAGTCCTTCCGACAAGCCTCCTCTCTGCTCAAGCCATGTACGCGGGCCTAAACACTTTAGTAATTGTTCCTGCTCTTGCAGTCTCAGTTCTTGTCATTGGCAAGAACTTGTCTGTTGGATCGCCAGTCTGGCCAGATTTCAGCAAAATTCACGTCCCCACAGATTCGGTTACTCTAGTCATGCCATCTTCGTGTGGCTATATTTCTGCGCGCAACTTGAACGGCAGGGTTCTATGGGGTGGGGGGAATGCAGAATCAGTGGTATTTGAGCTTGGCACATTACCTAAAATCATGTCTACCGTACCCAACGACCTCATCGAAAAGTATCATGTTACACACATTCTCCTAGGCCCAAAAAATCTGGATTTCATCAAGCCAATTGAGGACAGGTTTGAAAAGATAGTTGAAACCAATGGTTATGTTCTGTTCAAGCGAAAACACTAGTTCTCTCCCTAACCCTCACAAGTAGCAATTCACTCGCTCGGAAATCGATCTAAAAACAAATTCACAATAGGAAGTCTTTTACTTAAGCGACTGAATAAGCGATTCCGTTTTGTCGTGTACCGCACTGTCACCTTGCCGTAGACTTGTTGAAGCAGGTTCCGCAACGTGCTATGGTTCCAAGTGTATAGGTGACTTTGTGTGTTATCTAGGTCGTACGCGCTCGGGCAACATATTATACCCTTTGATGCTACGCGATGCCACTCTCGCAAAGACGACAGAGGATTAAGCAAGTGCTCAAGCACATGATGAGCGTACACTCCCTCAAAGCACCCGTCACAAAAAGGCAAGTGGGAAGCGTCAGCCAACACAAAATTCTTAACGGTTCTAGGATTCCAAGACTCATGGCACTGTCTAGGATCATTCGGATACAGGTCAACGTTCACGTCGCCTTTTGGTTCGGCACCACAACCAACATCCAGCCACAACTTTGTTCCCGTACCTTACTTTGTTACTATGGCAATCGTTGGTTTAAACTTTCTTTGATGGACAAATCTTTATCTAGCGCGCTAAGAAGGCGGCATTCAGTTGGCGAACGTTATCCCACGCATTCGGATGCAAATAGAGCGATGCCCCGTTTATCCGGGTATCATGGTAATTCGGGTAATACCCGGTCTAGTTCAACAGCTCCAGAGAAACTTCTCCAGGAATACCCTATTGCTTACATCCTCCTCGGTCCAAAACGCCAGGATTTGATTCAACCGTCAAAGAACAGATTTGAACGCATAACCGAAACTAATGGTTATGTTCTTTTCAAGAGGAAGCTTTTACTGCAACAAGGCTCACGTAATAAACACATGACCTTACACTCAAGAGCCTGAGCAAAGAACAGGATGAAGAGTTGAGGCTTGAATGTTTCATAGCTTGACTAGAGCACGACCAACACGGTGGAAACATGATCGATTTGGTAATGTGGGGAAAAATGGCAGTCAGTATTTGCCGATTGTTTTGAGCCGAGTTAAAATGGTTTTCCCATCTAATGTTGTTCATAAAAAGATGTTTGTGGATGACCATAGCGTCGATGATACTGCCCAAATTGCTCGGATGTTTAATTGGGAAGTTTTTATTAATCCAGAAACCGGCATTCCAAGTGGAGCAAATGAGGCCCTTAGGCATGTTGACTGCCCCTTTTTTGTAAGTGTAGAGCAAGATGTTGTTTTGACTAGAAATTGGTTTAGGAAAATCAGCTCGCACATGAATGATCAAAGTGTAGCCGTGGCTCAGGGTGTGAGAATCGCAACTGAACCGACCTTGAGAAAAACTGATGAACGCTGGTTGCAAACAGGAGAGCCGAAGATTAAGTATTTGAGCATGAATAACAATATTTTCAGAACGACTGCGATTAGGGAAATAGGTGGTTTTCCTTCAGAATGTCCCATCTGTTGCGACACTATTTTGATGAAGAAATTAACGATCCGATCGATCGATCTTGGCTGGTGAACAATGCCTTTGTATTTAGGAGGAAAAGGTGTATGAGAAAAGTTTTAGGGGTTACCTAAGTGACTCATAAAATGCTAGACTGCTTTTCAAGGATGGGTGGAGTTTCCGCTCTGGTGAATGCGGCAAAAGGGTTTGTCAAAGAAAGATTGTTCGGAAAAATGCTTCGGAACATGAAGGTAGAGCAGTTGCTCACAAACAGGAATGGAGAAGATAGTCGAAGGGCTTTTTGCATTGTTCACTGGAATGCTCCACGTTTTCTTCTGCTTAACGTCAAGCGGCTAGAGCTGTTGCACCCTGAGAGCAAGATATACGTTTTTGACAATGCCTCTTCTGAAGCGAATCTCAAAGCTGCCTTGAGTGGACTGAAGGGCTACGAGAATATTACGTTATTTTCTAATAAGCGGGATTATTCTCATACGTGGGCTTGTCACATAATGGGTTTGCAGTTTCTTCTCAACTACGCTGCTCAGAGGTCAGATTCGATTGCGGTCTTCCTGGATCAAGATTGTATCCTTGTTAACCGCGTTGACGATCTGATAGACAAGCTTGACGGTAAGGAGACTCTTCTGATAGGTGTGAGGGCTTATGTTGGAGCTGATGTTATTCACGCTTCGTTCATGATGATGCAGCCAGTCGTCATCCACGGTCTTTTTGGTGATCAATCCCTTATGAACGGCAGGGCGTTTGAACCCTATCAAGGAATAGCGCGTAAGCTGGCTGGTAAGACCTTGTTTCTTGAAATGCAGAAGCATCCTGAAATTCCTCTGCTCACTCGCTACATGTACAAAGGAAAAACATACGCTTGGCATTCAGGGTATAGTTCTAGGATAGTTGGGATGAAAGACACTGATATTCTCGATGGCTTCCCAGTGTCATGGCTTAAAGATTCGCTGAAAAAGGCATATGCATTCATGGAGCTTCTGCCAGCAGAATAAAGTGTTAGGGCTTGCCTAGGCTTTGAGTGAAGTCAAGAAACCGTTGATTCGAGACGTTGGGACGGAGTTGAAAAATCAAGCGCGCTGGCGTGTCCCTAAAATGGTTAAAAATGGTGTTTATTCTTCTTTTGTCTATTGACGCCTGATTTAGGCTTGTTTTGTGGGCGAATCTTCCGCGTTGAAAGTCGCGAGGTTCCAACAAACCCTGAAGGAAGTGGAGTTTTCCCATAAACCGTTAAGGCTGCATCTAGCCCGTTTGGAGCGTCGAGGCATATGGGAGGGCTAAAAATAGATACACGCCTCAAAACTGTCCCCAAACACAAAAATAAGAATTAAAACCATTTAAGACCAATTTCGGGACAGGGCAGCGCGCTAACATCTCCACGAACAACTTTATTCTTTTCATCGGTGATGCGTGTGAATCGTAAGAAATCCCTACGAAAGTTACCGTGTATGATGATCTTGTTGTTGTTCTTCTTCAATCTCTCAACTGGGTGGGAACCTATGAACCCGCGCCACCTGTTATCAGGATTGTTCTGTCGCTTAATGCACTCTCTGACGACGAGCGCTTTCACCTCCAAGATGATGTCCAACGCATACTTTAATTCTGGACGCTGATATTTCTCTCTTCACCCTTTTTTCAGGGTAAGGAGTTTTCTTAGCCTTTCAACAAGTTCTTGTCTCTGCCATTTTTTCGTGAAATCCTTTAGGTCTTGGTATTTCTGTATGTCAGAAGAAATGTAACCGCTTAGCATGCCTACCGCTCCTTTTGGGGATTTGAGAAACATGAAGACAAACTTTCCAAGAAAATATAAGGAATTGTATCCCAATGCCCTCATGCCTTTTCCCAAGTAGTACAGTTTCTTGCCTGAAAGCTTTAGGGCACGCTGTTGCCATGTGACCACATCTTCAAAGCACCTGATTTTGTATCCCATTTTCAGAGCCTTGAAAAGAGGGTAATCTTCTCCCGCATAATTTACTGGAAAGAATCCAATATCACGCATAAACTTGAACCTATAAATTCTCCCCGACTCTATTGGCGCATCTGGATAAGATGTCTCACTGGAAAATCTTCCAGAGGCTATTACTAGGCTTGGGTTTCTTTCCATTCTTGAAATGATCGTTTCTAAGTAGGTTTTGGGTAAAATGGTGTCAGCGTCCAAAACCAAAACATAATCAAGTTCTCCCTTGCTATTTAAAACCTCGAAACCGACGTTTCGAACTTTCAACAGTATTGGTGATCCTACAACGCCGTATCCTCTATCGTGAAGACTTATCACAAGTGTGTTGTATTTTTTAGCAATTTCAGCAGTTTTATCAGTTGATCCGTCATCTACGACCACAATTTCACTTGGTTTTAAGGTTTGATTAAGCAAATGTTGCAGAGTTTTTTCTATATAAAGCTCTTCGTTTCTTGCAGCGATGACAACTCCAATATGCGTTTTTGCTTCTCTTTGCTCCAATTTCTATCCCCTGTTTATTCTACATTTCTTGTAAGTTTATGCGAGAGCACAAAATTGATACGCTCCTGCTCTATATCTCGCCTAGAGTTTCAAAATTAAGTCGGCCAAAGCTTGAGCCCCGTCGGGAAACTCGGGGAGAGTTATTTCCTTCGATCTTTCTATTGCGCTTAACAAGTTTTCTAGGGTTATTTTTGAAACCAGAATGGCATTAACTTTTTTTGTCAAGTATTTAGCGTCCTCGACTCCTGCTGTTCTAGTCCACTCTGGATTCGGAACGATTACTGTCGGCTTTCTATAAACCAGTGCTTCCAAAATGGTTGAACCAAAATGCGTTACAACAACATCAGCTCCAGCAACAAGCTCATAAAACCTAGTAGAATGTTGTATGATTTTCCATTCCGGATGTTTTTTCCTGTACGGTTCTGTATTAACTTTTCCAGTTTGCAAAACCACATTTTCTAAATCGCTTTCCGCAAGAACATCAAACAGCATCTTATGCCCCAAAGTACCACCAGTTACAAGAATATAACCGCCACTCCAAGGTTTCACCTCAGGCTTAGGAAGCAAAGGTCCGACAACTACTCCTTTCTTCAAAAGTTTCTTCTGCTCCTCCCAATGTAAGGCAGTAACGGCTGAAAATGGCTGTAGAACAAATGCAGTTTTAGAAGCTTTTGTAAAACGGACAGAGCTTTCAATGTTAACCAGCGGAACACCTTTTATCCAAGCAAACAAAGCCGGTGGAATGCAGAAATTGCTACCCGTGCTAACAACAACATCATATCTACGAGAAACAAGTTTAGAAGAATCCAGAAAAGCCCTCATGAGATTTGGAACAAACTCGCTGGTCGGTGTTTTGGCTCCTCGGGGCTTCAGGAGAAAGGTAACGCGGCCAAATCTGCTCAAACGTTCGTTGCTCAACACGTCTCCTTCCGGAACCAGAAAATGCAATGCTGCTCTCGTGTAAAGCCTTTGGGCAAGAGCATAACCATAGCCTGTATGTCCGCCTCCACCAGCCATTATCAATACTTCTTTAGCCAACTGCGACCCTTCTTGGCGCCAAAGTCCATATTTGTACAATCGCCTTCTATATAAACGCCAGAAGGTATTTAAAAACGTTAAACCGTAAAAAACCTCTCTGCATTTCTCACGCCGAAGCTTCATTACTCGATCACGATCTATGCCGATAAAGAGTTCTCATATTTATGAGAGTAATGGTTCAGTCTGGAATCCGAGAAAAGGGATAATATTGATTAAACTACGAATCGACGTGGACTCCCCTATCCTTCAAGAGCCAGAAGCCTCCTTTACACGACCTTAGGCATAAGAATGGACAAAGCGTGAGGCTGATTAAATAATTATGTTTTATATTAGCGCGCTGGCTTGTCGCTAAATTGGTTAAAAATGGTGTTTATTCTTCTTTTGCCATTTTGTGCCCAATTTGGGCTTGTTTGACGGGCAAATCTTGGTCGCGTTGAAAGATGGAAAATCACGGGTTTCCAACAAACCCTGAAGGAAGTTGAGTTTTCCCATGATACACTGAGGCTGCATTTAGCCCGCTTGGGACTTCAAGGCAAGCAAGAGGACCAAAAACAGATGCAAGCCACATAACTGTCCCCAAACCCAAAAATAAGAATAATGACCATTTTTAACCAATTTCGGGACAGGGCAGCGCGCGTTGCTAGACAACTTCACAACAACTGATTTGAAAAGCTCACCTTAACACTACTACGTTCCCTGAACCGGTAAACGTAAGATAGGGATGAAACTGGGCTTTCATAGAGATATTAAGGACGTTCTCCCGCAGTCAATGAAATACCCGCTCATCCCAATCTATAACTGGATTAGTAGAACGAAGATGATAATGAAGCTCTACTTGCAACGTAAGCAACGTTCTTGACTTCTCGTCTTCACCAACATGCAATCACCTCTCAAAGCACATACGCGCGTCAATAGTCGTCTTTAAATATGAATTGCAGCAACCTTTCCCATAACAAGAAAACGAAGCAGGGTAAACATGAAAGGTGTCATTCTCCACGGCGGTTTCGGAACTAAACTCAGACCTCTAACCCACACAGGCCCAAAGCAGTTGATTCCAATCGCAAACAAACCCAACTCGCAGTACGTGCTTGAAGACCTGAAAGCCTCTGGCATAACCGAAATCGCAATAGTCCTTGGAAACATATTCCCAGAAAAAGTGAAAGAATACTACGGCGACGGGAAAAGGTTCGGCGTGAAAACTCACTACGTTCAACAGGACGAACCAAAGGGAATAGCCCACGCCGTAAGCCTCTGTAAAGGATACGTCAAAGACCAGCCCTTCATCGTCTACCTTGGAGACAACCTGCTGAAAGGCGGAATCAGCAGCTTTGTCAGCAATTTCAACCGCTCAAACTACGACGCTATGATACTCCTCTGCCAGGTGAAGAACCCCCAACGATTCGGCGTTGCCAAAATCGATGAAAAAGGAAAACTGGTAGGGCTAATTGAAAAACCCAAAGAACCGCCCAGCAACTACGCTCTGACTGGCATCTACTTCTTCAAACCCGTAATCTTCAAGATGATAGAAAAACTCAAACCATCATGGAGAGGAGAACTCGAAATAACAGACGCCATCCAACTTATGCTAGAAAGCGGTCACAGCGTTGGCTACCAAATCGTCCAAGGCTGGTGGAAAGACACAGGCACGCCTGAAGACATCCTTGAAGCCAACCGCCTCGTCCTCGACGAGCTCAAACCAGAAACCGAAGGCAAAATCGAAAATCATGCCTCCGTCCAAGGCCGAGTCGCCACGGCCAAGGGCTCAACCATAAAAGAAGGCGCCCTCGTCAGAGGCCCAGTCGTGATAGGACAAAACACCGTCATCGAAGCAAACGTGTACATCGGCCCCTACACAAGCATAGGAAACAACTGTACCATCAAAAAAGGCGAAATAGAAAACAGCATCATAATGGACTACTGCACAATAAACATCGAAGAAAGAATAACCGACAGCATAATCGGCCCCTACTCAGAAATGATCACCAACAAATCCAAACCGCACGGAAAAAAGTTCATTCTCGGAGAAAGAACATGTATAGAACTGTGAAGTGAGAAACATGCTCAAAGGAATAACACTCAAACCCCTAAAACGGGCCTGCGACGAAAGAGGCTGCTTCACCGAAATCATGCGACAAGACTGGAAAGACCTCCTAGACCAAGACAAGCCTGTCCAAACAAACTTCTCCACAACCTACCCAAGCATAATCCGCGCTTGGCACCGACACAACCGCGGACAAACCGACTACTTCATAGTCCTCAAGGGAGCCCTGAAAATATGCGCGTATGATGAAAAAACAAAAGAACTCGACGAAATAATCTCAACAGGACTGGATCTGCAGGTGCTACGGATACCAGGCCACTATTGGCACGGGTTCAAAGCTGTGGGCAACGAAACAGCCCTTCTCATCTACTTCACCACCAAGCTTTATGATTACCAAAACCCAGACGAAGAAAGAAGACCGTGGA
>Ga0315282_10009990_pt1 | contig 14984 bp, 17 predicted proteins | sample YL17G07_20_MG_FD_203693 | JGI IMG/M metagenome (GOLD analysis project Ga0315282, IMG submission 203693) | Sediment microbial communities from Yellowstone Lake, YNP, Wyoming, USA - YL17G07_20 | ecosystem: Environmental > Aquatic > Freshwater > Lake > Sediment | place: USA: Wyoming | collected... | reverse complement strand
GAGCGGGCAAGAGAAAAGGCCGTCTACCGTTGCGGGGCAGGCGGCCTCCTCGTTGGCTTAGGGGTTGGCGTGGGGGCGCGTCAGAGTGTCTTGTCGCCCTGGCCGCACACCTCTTTCAGCAGCGTCTCGGCCATCGAGCCGGGCGGGATCGCCTCGGCCTTGGCGCCTGGCCAGTCGTTCTTTTCCAGCAGCACGTTTCCAGTGGCGTAGTCGGCCGAGGACACCGTGCGGGTGGTTTTGGCGGCGCAGTCAAGCTCCCAGACCTGGAGCGTGTAGGCGTAGCCCTCGTAGCCCTTGGTCGGGGCACCCGCCGCCGCCCGCTCCTTGATGACCCCCTGCTTGAAGGCCGCCGTCACGGGCACCATGCGCACCGTGGCCCTGACGACCCCGCCCGAGCGCTCGGTCTTGTCGCAGAAGAAGGTGCGGTCCGCGCTCTTGCCGAAGTAGTCCTTGAGCGATGCCTTGGCGAAGGCCGGGGTGGCGGAGCACGCCAGCAGAATCACGAGGACCAGGATGATGCCTGGCCGCAGCCTGTCGGTCATGTAATCTCCTTGGAGTGCCTTGTCTTTGGCGGCCTCACCGAGGCCCGGGGCCGGCCTGTCAGCAGCCGGGCTCGCCAGGGTGGCCGCAGCAGTCCCTGAGCCGCACCAGGCGCCGGAAGGCGTTGCGCGCGAGCAGGCGCAGCTTCCGCGGCCAGGGCATGTCCACCGTCAGGTTGGTCAGGAAGTCGCGCGGGCTGGGGCGACGCCGCGGGCCGTCACACATCAGCGCTCACCTCCGCAGCATAAGCATTGTCCTGAGCCAATTCTTGCCAACAGGGCCGCGTTTTGGGCTAAGTCCTCGTCAAACAAAGCAATGCGCCCCGCCGGGCGTTGACCCCGCGCCCCCTTGGCCCTTACCCTGAGGTGAGGGAATGGTCAACGCGACAGCGCGGAGGTTTGAAATGCCTAAAGTCTCAGCCGTCGATATCTCCCACAGCCTGTCGGGCATCGACTTCCCGGCCGACAAGAACAACATCGTCAGCTATGCCCAGGAGCACAAGGCGAACCCGGACGTCATCAATGCCCTGCAGCAGATCCCCGAGCGCCAGTACCAGAACATGGCCGACGTCGAGCGGAGCTTTGGCGAGGTGAGGTAGGGGCCCCAAGGCCCCGGCCTCAAGGAGCCCGCGCCCCAGGTATCCAGGGGTGGCGGGCTTCTTTGTGCCCCGCGGGCTTGGGCTCAGGCGCGGCCTCAGTCCCGCGGCGACCAGCGGCTCTCGATCAGGTGGCCGTGCCCGGAGAGCCACTCGGTGAGCCCGCCTAAGACGTCCGCGGCCACGCGCGGGTTGACGAAGTTGGCCGTGCCGATCTGCACCGCCGAGGCCCCGGCCAGCAGGAACTCGGCGGCGTCCATCCACGAGGCGATGCCCCCGATGCCGATGAGGGGCAGCTTCACCCGCTGGGCGCACTCGTAGACCATGCGCACGGCGATGGGCCTGATGGCCGGCCCGGAGAGCCCCCCGATGGCCGAGGACAGGCGCGGGCGCCCGGTATAGACATCGAAGGCCATGGCCCGGATGGTGTTGATGAGGCTCACGGCGTCGGCCCCGCCGTCTTCCGCCGCCTGGCAGACCGAGGGCAGGTCGGGGGCCTCGGGCGAGAGCTTGACGATGACCGGGAACTCGCCGACCTCGCGCCGGACCCTGGCCACGAGGTCATTCACCCCGCGCGGCTCCAGGCCGAAGCAGATCCCTCCCGCGGCCACGTTGGGGCAAGATATATTCAGCTCGACCGCGGCGATGCCCCCCGCCTGGGCCAGCTCGCCGGCGAGGCGCACGTAGTCCTCGACGCGCCCGCCCAGCACGTTGCAGACGACCTTTGTCTTGAGGCCGCGCAGGTAGGGCAGCTTCTCGGCCAGGAAGCGCTTGAGCCCGACATTTTCCAGCCCGATGCAGTTGAGCATCCCGGCCGGGGTCTCCACGCCCCTGGGCGGCGGGTTGCCCGCCCGAGGTTCGAGCGACAGCCCCTTGACGACGATGGCCCCCAGGCGGTCCACGTCGAGGAAGGGGGCGTACTCCTGGCCATAGCCGAAGGTGCCCGAGGCGGTCATCACCGGGTTGGCCAGCTCGAGGCGCCCCAGCCGGACTTGCAGCTTCGCGCTCAACTATAGCTCCTCCAGCTCGATCTCGGCGGCGTCGAAGACGGGGCCGTCGACGCACACCTTGGCGTAGGTGAGATGCTCGTTCCTCTCGCCCGCCTTGCGGGGCACGGCGCAGCCCAGGCAGGCCCCGATGCCGCAGCCCATAAACGAGTGCAGCGAGACCTGGCAGGGCACGCCCACCCCGGAGCACAGCCTGGCCACGGCGGCAAGCATCGGCCGCGGCCCGCAGCCGTACACCGTCGCCAGCGGCGGCCCGATCCCCCCGGCCATGAGGGCTGGCAGCAGGACTTCGGTCACCAACCCCCGGTGGCCGCGGGAGCCGTCCTCGGTGGCCACGACGAGCTCGATCCCTAAGCGCTCGAACTCGGCGGCCCGGATGAGGCTGGTGGCCGTCCGGCAGCCGTAGAAGAGCCTGCCTGAGCCCCCGCAGCGGCTGATCTCCTGGGCCAGGAAGAGCAGGGGGGCGGCCCCGAAGCCCCCGGCCACGAGCAGGCTGTCGCGCGACAGGTCGAGCTCGAACCCGTGCCCCAGCGGCCCCAGCAGGTCGAGCGTGTCGCCCGGCCGCAGCGCGGCCAGCAGGTGCGTGCCCTTGCCCACGACGCCGTAGAGCAGCTCGAGGCGGCCCGCGTCCCGGTCGGCCGAGTGGACGGCGAAGGCCCGCCGCAGCAGGGGGTCATGAACTGAGGCCACCCTGGCCATGACGAACTGGCCCGGGGTGCACTCCCGGGCGATGGCGGGTGCCTCCAGGCGCAGCAGCCCGTAGCCGGCCTGGGTCTGCTCATTGGCAATGACTGCGGCCATCACTTGCTGGCTCAAGGTCGTTCAGCTCCCCCCGAAGGAAAACCACGAGCCGCGGCCCTCGCCGCTCTTCCCGGTGCGGCCCTTGGGGCCGGCGACCATGGGGCGCAGCTCGCGCAGATCGTTGTAGAGGCAGGCGCCCCAGCCGTTGAGCTTGCCGTCGCGGAAGAGCAGGGGCGTGTAGTCGGCCTGGGCGAGGCCACGGCCCAGCTCCCGCTCGCTCAGGGTGAGGTCCCGGGTCTGGTAGAACAGATACAGCACCGGCTCGCCGTTGACCAGATAGGCCTCGGTGCGGTCGGGCTGGCCGAGCTTGCCCACGACCTGCTCGGGGCTCATGTCGATCTCCAGGCCGCAGCAGCCGGTGCGGTTGCGCTCGGCGTGCGTGGCGCAGCCGGACAGAAGCAGGGCGGCCAGCAGAAGGGCCGTGAGGGCGATGGTGCGAGGCAGGATGGTGCGAGACAAAACGGTGCGAGGCATGACGGGCTCCTCGGGCGTGGGGCGGCGCTGGTCAATGGATGCCTCATGGAATGCCTCAAGGCTGGCCTCAGGTTGGCGCAGTGCCCTTACAGGGCGCAGACGGTGGCGAAGCGGCCCGTCAACCCCTCGCGCCGGTAGCTGTAGAACTCGGCCGAGCAGCGGGTGCAGATGTTCGAGACCTCGATGTTCTCGCGGGAGAGCCCGCACTCGACCAACTGCTCGACACTCAGCCGCCAGAAGTCGATGTGGTCGCCCCCGACCAGGAAGCGGGCGAACTGAGCCGGGAGCTGCTCGTGCCAGCCGCGGAACTCGGCGCAGCAGGGCCCCAGCGAGGGCGCAATGCCGGCGTGCATTGCCTTGGGTCTTGCCCCGAAGGAGGCCGCCAGCCTGGCCACGGCCTCGGGGATGGCCCCGGCCACCGAGCCCCGCCAGCCGCAGTGGAGCACGGCCAGGGCGCGCCGCTCCGGCTCGTAGACGATCACCGCCTGGCAGTCGGCCTGCTTGATCATCAGCCCCAGGCCGGGGGTGGCGCTCAGCAGGATGTCGGCCTCGCGGCGCTCCGGCCCCGCGCTCCCTCGCGGCCCCTCGACCAGCAGGCTGCCGGCCCCGTGCACCTGCCTGGCCGAGACGATCGCCTCGACGCCTAAGGCTGCGGCCACCAGGTCGCGGTTGGCCGCCACGCGCTCTGGGGTGTCGCCCACGGTGAAGCCCAGGTTGAGGCTGGCGAAGGGTGCCTCGGACAGGCCGCCCGAGCGGGTGAAGACGCCGTGGTTGAGCCCGAGGGCCTCGAGGGAGGCGAAGCGGTAGAAGACGAGGCCATCTGAGGCGTAGCGCTTCACGGGGCAGCGTCCAGCCGCTGGTCGATGTGGAACTCGACGACGTCGCCCTCGCGCAGGACGTAGTCGCGCTGAACCATCTGGCCCTGGAAGGTCTCCTTGCCCCAGACGCGGGCATATCTCATTTTGGCCAGGAAGTCCTTGTGGATGCGCCCGGCGAGGTCTTCGAGCGTGGCCCCGCGGGGCATCACGAACGGCGATTTGTTGTCGGGGTCCTTGCCGGGGGCCTTGGTGTAGACGCGCAGGATGTCGAGGGCGGCGTAGATCCCCTCGGCGAGCTCCCGCACCCCCTCGCCCGTCTCGGCCGAGGCCGCCACGATGGGCAGACGCCCGGGGGCCAGCTCGCGGAAGATCTCCAGGGTGTCGGTTGCGCCGGGGGCGTCGAGCTTCGCGGCCAGCACGAGGGCGGGTTTGTTCAACCAGCCCTGGGCGCTGCCCTCCTCGCGCAGGCCGATCTTGTTGGCCCGCAAGACGGCCTCCACCGCCTCTAGCTGGGCCAGGGGGTCCGCGGCCAGGTCCACCACGACCAGCACGGCGTCGGCCCGGCGGACGATGTCGTAGACCCAGCCCTCGACGAAGCCCTCGGAGAGCGGAGGCAGGTCGACGAGCTGGAAGGCGATGTTCTCGTAGGGCATCATCCCCGGCGTGGGCACCCGTGTCGTGAAGGGGTAGGGGGCGACCTCGGGAGTGGCCTTGGTCAGGCGGCGGACCAGCTCGGACTTGCCCGAGTTGGGCGCCCCGGCGAGCACTATCTGCCCGGCCCCCTCGGGGTCGATCTTGTAGCCGAAGCTGCGCTTGAGCCCCTTCTTGCGCTGCGCCTCGCTCCTGAGCTTGGCCAGCTTGCGCTTGAGGTCCCCCTGGAGGCGGTCCGTTCCCTTGTGCTTGGGGATGACGGTAAGCATCTCCTCCAGGGCGGCTATCTTTTCCGGGATCTCCTTGGCCGCCCGGTATCTCCTCTCAGCCTCGAGGTACTGCGGGGTGAGGTTGGCGGGCATATTCGCGCACTCTTAACTCGTTATCGTCAACTATTAACATGAGGGCCGGCCGGCTTCAACGCCCGTCAAGCCCCTGGGCAGCCGCGGCACTCTTTTGGCGCCCCCTGGCAGAGGCTGCCGGGTGCCGCCGCCCTGCCTGGCGGTGCAGGAAACGTGCTCCAAACCCGCCCCGGAGCCCCCTTCAGGCCCCTCTTGCCGCCCTAGCCGGGCTCTCCGGGGCTCCTGGCGCCGTTTTGGGGCCCGGAAAGCCCCTACAGGGGGGCCGTCCGGCCACCGCCGCCCCACGGCCAGCCTGCGGCCAGAACTAAAAAAATTTGACTTTTGGCTGGAAATTTCGATTGAGTTTTTGGCACGAATCATGTTATCAAGAATGTGCCTGAGGGGCAGTTCGGACACTGCCAGGCGTAACCGTTACAGGCCCAAGCCCAGACCGTCAGGGGTTGCGCTAGGACAGGCGAGAGTGATGAAGCCCGCAGCTATTGCTATCCTGATTTGCCTGGCCCTACTGGCCGGCCAAGGGACTGCCTTGGCCGAAGAGCCGTTGTTGCGCGGGGCGGGCGACCTGCAAGCGGGCCTGGTCACCGACTCCCAGCTGGCCGCCTGGCTCACCTTCCGCTACGACGCCCACAAAGAGACGGGCATCTCCCTGCCGGGCCAGAAGGAGTTCCAGTCCTGGCTGGTCGGGGGGCGCTGCCGCTGGATCGAGGGCCTGAACCTGGCCGCCGGCTACGAGATCTGGTCGCCCAACCTCGACGCCACCAAGCAGATCTTCACCACCCGGGGCGGCATCAGCTTCCAGCACCAGAACAAGGGCGCCGAGCTGAGCCTGGAGCGCAGCTCCTTCGCCGACCCCGCCCGCGAGCCCGCCTACGGCGCCGTCGCCGCCTTCACCATGCAGTTCTAGGGGCCTGGTTCCTCAGGGCCGCCACCACGAGATCTACCTGTCCGACCCCCGCCGCACCAAGCCAGAGAAGCTCAAGACGATTTTGATGTATGAAGTGAGGCGGGCCGCTTAGCCCTCGGGCGTTCTTCCTGCCGGTTGTGCATTACTACTCTGGATAAACCACATCCTCAGTAACTTTTATTGATTCAAGATAGTTAGCTGCATCATGTTTCAAGCTCTCAGCCAGAATGAGCTTGACAAAAACTCTCTTATTGTTTCGCTCTTCATAACCTGACCAAACATCAGCTAGATCATATCTGTAATCCATTTGGGCTATATAAATAGGAAATTGATTCATCGAGCGTGGTTGAAGAGTCTGTTTCGGCGGATGCAATAAAAGCGGGAATGTCTTATTCCCGTTTAGAAATTCTTCTTTTTTCATTAACGATATAATCTCGCCGAACTTTCTTATCTGTAGAATTTTGCCTGTAGCACCTGCATCATAAATCCACAATGCTCCGTCACCGGAACTAATCTTCTTCTTTTCTCCCCTTTCTTTATAAATTGCAAAATATAGAGAGATGTTTTTTGAGCTGCTCCAATCTAATAAAAAAGTTCCATTTATGAAGTAATCATTTTCTGGATATTGTTGAAGATGTTTCAATAATTCGAACCAAGGGTCAATGTTGTAGATTTCCTCTGCCTCAAGTAGTTCCTGGCTCGGATTCCAGATCGTTCCAAACTTCAGCAAAATTAGAGAAGCTATAGCCTTATGGAAGGGTAAGGTATGCCTAATTTCCTTCTTTAGAAAAAGATAATCTTGAATAGTAAATATATGTTCAATGCAATTTCTCACGATTTTCGAATCAAGATACCATTCACAATTTGTTTGACCTCTGAATAGCGGTGCAGGATCTTCGCCCTCACAAGAGCTCACAATATGATCTAATTCAGAAAGGAAAGAATCAAATGAAGATGGAACCCATTCCCGTAAGTCATCGGTGTGTTTTGTACTCTTCAGTTTAGGTTTAATTATTCTCATAATATGGATTGTTTCACTCTTCTATTACGCCCTCTCCCGCAATCTTCTCTTGTCCCCCACCCGGATGGTGAACCTGACCGCGTCGAGGTGCTCTAACAGCGGAATCATGAACTTGCGCGTCACGCCGAAGAGGTCCTTGAACTCCGGGGCGCCTATTTCACCCCCGCCCTTGAGGTGGGCGGCCAGCCTCTCCTTGAGGGCGCGCATCGCCTCGGCGTGGTAGTAGAGCTCGTCGGACACCTTCGCCAGCCGCCCCTCCTGGACGAGCAGCCGCAGCATGCTGACCACACCCTTCTCGTTGCCCCCGTGGGCGGCCACCAGCTCCTTGAAGGTGGGCGGGGTTAGCCCTCCCGCGCGGCAGGCGGCCTCGAGCGAGTCCTTGAGCTTTGCGTCGGCCGGCGTCAGCTCGATGGCGTGGCTGCGGGCACTCACCAGGTCGCCCTTGACGACGACCTCACCGGCGGCGGCCATGTCGGAGAGCAGCCGGGCGAAGAGCTTCGGGTCGAGGTTCGGCCGGAGCTTGCCCCGCAGGGCCTCCTTGGGGCAGCCCGCGCGTAGCGGGTTCTCCTTGTGGAAGTGGCCCAGGCGCACGCTGACGGCCTTCTTGAGGGCCGCCACGGCCTTGGGGTGGGCGAAGCGGCCGGGGTCGTACTGGATGAGCCGGCCCTTGGCCGCAAGGTTCGAGGCCAGCCCGGCGAGCTCCGTGCGGGGGATGGCCGTAAGCAACTCCAGCTCGCGCAGCCCGATGCCGGCCTCGGCGCGCTCCTCGGCGTGGAGGAGCAGGGCGCCTTCATCATTGGCCGCCCGCAGGGCCTCGAGCCTGGCCAGGGCCTGGGCGCGGTCGCGGCGGTGCTTGCGGGGCAGGGGGTTCAGGACCTCGCCGCCGCCGATGGTGCGCACCGGCGAGTAGCTGCGCACGACGAAGCGGTCGCCCTTGAGGGCCACCACGGGGGCGTCGAGACGCAGCTGGCAGAAGGCACTGCCGCCCGGCTGGAGGCCGTCGCCTTCTAGCAGGGCCACCCGCGCCAGCACCTCGCTCGTGCCCAGGTGGAAGCGGACGCGCTCGCGGCTCTTGAGGGGCTTCGCGGCGGCGGGCAGGTAGGTCAGGTAGGCGTCGAGCATGTAGGTGGGCTCAAGGGCCCCCTCCGTGGCCACCACGAAGCCGCGCTCGATGGCCTGCTTGTCGACGCCCTGGAGGTTGACCGCCGTGCGCTGCCCGGCCACGGCCTCGGATACGTCCTGGTTGTGGACCTGGAGGCCGCGCACCTTGCAGGTCAGCCCCGGCGGGTAGACGCTCACCTGCTCGCCCACCTTGAGTGTCCCCGAGATGGCCGTGCCGGTGACCACGGTGCCGAAGCCCTTCATGGTGAAGACGCGGTCGACGGGGAGGCGGAAGACCCCGGCCGTGGAGCGGCTCTCGGCCTGGGCGGCCAGGCGGCCGATCTCCTCTCTGAGCTCGGGCAGTCCCTGGCCGTCGATGGCCGAGACGGGAATGACCTTGGAGCCGGCCAGGAAGGAGTCGGCCAGATACTCGGCCACCTCGTCTGCGACCATCTCGAGCCAGTCGGCGTCGACCATGTCGGCCTTGTTGAGGGCGACGAGGCCGCGCTTTATCCCTAAGAGCTGGCAGATCTCCAGATGCTCTCTGGTCTGGGGCATGACGCCTTCGTCGGCGGCGATGACCAGCATGACCATGTCGAGGCCGGTGGCGCCGGCGACCATGTGCTTGACGAACTTCTCGTGACCGGGCACGTCGATGATGCCGATCTGCTGGCCGCCGGGCAGGTTGAGCGAGGCAAACCCCAGCTCGATGGTGATGCCCCGCTGCTTTTCTTCCTTCAGGCGGTCGCAGTCGACCCCGGTGAGGGCCCGCACCAGGGCCGTCTTGCCGTGGTCGATGTGGCCGGCGGTGCCCAGAATTATCTGCTTTGCGCCCACCTGGCTGGCGGCTGCCTGCTTGCTGCCGGTCTGTTGCATGGTTCCTCGCTTGGCTGGAGTTGCCAGTTTTAATTGATAACAGATGCTTGCGGTACTCACAAGGCGAGCGAGCGCCGCCGCACTTGCCCTGTGCCCCGCCGGGTGCTACATGGAGCTATGCGTATATTGGGGCTCGACGTGGGCAGCAAGACGATCGGGGTGGCGGTGAGCGACGAGATGGGCTGGACGGCCCAGGGTATCACCACCATCCGGCGCACCAACGAGGAGGCCGACGTGGCCGCGGTGCGCGACCTGGTCAACGAGTATGGCGCCACCGAGGTCATCGTGGGGCTGCCCCGGCGCCTCGATGGCAGCCTCGGGGAGGCGGCGCAGACGGTGCTCGCCTTCGCCGAGCGCATAAGAGAGGCGGTCAGTGCCGAGGTGAAGACCTGGGATGAGCGCATGACGACCGTGGCGGCCTCCAAGATGCTCATCGAGGCCGACGTCAGCCGCAAGAAGCGCAAGCAGGTGATAGATAAGCTGGCCGCGGTCCTGATCTTGCAGGCCTACCTGGATTACCGTGTCAGGCGAACAGTTTAAACAAGACTGGCGCATGCTGGCCGTCCTGGCGGCGGGGGTGGCGCTGCTGGTGGTGCTGGTGCAGAGCGCCATCTTCCTGACCACCCCGGGCGGGGCGCCGGGCAGCGTCATCGTGCGCATCTACCCCGGCACGACACTCTCGCGCGTGGGCGAGATCCTCGATGAGCGCGGCGTGGTCAGCAGCGGGGGCAAGTTCGTCTGGCTGGCCCGCTTCACCGGCAAGGGCTCGCGCATCAAGGCCGGCGAGTACGACCTCAACCCGGGCCTCACCCCCAACCAGATCCTGAACGTCCTGGCCGAGGGCAGGGTGCGCGTCCACCAGGTGACCATCCCCGAGGGCTACAACATGGCCCAGGTGGCCGCGGCCATCCAGCAGGCGGGGGTGGGCAACGGCCGCCGCTTCCTCGACGCCTGCGAGAGTAAGGCCCTGATCGCCGAGCTGGGGGTCGAGGGCGACACCCTGGAGGGCTACCTCTATCCCGACACCTACAACATCGCCTTCTACATGACCGAGGAGGCCGTGGCCCGCCGCATGGCCCGGCGCTTCCTGGGCGTGTGGGCCAAGTACGCCGACCAGGCCAAGGCCCACGGGATGTCGATGCGCGAGGTGGTCACGCTGGCCTCGATCATCGAGCGCGAGACCGGCAAGGCCGAGGAGCGCAGGCTGATCTCGGCCGTCTTCCACAACCGGCTCAAGAAGGGGATGCGCCTGCAGTCCGACCCGACGGTCATCTACGGCCTGGCCGGGGCCTTCGACGGCGACCTGACCCGGCGCGACCTCCACACCCCCACGCCCTACAACACCTACTGCCAGAGCGGCCTGCCCCCCGGCCCCATCGGCAACCCCGGCGAGGACGCCGTCCGCGCGGCCATCAGCCCGGCCCGCTGCTCCTACCTCTACTTCGTCTCCAAGAACGACGGCTCCCACCTCTTCTCGAGCAACCTGGCCGACCACAACCGGGCCGTCGACCTCTACCAGCGCCACGGCACCATCACCGAGGACGCCCCGAAACTGAGCGCCGAGCCCAGGCCCGCCGCCGCCGAAACCACCGCCCCCGAGCAGCAGTAGGCGCCACGCCGCACTAAATACGGCCCTCCGCGCCCAAACACCCCAATCCGTTGTGTAGCCCTTAGCCCCTGAAAAAAACGACTAATTTCCCCTTGACACCAATTTGGCCGGTTCATATAGTGGCGCCCGGTGGGAAAAAGTGGTGATGAGTGGTAAAAAGAGGGTGGAGAGTGGCAGTGCGGTGGGGCAAAACCTGAGTTAGCCCCTCAGGCCCACCGCTGCCACCTCGCCCGAGCGCCAGGGGAGGGGACGTGTTCCGGGGACGCTTCCAGCACTCGATGGACGACAAGGGGCGCATCAGCATCCCGCTGCGCTTCCGCGAGCTGCTGCGCGACCGCCACGATACCCGGATGGTCGTCACCAACATGACCAACTGCCTGGTCGTCTACCCCTTCGAGGAGTGGAGCCGCGTCGAGGAGAGGGTGGCCGAGCTGCCCTCGGTCCGCGCCGACGTGCGCTCCTTCCAGCGTTTCTTCATCTCAGCCGCAACCGAGTGCGTCCCCGACAAGCAGGGGCGCATCCTCATTCCGCCGGCACTGCGCTCCCACGCCGCCCTGGAGAAAGACGTCCTGATCGTTGGCATGCAGACCAACTTCGAGCTGTGGGCCAAGGCGAAGTGGGACGAAGAGATCCGGCACAGCCAGGAGAACTTCGATGCGATTGCTAACTCACTCGCGCCCCTGGGGCTTTGACGGACGCCCCCGGGGAGTTCCGGCATCAAAGCGTGATGCCGGCGGAGTCGCTGGAACTGCTCTCGCTCAGCCCGGGGAAGACGGCGGTGGACGCCACGCTGGGTGGCGGGGGCCACGCCGAGCTGATGATCGAGGCACTCTCACCCGGAGGGCGCCTTATTGGCCTCGACATGGACGCGGAGGCCGTTGCCTGGTCTCGCCGCAGGCTTGAGCCGCGGGCGGCCGCCGCGGGGGTCGCGCTAGACGTCCTCCAGCGCAACTTCGCCGAGCTGGGCGAGGTGCTCGACGAGTTGGGCACCTCGCGAGTCGACGCCCTGCTGGCCGACCTTGGCGTCTCCTACCACCAACTCTCCACGGGAGAGAGGGGCTTCAGCTTCCAGGTTGACGCCCCGCTGGACATGCGCATGGATGCGACCTCGCCGTTGACCGCCGCCGACCTGGTCAACCGGCTCCCGGAAAAGGAGCTGGCCGACCTCATCTTCCGCTACGGCGGCGAGCACAAGTCGCGACGGGTGGCCCGGGCCATCGTGGCCGAGAGGGGCCGCCGGGGCCGCATCGAGACCACGGCCGAGCTGGCCCGCGTCGTGGCCCGCGCCCTCCGCAGCCCCAAGGGGCGCTACGAGAGGGGGCGCATCCACCCCGCCACGCGCACCTTCCAGGCCCTCCGTATCGCCGTCAACCGCGAGCTGGAGAGCCTGGAGGCCCTGCTAGCACTTTTGCCCGAGCGCCTCTCCAGTGGCGGCCGCATGGTCGTCATCAGCTTCCACTCCCTGGAAGACGCCCAGGTGAAGCACTTCCTTCGCGAATACAGCCAGCGGGCCGAGACCCGCCTTCCCACGTTTCGAGTTCTCACTTCCAAGCCGCTGCGGGCAAGCTCCGACGAGATTGCCGCCAACCCCAGGGCCCGCAGCGCCAAGCTCCGCGCGGCAGAGAGGTTGTAGGGCGATGCGCTCGACGGCGACGGCTCAGACGATGCGGCCGGCAATGGGATCGACGATGGGATCGACGATGCAGTCGACGATGCGGCCGATGGTGCGCGCGGCCTCGCGGCGGCGCGGCGGCTCCCTGGCCCTCGGCCTGGCGATAGCCGCCTGGCTCGTCGGCTGCCTGGCCATCGGGGCCTGGGTGCGCCTCCAGACGATCGAGGCCGGCTACGGCATCTCGGAGCAGCGCAAGGAGCGCGTGCGCCTCATCGAGGCCAACCGCAAGCTCGAGCTCGACCTCGCCCGCCTGTCGGCCCTCGACCGCATCGAGGCCATCGCCAGCGGCAAGCTCGGCATGAAGTTCCCCGTCCAATCCCAGGTGGTGAAGCTGCCATGATGCGCTATCGCCGTCCGGCCCCCTCCCGGCTCCGCCTGCGCCTCATCGCGCTGACGGTCGTCTTCGTCGTGCTGGCCGTGGCCATCCTGGCCCGGGCCGTCCAGCTCCAGGTCATCGACGGCAAGGCCCTGTCCCTGCTCGCCCGGCGCGAATACGTCAAGACGGTGCAGCTCCTGCCCTGGCGCGGCACTATCTACGACCGCAGGGGCGAGGAGCTGGCCGCCTCCTGCCCGGCCGAAAGCCTCTACGCCGACCCCTTCCGGGTGCAGAACGCCTCGCAGACGGCCTCCAAGCTCGGCTCCGCCCTCGGCCTGTCCCAAACCGACCTCCTCGGCTCGCTCAACCGCGGCTCCTCCTTCGTCTGGGTGAAGCGCCTGCTCAGCGAGGAGGAGTCGGAGCGAGTCAAGCAGTTGAACCTGCCGGGCCTGGCCATCGTGGCCGAGAACAAGCGCCACTACCCCAACGGCACGCTGGCCGGCCAGCTCCTGGGCTTTGCGGGCACCGACGCCCGCGGCCTGGAGGGGGTGGAGAAGGCCTACGAGGGGGAGCTCGCCGGCAAGCCCGCCAGCTTCAGCGCCGTGCGCGACGCCAGGGGCCGGGTGCTCGTGCCGCAGCAGGACCAGACCGCGTCCTCGCGGGGACGAGGGAACAATCTCGTCTTGACTATCGACAAGACCATCCAGTACATTGCCGAGCGCGAGCTCGCGGGGGCGGTGCTCAAGACCCACGCCAAGAGCGGCGTGGCGGTGGTGCTCGACCCCCGCACGGGCGAGATACTGGCGCTGGCCAACGCTCCGCAATTCGACCCCAACCTCTTCCTGCGCAGCTCCCCCTCCACCTGGCGGAACCGAGTCGTCTGCGACAGCTTCGAGCCCGGCTCGACGTTCAAGGTCTTCCTGCTGGCCACGGCCCTCCAGGAAGGGCTGGCCAAGGAGAGTGACATTTTCGACTGCGAGGGAGGCGCCTACCGCGTCGGCAGCAGCACCTTCCATGACGTGCACGAGCACGACAAGCTGACGCTCCCCGAGGTCATCAAGTACTCGAGCAACATCGGCGCGGCCAAGATCGCCGAGCGCGTGGGCAAGGTGCGCCTCTACGACTACATCCGCCGCTTCGGCTTCGGCCAGCCCACGGGCATCGACCTGCCCGGCGAGACCTGCGGCATCCTGCGCCCCGTGGCCAAGTGGAGCGAGCCCGACCTCTACACGCACAGCTTCGGCCAGGGCATCTCGATCTCGGCCATCCAGCTCGCCTCCGCCTACGCGGTCGTGGCCAACGACGGCACGCTGTTGCGCCCCTACGTGGTCAAGGAAGTGGTGAGCCCCAAGGGAGAAGTGCTCAAGCGCAACACCCCAGTCCCGGTGCGGCGGGTGGTCTCAGCCCAGACTGCCCGCCGTGTCCGGGCCATCCTCGCCGGCGTGTGTGAGGAGGGCGGCACCGGCACACCGGCGGCCATCCCCGGCCTGCGCGTGTGCGGCAAGACGGGCACGGCCCAGAAGGTGGACGCGGCTACCGGCCGCTACCAGAACGGCCGCTACGTGTCGTCGTTCGTCGGCTTCTTCCCGGCCGAAAGCCCGCGGCTCCTCATCGCCGTGGTGCTCGATGAGCCCGGCTGGCCCTACTACGGCGGCCTGATGGCCGGCCCGGTCTTCCGCGCCATCGCCGAGCAGACGCTGGCCTACATGGGCAACCCGGCGGGCCAGGACACCCCGAAGATTGCCGCCGGGGGCGAGAGTGCCGAGCAACCCATCCGCCCCGACGTGGTGGTGACCGACGAGGACGTGCTCATGACGCTGGCGGCAGGGCGCATGGCCGACCTGCGCGGCATGACGCAGCGGCGCGTGCTGCGGCTCCTTCAGGCCGCCAAGGTCAGCGTCGATCTCACGGGCAGCGGCTTTGCCACCCGCCAGTGGCCGGAGCCGGGGACGCCTTTGAGGCCGCATTGCAAGGTGACGTTCAGCCCCTCGTGAGGGGTATCGAGGTTGTAAGAGTGCCGTGAAGCTAGCCCAGCTCCTCCAAGAGATCGGCCCGCACCACCTCGCGGGCAGCCCCGAGGCCGACATTGCCGCGGTGACCTACAGCTCGCGGCAGGCCGGCCCGGGGTGTCTCTTCGTGGCCGTGCGAGGGCTCAAGGTCGACGGCCACCGCTTCGCCGCCGACGCCGTGGCCAGGGGGGCGGTGGCGGTGGTGTGCGAGGAGGACCTGCCGGGCAT
>Ga0315282_10009989_pt1 | contig 14986 bp, 14 predicted proteins | sample YL17G07_20_MG_FD_203693 | JGI IMG/M metagenome (GOLD analysis project Ga0315282, IMG submission 203693) | Sediment microbial communities from Yellowstone Lake, YNP, Wyoming, USA - YL17G07_20 | ecosystem: Environmental > Aquatic > Freshwater > Lake > Sediment | place: USA: Wyoming | collected... | reverse complement strand
GCGCCCGAGACGCACGGCGAGACGGTCAACGTCGGCTGCGGCGAGGCGATCAGCCTGAACGAAATGGTGGGCGTGTTCAACAAGGTCCTCGGCACGGACCTGACGCCGATCTACGAGCCGCGCCGCGCGGGCGATGTCATGCACTCCCTGGCCGACATCCAGGCGGCCCGCCGCCTCATCGGCTACGAGCCGCAGGTGCGTTTTGCCGAGGGCATCCGCCGCACGATCGAGTGGTACCGCTGGGCCATCGAGACGGGCTACGGCGGGTGGGGCAAGAAGCCGTAGCGCTCTGTCGCTGCTCAATTGAGGGTGGCATGGTCACGCTGTTGCGTGACCATGTGCCTCAAACGGCGCCTGGCGCGTCAGTGCGACATGGTCACGCAACAGCGTGACCATGCCACCCGGCCACGCCGCGCCAGTAAGTTCCGGCACACTCCTTTCGCTGCACCAGCGGCCTTTCGCTCGCCGATATAACGTGACAAGAGCGAGCCCTCACGTATACGATTATCCGGCATCGGCGCTTCCGGTGCATGCGACAAGCGCCGCCGGAGAACCATCGCAGGGAGGCCGGCGACTTCAAACGACCGGCGGGGTCGAGTGCTGAACACACTGAAGAATCTGATCCGTCTGGCCCGGCCGGCGCACTGGATAAAGAATACCTTTGTCTTCGCGGCCCTTATCTTCTCGCGCCACCTGACGCAGATTGACGATGTCCTCACGTCGCTCCTGGCGTTTGCGGCGTTCTGCCTGGCCTCCAGCGCGGTCTACGCCCTGAACGACGTCGTGGACCGCAACGAGGACGCCCGACACCCGCAAAAGTGCCGCAGGCCCGTGGCGTCGGGCGAGATCAGTCCGGGCGCGGCGGGCCTTTTCGCCCTCCTGCTCAACATTGCCGCCATCGCGGTTGCCCTGAACGTGGGCTGTCATTTCGCGCTGGTCCTGGGCCTGTATCTGGCGCTCATGCTGGCGTACATCCTGGGCCTGAAGCGCGTGGCCATCCTGGACGTGCTCATCCTGGCGGCCGGCTTTGTGCTTCGGGCGTACGCGGGCGGCGTGGCGATAAACGTGTGGGTCAGCCCGTGGCTCATCCTGTGCACGCTGACGCTGGCGCTCTTTCTGGGCTTTGCCAAGCGCGAGAGCGAGCGTGTGGCTCTCGGCGCCGCGGCGGCGGATACGCGCCTGGTGGAGTGGCGCATCTACGACGAGAAAAGCCTCGCCCACATGATGACCGTCTCGGCCGCGCTGGCCGTCGTGACGTACATGCTCTACACGGTCAGCCCCGAGACGATCCAGCGGGTCGGCAACCCGTGGATGTTCGTCACTGTGCTGCCGGTGGTGTACGGTGTGTTTCGGTTTCACCGGATGGCGATCATGGGGCAGGCCGGCGACGCGGTGGAGATGATCCGCGACCCGGCGTTTATCGTCACGATGCTGGTCTGGCTGGGGATGGTGGCCCTGGTGTTGATGGGTGGCACGCTTTGGGAGTGGCGGCTCGAGTTTTGGTGGGTCTGGTGAACGGTAATCCATGACAAACGGACCAGCCGGGCAACTCGGCGGGGGGGCTGGCGGGCCGCGCAGCGGGCCTGTCCGTCCGGCCGCAATGTGGGTCATCGGCTTTCTCGGCGCACTTCTCCTGTATGCCCTCACGCTGGCGCCGGACCTCGTGTGGCAGGACTCCGGCGACTACCAGTACGCCGCGGCGCGCATGGACCTCTCTCGCCCCGGCGACGCCGTACGCGTCCATCCGTGGTTTCTCGTGGCGGCTCACACGCTGGGGCTTGTGCCGCTATGGAACTACGCGTATGCGGCGAACCTGGCATCGGCCCTCGGAATGGCCCTGGCAGTTGCGAACGTGCTTCTGCTGGCGCGGCTGATGACCGGCAGCACGTGGGCGGCGGCCATCGCGGCCATTTCTTTCGGAATCGGTCACGCGGTGTGGGCCCACGCCGTCATGGCCGAGACGTACGGCTGGGCGGCGGCGTTTCTGTCGGCGGAGTGCCTCTGTGCGTGGGCGTGGCTGAACAAGGGCAGGGCGGGCTGGCTGCTGCTCCTCTTCTTCGTAAACGGCGTCGCCGTCAGCAACCACATGATGGCCTCGCTCAGTTTGGCGGTGTTCGGGGTGTGGATGCTGGCGGAGTGCGTCCGCCGCAGGGCGCCGTGGTGGACCCTTCCGGCGTCCGCAGGCTGCTGGCTGGTGGGCGGGACGCTGTACTGGATCGTCCTCGGCATGGAGTACGAGCGATGCGGCAGCCTGCTGGAGACGCTGCGCTCCGCCACGGTAGGGCGCTGGGGCAGCGCGATCTTCAACGTGGCGGACCTGCCGCCGCTCCTGGGCAAGTCGGCTCTGTACGTGATGCTGAACTATCCGACGCCGCTCGTTGCGGCGATTTTCGTGGGGGCCGCGGTGCTGGTGCGCCGCAGGGACGCCCTGTCGCGGCTCCTCGTGGTGCTCGGCGCGCTGTACCTGGCGTGGGCGGCCCGCTACAACGTCGTGGACCAGTACGCGTTCTTCATCCCGTTTTACGTGGTGGCCAGCGTGATGATCGGCGCGGGCGCGGCGTGGCTGCTGGGGCGGCGCTCGCGGGCGTGGGCGGCCGTGCTGCTGGCGGCGGCGATTCTGCCGGTGGGCGTGTACGCGGTCCTGCCGGCGGTGGCCGAGCGGCTGGAGTACCCGAAGTTTGCGCGGCGGCTTCCGTACCGTGACCCGTACGTCTTCTTCCTGCGGCCCTGGCGGACGTGCGATAACAGTGCCCGCCGGTTTGCCGAGGAGGTTCTGGACGCGCTGCCGCGAGGCGCGGTGCTGGCGGCGGACTCGACGGCGCTCGCGCCGCTCTTGTGCGTTCACGACCTGGAGCATCGTCGGCCGGACGTGACCCTCGATAGGCCGGAGCGTTTGGAGGGCCATCGCGTGTTTGTCACGTCGGACGTGCCGGGATACGCGCCGGCGTGGGCCGCCAAGGACGCGCGACTCGAGCCGTTTGGGCTGGTCTGGGAAGCGAAGCCTGCGGCGAAGGAGGGCGGACCGTGAGCCCCGTCGGGCGGGCCGTCAAGCGGATCATCGACGTTGTGGTCTCGGCGCTCGCGCTGGCGGTCGTGTGGCCGGCGTTCGTCGTGATCGCTTTCCTGATTCGCCGGGAGAGCCCCGGGCCGGCGTTGTTTCGGCAGGAGCGGGCGGGGCGCGGCATGAAGCCGTTTATAATGTACAAGTTCCGCACGATGCGCTCTGACGTGGACCCGTTCGGCGTGAGCCCGCAGTCGGGCGAAGATGCGCGCCTGACGCCGCTGGGGCGGCGCCTGCGTGAGAGCAGCCTCGACGAGTTGCCGCAACTCTGGAACGTTCTGAAGGGCGACATGAGCCTCGTCGGCCCGCGGCCGCTTTACATGGCCCAGGCCCGCGAGTTCACGCAGCGCGAACGGCGGCGGTTGGAGGTGCGGCCCGGCCTGACGGGCCTGGCGCAGATCCAAGGCCGCGGCGAGGTGCCGCACAAGGAGAAACTCGAAATCGACGTCCAGTACGTCGAGCGCCAGGGCCTGGGGCTGGACCTCGTGATTCTGTGGCGGAGTTTCGCGAGGTTCTTCCACGGGCACGACGTGTACCAGAAATGGTAAAGGCGGTACGGTGTCGGTCTTGAGGGGGGGGTGGCATGGTCACGCTGTTGCGTGACCATGTTACCCTGACGGGGCAGACGCCGTTCGTAGCACATGGTCACGCAACGGCGCGTGACCATGCCACCCTCGTAAGTGACGCAGCACGAAAGTTGGCATCGTGCGGTTGACAGCGGCGGCGTTGGTGTTATGCTTAGAGTTGAGGAAGCAGTGCGCGCGGGGCGGTTCATCGAGGACGGGGGATCGCATGGCTGAAACACTGAACATCCTGCTGACGTGCGTCGGTCGCCGGGTGGCCTTGCTGGAGGCGTTCCGGCGGGCTATGGCCACCCTGGGCGTCACGGGCCGGCTTTACGGCGCCGATCACTCGGCGCTCGCGCCGGGGTTCCACGTGGCCGACGAAGGGCTGCTGGTTCCCTCCGTGGAAGGGCCGGACTACGTCGAGGCGCTGGTGGACCAGTGCCGGCGTCACGAGATTGGCCTCGTCGTGCCGCTCATCGACTGGGAACTGGAGGCGCTTGCGAAGGCGCGTGCCAGGTTTGCGAAGGTGGGCGCGCGGCTGGTGATTTCGTCGCCCGAGGTCGTCGATATCTGCCGCGATAAGCAGCAAACGTTCGAGTTTCTGAAGGCCCACGCGTTCAATACGCCCGAAGTGATTCCGCACGAGAAAGCGGTGAGGGGGCCGTTCCCGCTCTTCATGAAGCCTCGCTTCGGGTCCAGCGCCAAGGACGTGCATTACCTGCCCGACCCGGAGGCGTTGGCGTTCTACTCGCGCGGCGGGAGCGGGGAGCGTATCATCCAGGAATTCGTTCGCGGCAAAGAGCACACGGTGGATGTTTACGCCGGCCTCGACGGCGTGCCGCGCGTGGCCGTGCCGAGGCGCCGCCTCGAGGTCCGGGGCGGGGAAGTGTCCAAGGCCCGCACGGTCCGCCATGCGGAGATCATCCGGCAGAGCCTGCGGCTGGTGGAGGCGCTGGGCGGGTGCTGCGGCGTCATTACGCTTCAGTGCTTCCTGACGCCCAGCGGCGAGATCAAGTTTATCGAGATGAACCCGCGATTCGGCGGCGGCGTGCCGCTGGCCATCCGGGCCGGCGCGGACTTCCCGATGTGGCTGATCGAAGAGCACCTCGGCCGGAGGCCGGATATCCAGCCGGATGACTGGCAGGACGGCCTCGTGATGATGCGCTACGACGCCGCCGTCTTCAGGCGAAGCGATGAATTGCCGGAGGAGAACGACTCCGGCCTCTGAGCCTGACCGGTAATGTAGGGGCTAGTGCTCTGTCAGTCGTCAAGTGATGAATGGCCGGGTGGCATGGTCACGCGCCGTTGCGTGACCATGTGCCCGGACTGGCGCATGGTCACCCAATATCGGGTGACCATGCCACCCCTCGATTGACGACTGACGGAGCAGTAGGCGTGCCTCGCCCCTACGTAACTGCGATGGCGTCTTGGGGGGAGTTAGGGGGTTTGCTTGTTTCCGGAACAAGCGGGGCCGTGGCCGCAGGTCCTGGAGCGCCTCTGGGAACCCGTTATCTGGGTTTTCCTGGGGGCACTGCTGCTGAGCCTCCTCTGCACGCCCCTCTTTCGTTGGGTGGCGGTGCGCTGGGGCATCTGGGACCAGCCCGACGAGGCCGTGAAGATTCACCGGGTGCCAATCCCCTACCTGGGCGGCTGCGCGATCTGGCTGGCGTGGACCGTCTCGGTCGTGGTCTATTGCCTGGTGCGTCCCGGCTTCGACTGGCGGGCCGTCGGTGCGCTGGTGGGGGGCGGCACGGTGGCGTTTGCCGTCGGCTTGATCGACGACCTGAAGGACATCAAGCCCCGCACCAAACTTATCGGCCAGGCGCTGGCCGGTACGGTGCTCCTGGCGGGCGGCATCATGTGGTTTGCGTTTCCGGCGTACGGCAATGTGCCGCTGCTGAATCTGGGAAGGGACAGTGGGTTCGTGCTGGTGGTGTGCCTGACCATCCACTATCTGGTGGTGCTCGGTGCGACGAACGCCACGAACCTTCTGGACGGGCTGGACGGCCTGTGCTCGGGCGTGACGGCGATCATCTCGGTCGGGTTCCTGCTCCTGGCGACCGCCCTGACGGCCTGGGCGACTTACGACCCGACGGCACGCGCCTTCAAGTATGAGTACACGGACCTCGTCATGGTGGTGTCGTTCGCGCTGGCGGGTGCCGCGATCGGGTTCCTGCCGTACAACTTCAACCCCGCCCGGATCTTCATGGGGGATGCCGGCAGCGTCTTTATCGGCTACGTGCTCGCCGCCATGATGATCATGTTTGCGAGCAGGTTCGGCATGGTAAAATGGTTTGTGGGCGCGATCTTCATTTTCGGAGTGCCTATTTTCGACACCGGCGTGGCCGTCATCCGGCGGGTGATCAACCGGCGCCCCATCATGATGCCCGACCGCAGCCACCTGTACAACCAGTTGGTGGACCGACTGGGCCTCTCGGTCCGCACCACGGTGGGCCTCCTGTACGTCCTGAGCGCCGTTTTCGCCGCCGCGGGGCTGATGGTCCTGTATGTGCCCGGCCGACTGGCCACGCTTATTTATGTGGTGCTCGGCGCCGTGTTTGTCTTCGTGGTGTGGCGCATGGGCTTTCTGCAGATGACGCCGCAGGAGAAAGAGGCCGCCGACCGGTACCTCGCCCGGAAGCGCGGCCGCTGAGGCGGCAGAATGGCCGCGAGCCCGGGTGGCTCGCCGCGGCGAGTGCCTGAAACGGCGCCTGGCGCGTCAGTGCAACATGGTCACGCAAAAGCGTGACCATGCCACCCTCGCAGGTGACGCACTGCGGCGGCGGGCGAAAGCCCCTTGCCCTGCGGCCGCCGGCGCGGATAATGAGAGTGAACGGGATCGCGCGAAAGCGCCGATGGATACCATGATGAAAACTTTCTCTCTCTATGCGGTTGCGGCGGCGGTGCTCCTGGCCCCTGCGTACGAACTCTGGGCACAGATGAGCGTGGGCAGTGGGCCCAGCACGAGTTTCCTGAGCGATCTCCCCAGCAACAATATCAACCGGACGCTCTCGGGAAGTTCGAGCGGAGGCTACACGACCTCCGCCAGGTTCTTCAATCGCCCGGCCCCCGGCCAGGCTAGTTACCTGGCTTCGGTGGGAATCGACGTTGACCTCATGAGCACCACCTATCGCCCGGCCACGCTCTCCGATCTGGCGGTCGGCCCCGGCCTCGGGCCGCTGGTGGGCCTGAAGTTCCGCTCCATCGATTCCCTGAACTTCGACAAGCGGGCCCGCTTCGCCAAGTTGCACGAGACCACCCTCGCGCTGGCCGAGAAGATCCGCGAACTCGACCAGGCCAGCCTCAGCCAGGTCAGCCTCAGTTTCCGGCACTTCATGTTCCCCATGCCCCTCCAGAACCAGCCGGAACTCGGCTACGGCTTCTTCTCGCGCCTCGACCTCGTCGGGGCCGGCACCGTCAAGTCCGACGCCTTCCTGGCCCCGTTCACGCAGGAGGTCCAGCAGAACCTGAGCGACAAACGCTTCCTCGATGCCGCCCAGGCCCTCCTCTTCGCACGCCCCTTGCCCGAGGGGATGACCCTCGACCAGTTCTACGACACCCAGTTGGCCGCCCTCGGCAACTTTCTCTTCAACAACAGCCGCTATGCGGCCGCGGCCGGGGCGTGGCAACTCCTCGCCGACCGCGACAAGACCAACGCCACTGCCAGCCGCGGCCTCACCCTCTGCCTGATGGCCACCGGCCAGGCCAAGAAGGCCGCCGCCGAGGTCCGACGTTCCCTCACCCTCATGCCCGGCTGGCCCGACAAACTGCGAATCGTCGGCTCGAACTTCCAGGACGTGTTCCCGGGCGCCAAGGACCTCGTCGGCGTCCGCGAAGAACTCCTCGCCCAACTCGCCAAGACCCCCGAGGACCCCGACCTCGGCCTCCTCATGGCCTTCCTCGACCTGTTCCAGGGCAGGGTGCCCGATGCCGCCGCGCGGCTGACGAAACTGGCCGCCTCCGATCCGGTCGCCAAGGGGCTGGCCGAGATCATCGACCGCGGCGGCGTCGCCCAGAGCATCAAGCGCCCCGCCGAGGCCGCCCTTCGCCGCGCGGCAGAGGAGTTGACCGGCCTGGAGGAGCCCTCCATGAGCCCCCAGGCCAGGGCCCAACTGCTTGCGGTGCTGAAGTCCGGGGCCACCACGTTCGAGGACCAGATGCGCCTGGGCGATTACCGCTTCTTCATGGGCGATTACGCCGTGGCCGGCGAAGCCTACCGCGCCGCCCACAAACTCAAGCCCGACGACCCCTTCGCCCTCTTCTCCATGGCCAACGCCGCCTATGCCAACGGCGAGTACAAGCCGGCCGTCAAGTACATCGGCATGGGCCTGGCCAAGGAGCCGAACTGGGGCCTCTATGAATTCCGCATGCAGGAGTTCTACGGCGACGCCGTCGAAGCCAAGCGGCACATGCGAGACCTCGAGCGCCAGGTCCAACTTCGCCCGAAAGCCGCCGACATGAAGTTCCTCCTCGCCTACGTCTATTACTTCAGCGGCCGCTACGCCGACGCCGTCGACCTCCTCTCCGAAGTCCTCCAACTCGACCCCAACTACGCCGGAGCCAACTACTTTTTGAGGCTGGCGAGGCTGCAAGGCTAGTAGGCTATCAGGCCTAAGTCTGTGGGTGCCACGGCTGCGCCTTGTGCAGCCGTGGTCGTCGACGGGGACGCACGGCTGCAAACGGCGCAGCCGTGGCACCCCCAAATTCGCCCCGGTACACCGTTGCTTTTTCCAAGGGATCTCCGTAGTATGCTTACAGGTTTTCCCCGCTGTCGGGAGCAGGCATCCCCGAACTGCGTCGCGAGACGCCAGGGGGTATTTTTTCGCCGCGCGGCCTTTTTTTCGCAACGAGAGGCCGGGTGAACCGTATATTGTGGGTGAGTTCGTACAAGGCCCTGAGTTCGGTCGTAACGGTGCGATAGGCAAGCGTGGCGGAGGAGGAGGCATACGGATGGCCCTCAAGTTCCGCTGTTCAAATTGCGGCAAGCGGCTGACGGTGAACGAGGCCCCGGGCGCGACGGTCCCGTGTCCGCATTGTAACCAGCCGACCACGGTCCCGGCCGACGCCCAGCCGACGGAGATTCCCGGCACGGTGGCGGCCGTGGCGCCCCCGGTAGCCGAGGCCGCCACGCCCGTTGGGACGCCGGTCGCCGCGAGTGCCGACGCCCCGTTGCAGGAGCCGGAGGAGCAGCCCGTCAGCACCGTGATGGCGTGGCTCGGCCTGTACGTTCCGTCCTTCGGCACCAGCGTCGTCCTTCACATTGCCATCGGCCTGCTGGCCTGGTTCGTGGCGTGGCAGACCCCCACGCAGGCCGAGCAATTGCCGTTTGTGTACAAGTCGGCCGTGGTCAGCGAGAACAAGGCCAAGGTCGAAAAACGCGAAAAGAGAAACACGGCGAAGGACACCCGCCCGAAATCGCCCACCAACAAGCAAGGCACCGGGCGCGGCAACTTCAGGCCCGGACCGACCAGCATCGTCCGCCAGTACACGCAGAACCCGTTCCCGGACGTGGCCTCCAACAACCTCGAACAACTGGACGTCATCGGCGTGGGCGGCGGAGGCAAGGAAATCGGCGGGTTCGAGGGCCTGGGCTCGGGCCGCGGCGGCTTCTTCGGCGCCGGCGGCGGCGGCAGCGACATAATAGATGAGTCCGCCAAGATCGTCTACGTCGTCGACCGCTCCGGCAGCATGACCGATTCCATCGATTTCGTCAAATACGAATTGAAACGCTCCATCGGCGAACTTACGGAGGCCAAGGAGTTCCACGTCATCTTCTACTCCTCCGGCCCGCCCGTTGAAATGCCCACCCGACGCCTCGTCAACGCCACCGAACGCAACAAGCAGTTGGCGTACGAATTCATCGACGGCGTCATCGCCCAGGGCGAGACCGACCCCTCGAAGGCCCTCGAACGCGCCTTCGATTGCAAGCCCGAACTTATCTACCTGCTGACCGACGGCGAGTTCGACCGCGCCATCATCGACCAGGTGAAACGCATGAATGTCGGCGGCAAGGTCATCGTCCACACCATCGGGTTCCTTTACAAGACCGGCGAGGCCGTCCTCAAGCAGATCGCGGAAGAGGCCCACGGCAATTACAAGTTCGTCTCGGAGCAGGACCTCGCCAACCTGTCACAATAACCAGGGAGCGACGGCTACGGAAGTGGAAGGTTCCGAACCCTCGGAGGAAAGGAGCAGGATCAGATGAGGAAGCGAGTGCTTTTCTGGGCGTTGGCCCTTGGAGTCGTGGTGCTGGTGATGAGCGTCCCGGCGTTTGCCGAAGAGGCCAAGAAAGGGCGCATGTCGGTGGCCCAGATGTTCTACCTGTCGACTTTCACGGACGCGATCGGCTTCGTGGACATGGTGGCCATCTATCTCTGCTCGATGATCTCGATCGGCCTCATCATCGAGCACAGCATCACGATCCGCAAGACGACGCTGGTGCCCGACGTGTCCGTGGCGCAGATTCAGACCATGTTCGAGGAGCGGCGCTTCCGCGAGGCCCTCGAGTTCTGCCAGAGCGACACGTCCTTCGTCGCGGGCGTGGTCCACGCCGGCCTCATCGAGGCCGGCAACGGCTACGAGGCGATGGAAAGGGGCATGGAGGACGCCGCCGGCGAGCGTGCGGCCCGCCTGTACCGGAAAATCGAGTGGCTGAACCTGCTGGGCAACGTCGCCCCGATGTTCGGCCTCTGGGGCACGATTTGGGGCATGATGGTGGCGTTCGGCACCATCGAAAGCAAAGGTGGCAAGGCCAACCCGTCGGACCTGGCGGGCGGTATTATGATCGCGCTGGTGTCCACCTTCAGCGGCCTTATCGTGGCCATTCCGGCCCTGTCGGCCTACGGCATCTTCCGCGGCAAGGTCGAGCAACTCTCGATGGAGGCCGCCCTGGTGGCCGAGGAACTGCTGGCCAACTTCAAGCCCGCGACCGAGTAAGCCGCAACGGACTCGTGCCTGGCGATCGTAACGGTCCGGAGCGGAGTGTAGGAGCGTGCCATGAAAAAAAAGAAGTCCTTGGGAAGCGGCGCCGTGACGTTCAACATGACGCCGATGATCGACATCGTGTTCAACCTCCTCATCTTCTTTGTGCTGACGGCCCAGTTCGCCGTCCTGGAGGTCGAAGAGGTGGTCCTTCCGCCCTCGACGACCGCCGAACTCAAGGACTACACCACTTATCGCAACGTCGTGGTAAACGTTTGCCACCCGGACAACCCCGTGATCGTGGTCATGGGCCGCACGTTCAACTACATGGAACTGACAGAGCATCTGAAGATGCTTCGGCAGTCGGCGCAGGCCGACGGCCAGCAGATGAACGTCATCCTGCGGGCCGACCGGAAGATGCCGTACGAGGACGTCGCCCGCGCCATGCTGGCCGCCGGTGGCGCCGAAATCCAGGGCTGGTGGATCCAGACCGACATCGGCGATAAGGACAAGGATTAGACCGGCGCGCCGTAGGCCCCGCCAGGCGCCGCAGGAGAGGATCCTGAAATGGTGATCAAGATTCGTGCCAAGCAGGCCATGATGCAATTGCCGATGATCCCGGTCATCAGCGTTGTGTTCAACCTGCTGATCGTCTTCATGCTCGCCCCCTCGGCGTCCTCCAGGGAGGGGTACCTGACGACCAATCTGCCGACGAGTTCCGGCCCGGTAGCCAACAAACCGACGCTTACCGAGGTGCGCCTCAGGGTCATACTCGAGGACGTCGGCCCCGACGGCGTGTACATCGATAATGCCAAGAACGAGTTCTGCTCCATCAAGGTGGAAGGCCGGGAACTGGGCGGAGACTTTGGCGCCCTCCAGGCCTACCTCGAAGAAAAACGCAACCAGGGCCTCGCTCCAACCACGCCTATCCTCCTCGCCCCGACGATGCCCACCCTTCACGAGTGGGTCGTCAAGGCCTTCGACGCCGCCGTCGCGTCACGGTTCACCAACGTCCAGTTCGCCGTGCCGTACGAGTAAGGGCAGGGGGCGGCAGTCCAAATACTGGGACGCAATGAAACGCCGCGAGAAAGCATCCTCCGGCGTTGGCCTTTCTACGCCTTGTAGAAAGGTGCCCCTGCCGGGTGCGGATGGCAAGATTTATAAGGCCAAGTCAGGCCGCAGGGTCATTACCCGCGGCAACTACTACTACAACGCTATGAATCGGTGCTTACGCAACATGCATCAGCCTGAAAGGCTGGAACGTAAGAGCCCGGGGCAACGCCCTTGTCGTTACCCACATTTCGATAAGCCTGGATAGGCGGCTTCAGCCGCCTTCCCCCGCCGCAGGCGGGCTTAGCCTCGGCGTTTACGCCGAGGGCACGGGCGGGCGGGAGACTACTCTTCCTCTATCCTCTTCTCCCAGCCCGCTTGAGGGCCTGTCGATTTAATCGCGGCCTCCATGAAAAATAAGGACTTACATCAGTTCCGCCAACGTAAGTCACCACCTCGGCGTAAACGCCGAGGCTAAGCCCCGCTTCGCGGGGGGAAGGCCCGTGAAACGGGCCTTAACAGCGCGTTCTTTCGGCTCCGCGGCATCTACTCACGCTCCCGCAAAATGTGGGTAACGACAAGGGCGTTGCCCTGGGCTGTTACGTCTACGGCATCGTCAAGAACCACGGCGGATGGGTGGAGGTCGAGAGCAAGGTCGGCCAGGGCAGCACCTTCCACGGCTATCTGCCGGCGGCCGAGGACAAGGGCGCCGCGGCCCCGGCCGCTCCGGCCGCCAAGGCGGGCGGCTCCGCGCGGCCCGCCGCCGGCCGCATCCTCGTGGTCGACGACGACGCGATCGTGCGGCAGGTTGCCGAGCGGGTGCTGGCGGCGCGGGCTTTACGGTTGTGACGGCCGCAAGCGGACACGAGACCGTCGCCTGCTACGAAAAGTCCGGCGCGAGCATCGACCTCGTTATGATTGACATGAACATGCCTGAGATGGACGGCCTGACGTGCTTCGACGCCCTGCGCAGGATCAACCCCCGCGTTCGGGCGCTCCTGGCGACGGGGTACGGCGACGACCCGCCGGCCCAGGAATTGATCAACGAGGGGTTGCTCGATCTCGTCCGCAAGCCCTACGACACCGCTACGCTTACCGAGGCGGCGCGTCGGACGCTGGGCGTTTAGTGGTGTGCTCGACGTGCGGCATCGTGGCGATGGTGAAGGCGGCCGGTCAGGAGGTCGTCCGGCAAGTTGGGCAATCTGGGCGACTTCGGCAAGAAAGACTTGCCTTTGTTGCTGAGAAAAAACCCTGGCCGGTTTGACTTCGCCCACCATATGAGGTGTATTCCCATAGCCGACTTTGCGCAGCCGTGGTCAATTCGTCTTGTCACGGCACCGAGGAACGTCAGTTCTGGCCGGTTGCGTAAGGGTTCTGATGGCAGCCAAATCGTCAACGCAAGTCTCTTGGCCGACAAAGAATGCTTCCTCCGAGAGTGCGGGGGGACGCTCTAACTACTCGTGCGGAAACTGGGACAGTGCCAGTCATTTCCAAGGAGCAAGTCATGTTTAGCCGGAACGCGATGAGCCTGCTGGGTCTGCTGATTGCCGCCATGCTGGGGCTGCTGCCGGTCGCATCGGCGCAGGCGGCGGACGGGACGTGGAACACCACCACCACGGGCCTGCTCTGGGGCACGGCCGCCAACTGGCTCGGCAGCACCATTGCCGACGGCTCGGACGCCACGGCGAACTTCAACACGCTGAACATCACGTCCGATACGACGGTCCACCTCGATACCGCCCGTACCATCGGCAACCTCATCTTCGGCGACACGACCGCCAGCAATGGTTGGATTCTGGACAACAACGCCGTCGCAGCGAACATCCTGACGCTTGCCGGCGCCACGCCCACGATCACCGTTAATAACCTCGGCTCAGGCAAGACCGCGTCGATCACCGGCGTCATCGCCGGCACGAGCGCCTGACCAAGGCGGGCGTCGGCACGCTCCTTCTGAAGACCGCCACAAACACCTACACCGGCCCCACGAACGTCAACGAGGGCACGCTCTAGGTCGAAACGCTCCTCAGCCTCCCCGGCGCCAGTGTCGTAAACATCGCCCCGGGCGCAACGCTGAACCTGAATATCGGCAACGTCACCTGGACCAATACGATTACCGGATCCGGTACGCTGAAGGTCAAGGGCGGCTCGACCTCCAATACCGCCAAGTTGGGCAACATCAACCTCTTTACCGGACTTCTGAATATTGTCGGCAGCGGCAAGGTGCAAATCGACTCTGTGGCCCGCATGCCCGGCGCGGGCGCATTGATCAAGATTGAGAGCACCGGCACGCTGTACTTCAGCCTCGCCAACGCCAACTTGACCAACAACATCGAGATGTACGGCGGCGGCACGGGCGAGGCCATTGGCCAACTTCGCATTGAGGGTAATGCCACCGTCTCCGGCGCGGTAACGCTGAAGGCCAACACGACGGTTGGAGCCAATACCAACGCTACCGGCATCATCAGCGGCAACATCGGCGAAAGCGGCGGGTCCTTCGGCTTGAACAAAGTGGCCGCCGGTACCTTGTACTTCACCGGAACCAACACCTACACCGGCGTCACGACGGTCAGCAGCGGCACGTTGGTGGTTGCGGCGCCCGCCTCCCTGCCGGGATGGAACGCGGTCGGAAGGTACTCGGTCGCCCTCGGCACCAGTTTGGTGCTCGGCAACAGTTTCACGGACGCCAACATTGCCACGATGCTGGGCACATACAATTTCGTTGCCGGCTCGAACTTCGGGTTCGACACCTCGGACGGCGATCGCACGTATGCGGTGGGTCTGGGGGGTTCGCTCGGCACCACAAAGACCGGCGCCAATGCGCTGATCCTCTCCGGCGCCAACACCTACACCGGCAAGACGAGCGTCCAAGGGGGCACCCTGAGCGTGTCCTCCATCAACTCCGTAGTCGGCGGCACGGCCGGCAGCAGCCCGGGCGCCCCGACCACCGTCGCCAACGGCACCATCGCCATCGGCAGCGCCGCCATCGCCGGCACCCTGATCTACACCGGCGCCGGGGAGACTACCGACCGCGTGATCAACCTGAGCGGCACCGTCGCCGCCGGCGGCACGATTGACTCCTCCGGCACCGGCCCGTTCGTCACCACCGGCGGCGTTGCCGCGACCGGCGCCGGCGCGAAAACCCTCACCCTCACCGGCACCAACACCGGCAACAACACCATCGGCGGCGTCATTGCCAACAGCACGGCCGCGACCAGCCTGACCAAGACCGGCGCCGGCAAACGGTTTGGTCTCCGGCGCCATCATCGACGGCACCGCGAGTATTGACTTATCCAAAGAAGGTACGGGCACATGGACCCTCTCCGGCGCGAACACCTACACCGGCAGCACCGCGATCCTCAACGGCGCCATCAAACTCGATGGCGGCGAC
>Ga0315282_10009988_pt1 | contig 14986 bp, 13 predicted proteins | sample YL17G07_20_MG_FD_203693 | JGI IMG/M metagenome (GOLD analysis project Ga0315282, IMG submission 203693) | Sediment microbial communities from Yellowstone Lake, YNP, Wyoming, USA - YL17G07_20 | ecosystem: Environmental > Aquatic > Freshwater > Lake > Sediment | place: USA: Wyoming | collected... | reverse complement strand
GTTAAACGCATAACTTATCAATGTCGCTAATGCAGCGCCGAAAATTCCTAGCCGAGGGATCAGAAGTAGATTCCCGAAAGCAATAATAATTGTCCCAACAAAATTGACTTTCATGCTCCAGTCGACTCGCTCGTGTGAAGTGATAATCGGTGAGTTACAGGCTATGGTGAACTGAAAGATTGCTGCTAAACAAAAAAGCGAAAGAGAAGGAATTGAATAACTAAAAATTCTTCCAAAAAATAGAGGTATCATAAAAGGCAATATCAATAAGAATACAATGCATCCAATTGACCAGAAAAATAGCATTTGGGTAACCGTGCGACTGGAATATTTTTGAAAAAGATCTTCCCGGCCGAGATTCCGATAGGAAATCATAATTGGATACACAAGATTAATTGAGAGCATTGGTAGCGTGGTGATGAAACCGTAAATGCGGTAAGCCAAGCTGTAATAAGCAAGTTGCTCGGCCGAGCGATAATGGTTGATAATAAGATAATCAAATTGATCGTATATGAAGGTGAAAATGGCCGCCATATAAAGAAATCCCGAAAAGCGGACAATCTGCCAGACTTCCCAAAATGACCACCTGAATGGAAAAATGTACTTACGAGAAAACAGAAGGTAGAGGGTAAAGGTTATTGCTGAGAGGCTAAGGGAGACGAGAAGATATGTCGTGACTGGAATACTTCCCACTGTTGACCAGATGGTGATGGCAAAAATGAACATCAAAATAGGTTCTAGAAGGTCGAGGAGAGAGAGGACTACGATGGACGCTGTGATATAAAACACTTGACTTAGAAGTCGATTCAGCATGATGAAGAATGTATTCAATATCAATAACCACAACCATTGGACGGAAAGGCCCATGTAGCTCATGAGCGGTTTTCGCAATAAAATGCAGGCTGTGGTGCTGATGGCGAATAGAACCATCATAAGTAACAGCGTCGAACCGAAAGTTTGCTCAAGTCTCCTGGTACGATCGTACTCATTACGGCCATATTGTAATAAACCGGTAAGTGGCCATACCAGGAACAGACCAGTAACGGTATTCAAGACGGCAACGTAAATCGTCGCCAGACCAACGTTCTCGACACTCAGAATGCGATAGATAAACACGGTTGAGGTAAGACTGACCCCCGAAACGAGTAAGGTACGCAAAAGGAGAAAGCTGTAGTTGGAAAAAACAGCTTTTTGTCCAACAATCTCGGATGAGGCCATTTTTGATGATTCCTCGATCATCTGTTCTGGTCCAAATTTCAATTTTTGATAGCCGTCAGACAGCCCTAGCCCAAATATTAATGAGACCTAAGTGCTGGGATGGAACCAACCTATCCCAGATTGCCCGCATGGATTGATTCAGGACAAACTCGTAGAGAACATTCCCTATTGATACGAGATGGGGTACGTAAAACTTTTCAGTCCATACTCGGCCAATCGTAAAACCGTGTTTTTCCAACTTGCTACAGATCTCCGACTGCGTATAATATCTTTGTAAATAAGGATCCGGAATTAGAGGTTCTTTGGTGTAAAGGGTGTGTAGATTCTCTTTGTTCGTGACTTGTAATAAAAGATCTCCTTCTTTTATTAATATCCTCCTGATTTCCTCTAAAACAGCGCTATCATCATTTACATACATCAGAACCTGGATGCAGGCTACGAAATCAAAAGAAGAATCAGGGATATAAGGCAGGCATTCTGCTGCCCCTATGATGAAATCTGCCTTAGATATCCTACCCCAGTATGGGTGTCGCTGGACATCCATCCCGGTCACGGCGAATCCCAATTGATTCAACATTGCTACATGACGTCCTCGACCACAACCAATGTCTAAGGCTTGTCGGCCCTCCCCATTTTGCATCTCCGGTGGAAGATATGTTCGTGCGAAACGTTTCGCTGTTTCTTCATCGGAAAGATACCGCTCGTATCGGGTTTCGATACTTCGGTGAACAATAGGATCGAACAATAATTTGTGTAGTAAAGTCGTCACCACCTGATTTATTGCTCTTACCAGTTGTACCCTTATAACAGAATTATTCACATACCTATAAGCTGGACGATGTCTATGTTTTAATATGATTTTGATTGCGTTCTTTCGCCCAATTCGAGGGCTAAATATAATCAACGTTTCTCTATCCGTGTTCAGTTTATTTGACCCATCTAAATAAATTACTCTAAATTCGCACTTCAAGGCAGCTAGATATTCGCGCAGTGGCTTCAGGTCATTTTCTTTATCTTCTGAGGAGGTCAAATAAACTACTTTTTTACAACGACTGAGTATTTTTTTCCAAAGCACTCCCTCTTTGAAATCTCCACCATATGAGAGCGATCTGATAAAACTTTTCGGCTCTTTTAGAACAGGAAATTCTTCTCTTGTAACTTGCAATTTGACATGTCCTCCAGGGCAGGAATACGCTTTTATCGTCCTTTCCAACGAATGCCCGCATTCCGGACACTGGAGGGAGATTCCTGTTCCTTCCTGAGTTCTCTCAGTCATGTCGATCTCGTACAACTGAAATAGTACCCTGCCGTTTGCGAAGGAATGACCGAAGCCAGCCAAGCCATTAAACAAAATCCCCAATCACGGTTTGTCAGACAGAGATTAATCCGTTGATGTCGGAAGACCCAGTTCTCGCGCATAACTTCCCGCCGCTCCGTTCGTATCATTCCGCAGTCTAAATCGGGAAGTTTTATTAATTCCTTCAGCTGGATTCGATCTCCATAGCTGGCATCAAGGAGGCCTAGAGGTTCTTTGTTCACTTCTTGCATTTATTTATCTACTCCTTTTCTCTCCTTAGCATCGTTCACAGAGATACCCAACAGCTCTCTGTAACAATTCCTCTTCACTTCAGAGGTATGGGATATTTCATGTCTGGTTATGGCATGCTTACGTGCTTTAGCACCCATTTCCCGTGCCTCCTCAGGATGATCTAATAGGTAAGTCACCCTTTCGGTCAGGGCATCTATATCACCTTCCCTTACGGTCAATCCGTTCTCCCCATTCTTTATTAATTCGGTATGCCACTCAATATCGTAGCAAACGACAGGTACGCCAGCCACACAGGCCTCGATCAAAGAGAATCCAGCCAGTAAACAAAACGCCAGATAGGATTGGCTAAGAATTCCAGCCACTCTTTCATTGGACTGGAAACCGACAATTTTTACGTTTGAAGAAAGCCTTTTTTGTTCCACCTGTAATTCCAGGCTTTTTCTCTCTTCTCCATCGCCGATAAAAATTGAAATAAAATCATCTCTCTCTTGGCTAAGTCGCCGGGCCACTTCAAGTGCATCATAGACATATTTCTGTCGCGAAAGCCTGCCTACCACGCACAAGTATTTTTTATCTTTCGGCAGGGCAAATTCGGCTCCAATATCCATTTCTTTTGGATACATAAATCGCCGAGTATCCACCCCGTGGGGTATTATTCTAATCCTTTCTTGGGATACTCCTTGTTTGACTGCAGATTGTCCTAAGTATTCACTGATGGGCATCACCAATTGGGCACGGGGGAGAACAAATCTTTCGAGGATTTTGTATAGGAGGGGCACCCCATTTTTCTTTCCGTCAAGCCTGTAACATTTATCATAGTCCGCATGAATAGACACACAAAAAGGGACCCCCGTCAGTTTGCTTACTGCCCAGGCGTAAAATCCACACAAGAATGGATCTGTGGCTCTAATCACATGGATATGCTCCCTTCTGACCAGAGACGTCAGGATTTTCACAATCGAAGCAGGCTTAAAGAGAAAATTCACTCTTTTACCTAAGTTAGAATTCAAGAAGGAAAACGGATAGTTTCTGCCGAATTCAATCAGTCGATGGGTTTCGTTCAAATCGAAGGTTTGTGTTTTCGATGCATAGGGATGGGCATTAAGAACTTTTTTAAAAAAACCTCCTTCGTCTCTTTCGAGTATCATCGAAGCGACACCTTTTTCCAAAAGACTTCTGTAGTCGCTCGGCACGATGAATAGAATCGATAAACCCTCTCTTTGGTGAACCCTCGTAATCATTCTTGCTCCGGCAAAAATTCTTTTATAAAACAGAAGGGCCTTTCTCTATTTTTCCCCGATCCAAGACTCACTATGGAGGATCAGTTTAACATTGCCTTGGTCATTCACTTCTGCTCGGCCAATTATTTTACAGGGAGATCCTCCAGCCACAGAGTAATCCTCCAAATTGGAATTAACAAGGCTATTCGCTCCCACCAGGCAATGGTTCCCTATCTTCACTCCTTTACTGATAATCGTGTGGGGGCCGATGTAGCAGCAATTGCCAATCCTCACCGAACCATGCTCATACTCTGCTTTTCCCCCCGACAAAGCCCACTTGACCGTATCATGTGTATAGATATGGACTCCTGCGCTGATACTGCAGTAGTCACCAATCTCCAAACCTCCTGAACCATCAAGAAGGGTATAAGGGCCTATCCAAGTATTTTTACCCACCTTGATGTCACCATACACATAACTGTTGTGATAAATACTCGACCCATCTCCAAAACCAAGGCTCTGGGCGCGTTCCCAGCGGTCGAAAAGTATTTCTTCAAAGGGCAAGTCTCTTTGCCATTGCCGCCTCATCTCGTCTCGAAGCTTAGCGTAAAGTTCCATAAACGATTTGGTCAGAGAATCCGATTCGCTCACGTCGATCCACCTCCTATTCTCTTTAAGAGGCTCGAAGAAAATGGCGACACCACCATTCAAAATTTAGCAATGACCAGATAAATAACCTTCTGTTTTCTTCTCCCTCAAGATGTTGATTTACAAGTTTCTGCACAGCAGTTCGATCCAAAAAATCATAAATTTGTGCGTTCGAATTGTATAAGAGGCGTCGCACGTACTCAATGCTTTCTCCCTTAAACCAAGACGCATCCGGTGCAGAGAAACCGCGTTTTTCTCCACTCGTGATCTCGGGTGGGATGTATCGCTCCATCACCTTTCGAAGAATCAGCTTACCATCCTTCGTTCTCTGGAAATATTTGAACGTCTTAGAACCGGGTTCATTTTCGTTAAGACGAACCATTTCCCCCAACCCTCTTAACTTCAACTTCACGGGAATACGCATGGCAAAGTCAACCAAGTCGTTATCCAAAAAAGGAACTCGAGTTTCCAAACCCTGAGCCATGCTAAGCTTATCCTCCACGACTAATAGACCATGAAGAAATGTTCTTGCTTCAAAATAGAAAGAGTGGTTTACATAATCTTCTGGGCGGTTTAAATGGTTTGCATGAACACGAAATACATCTTCGAATATATCTCTTGCCCATACATGTTTAACCTCTTCCCAGACGGGTTTGAAAACTTCTTGAATTACACCATTGGGGATCAAGCGATGCCAATAGGCATAGTATTTGTCAATATATTGATCGAAATCATTGTTCACCACTGCACGATAGTAACGCCAAGGATATCCCCCGAAAAGCTCATCGCCTCCCGTGCCGGAAAGCACGACCTTCACGAACTTCGAAGCAAGCTGGGCTGCATAAAAATTCGGGTAACTCTGACCGACACGCGGTTCCTCGAGGTGCCAAGCAAGCTTGGGAAGAATTCTTTCCATATCTCCGGCTTTCAGAACCATATCGTAATGTTCTGTCTTGAAAAGGTAGGACATCAACTCCGCCTTCTCGCGCTCGTCAAAACCCAATTCCAGACCAGAGGCCGAATGAAGATCAAAACCACAGGTAAAAGTTTTGATGTAAGGAAGCTGGGAAGCGGCAATAGCCGTAATCGAACCAGTATCCATCCCTCCACTGAGGTAGGAACCTATTTCGACATCACTCACCAGTTGACGATTGACCGCCTGTCGGAAAAGTCGATCGAGCTCTTCCACATATTCTTCCTCACGAAAAGGATGTTCCGGCTCTTGAAAATTGAAATCCCAGTACTGAATGGGGCTAAGGCGTTCGACATTTTTCCCCATGGGTATTTGTACAACGCATCCGGCAGGGAAGATCCTTATGCCCTTGAGAAGCGTTCGGTCAGTAAAGATATTTTGAAAGGTAAAGTATTCCAACAGCCCCTCCAAATCAATCTCCCGCCTCACTGCTGGATGTGTGATTATGGCTTTCTGTTCTGACGCGAAAATGAACGCAGATCCGACAAACAAATAATATAAAGGCTTAATTCCATACCGGTCTCTGGCAAGAAATAGTTCCTGACGAGTCCTGTCCCAAAGGGCGAAGGCAAACATACCGTTAAACCGCTTTACACATTCCCCACCCCACTGAACGTAAGCGTGGAGTATCACTTCGGTATCCGTTCTTGATCTAAACGTATGGCCAAGGCTTTCCAACTCGACCCTCAACTCTTGAAAATTATAAACCTCGCCATTATAAATAATGACATAGTCTCCATCCTCTGTCGCCATGGGTTGATGGCCGGCAGGAGAGAGATCGATGATGGCAAGACGTCGATGTCCTAACCCAACAAAGCTATTAATATAGAAACCCTCCCCATCAGGCCCACGGTGGGCCATTGCATCGGTCATCTTCCGTAACATCACTTGAGATACCGGTTCACCATTCAAATTGAAAATACCTGCAATGCCACACATCACTCAACCCTTGATCGCACGAATCGTAAAGCCACTCTCTTGCACATCAAAGTGAAAAATAGAAAGATCGGCTTCATCGCACCATCGTCGGACCTCCTTTTCGGTCTGGCGGTGGGCATATCGTGGATGATACCAATCAAAATTCACATGGTTATTTTCCTCAAAAGTGAACGCTTCGTTCCAGAACAATTTAGAAAAATGCCAGTAGATCAAACGCTGGATATCATACCGGCCCGCCTTGATATCCAGGTAGGGAATGTCTTCCGGAACCTCGACCTCCGTATGTAAGTCGGCCAATGCCTGCCCAAGCTTCGTTAGCGGTCGAAGGTGTTTCCAGGCTTCTTCCGGGGGCAATGAAGAAATCATGTTTCGAACATAGTCATCGGTGAACTCACGGATAGGCCCCTTTTTCCGATACACGTAAAACATGATCTCCCCTCCTTTTTGAAGGAGGGAGACGAGTGATTTCATTGCCAATTCCGTAGAGGGAGTGTGATGAAGTACTCCCTCGGCAAAAATGGTGTCAAAGCAGTTTTCAGGAAATGGAAGGTTAAAAATATCCGCTTGAATGAAATGGGTGTTTTTTACAGAGCCCAGTCGTTCTCTCGCAATGTCAACGGCAGCCGAGATATCCACTCCAACCCAGCATTCCCCTTGCCATAGCGGGTCCATCCATAGAGAAGTACTAAACCCGCCGCCGCAGCCTGCGTCGAGGATTCGTCGCCTCCCTTCGAAATAAGAATCCATTTCCTTCAGATCTTTAAAGCCATAGCGCTGAATGATCCATTTTTGAGCTGTCGTTCGAAATGGAGGTGAGTTATACGTCTCCCATTGTCTCCATTTGTACCCAAAGCTATCCTCAGTTTGTTTCTGCGCCTTATCTTCTGTGGCAACAAAACGTGGAATTCCTTTCGTGATCAGATAGGACTTCCCTCCAGGACTGTGAAGCACACCCTCAAGGACTTCCCCATCAGGTCCATCCTGATGTCGTTCTACGACCAAAGGCTTTCTCGTTACTGGGTCGACTAAAATATCTACCAATGACTTATGCATTCTCAAATTCTTCCCGAAGATTTTGACACACAAACTTTTGCTCAACCTCAGTCATTTGAACATATAGCGGTAATGTTAGGCTCAATCTGTCCGCTAAATAGGCATTGAGAAATTGCTCGGGCCGAAGATGATATTTTTCAACATAGTAATCCTGAATCACCGGTGCATGAGTGCCCTGCCGAGTAGCAATCCTTTTCTCCTCAAGCCGCATCATCAAATCGTTGCGTTGCCGGTGAAGTCGATTCACATTCTTGAGCGTAGGTTCCTCCGGTCGAAACAAGCACACATAGGCCTGATATCCATGGATATATCTATTGGGAACCTCAGGTAATTCCAACCATTCAAAGCTTCGCAAAATTTCGTCATAGAAGTGCGCCCGCTTAGATCTCTCTTCAAGGATCCAGTCAGCACGTTCCATCTGAGCGCAACCCAATGCCCCTTGAATATCGGTCATTCGGTAGTTGTAGCCCAGGTGGTTATAATCTGATAGGAGAAAGGCCGAATTCATGGCATCCCGGTCAAAATCCGTCCGAGAAGCCCCATGATCGCGTAAAACACGACTCAAACGATCTATCTCGGCACGTGACGTGGTGATCATACCACCCTCGCCGGTGGTGATCGACTTACGAGGATGAAAACTGAAACACCCGAGTTCCCCAAATGTTCCTGCATGCCTACCGTGGTACCATGACCCAAAAGCACAAGCAGCATCTTCGATCACCCATAGGTGATACTTCTTTGCAATTTTAAGAATAGGATCCATATCCGAGCACAATCCAAATAAATGAACCGGGATGACTCCTACTGTTCTCGGTGTGATCAATGTTTCAATCTGTTCAGTATCGATGTTGAATGTATTTAAGTCAATGTCGCAAAAGACCGGCGTTGCACCCATATATTCGACCACATTAGGCGTGGAAACCCATGTAAAGGCCGGTACAATGACTTCATCGCCAGGTTTCAAACCCATAACTGCTACAGCAACATGAAGTGCGGTGGTACAGGACGTGGTAGCGATTGAAAAAGGGACACCCGTGAAGGTTGCAAATTTCTTCTCGAATTCCCTTACAAAACGTCCCTGAACGACCCAGCCACTCTCCAAGGGCAGTTGAACCGCCCGCATTTCCTCAGCCCCGAAAAATGGTTTTGTAATGGGAATCTTCATATAAAACCTCAAACCCGATCGCGAAGAGTTTGCCCTAAGTCTCTTTGCCTCCACTCGATCAACGAACGTAGTCCGTCCTCCAAAGTAGTCCTTGCTTCAAACCCCAGATCCTTTTTGGCCTTCTCTGTGCTTCCCACGCGATTTGTCACAAAGGTTTGTCCTGCCGGTTCGAACTGAATTTCGCAATCTCTCCCTGCAATCCTTAAGATGATCTCACAGAGTTCTTTAATGGTAGTTTGAGTCCCTATCCCAATATTGTAAAAGTTATCTGTCGCAGAGCTTTTCAAAGCACAGATATTGGCGCGAGCCACATCCGAAACGTAGACGAAATCGTAAGACTGAGATCCATCTCCATAGACGATAGGGGGAAGTTGTTGGTCGAGTCGATCCAAAATTTTCATAATGACAGCAATATAGGCTCCTTTATAATCCTGTCTTGGACCGTAAACATTCATATACCTCAAAGCGAGGTAGTTCAAACCATATCGATGCTGAAATGCCCTGCACATCTGTTCCCCAGCGATCTTGGTGGCGCCATAAAAGGTCTTATTGTTATAAGGATGACTTTCCGTCATGGGGATCTCCACTGCATCCCCATAAACCGATGCGGAGGAGGAATAAATCAATTTCTTAACCTTATGCCGGATGCAGGCTTCCAAGACATTAAACGTCCCTCGAATATTGACGTCAAAAGCGGCCCGCGGGTATTCATAACTTTGGAGCAACCATAATGCAGCAAGATGAATGATATAATCCATCCCCTTCATTGCAGAGTCGAGAATATCCGTCTGGCAGATATCTCCCCCCACTTCATAGACTTTCACGCGCGGATCTCTTAGAGCACTTCTTAGATTGTCCACCGTCCCCCGGCAAAAATTGTCATAGACAATAATTTCTTTAACATCTTCCTTCGTCAACTCATCTACGACATGGGAGCCAATGAAGCCCGCCCCCCCGATGACTAAAATTTTTGAATCTTTTAATGCACTCATATTCCTTCTCGCTTCCACGTTCGATTTTTATCGTTACGATTTCTTTGAAACACAGTCCAATCCCGTTGTGGCCATTTCAAACATTCTGTCCTTCCAATTGAATTCCAACACTTCCTTTCTCTCTTGACACAACCTTCTTACCTTCTCAAAGAGTGAACGCTCAAGGAAAAACCGCTGAACCCTGACAGTCAGGTCTTTCTCATCCCCCGGGTCAAATAACAGTTCACCGTGCTGAAGAATGTCTCGAATGCCTGGAATATCGCTCCCCATACAAGGCAAACCGGCTCCCAGCGCCTCTAACATGGCATTGGGCATGCCTTCGCTCAAGGAAGGTAGAACAAAAAGATCAGAGGCAAGATAGATCTTCCACAATTCTTCTTTTTCAAGCCAACCCGTAAAAATAACTCGCTTGTCAACCGCTGATTCTCTTGCCAACTCTCTTAGGGAATCCTTATAACGCAAATCAGCTTCTGTTCTACCCTCCCCGGAAACCAGGAGATAAACGTTTTTGACCCCAATTTCCGGTAGACATTTTATAAGAGCCTCAATATTCTTGCCCCTGCTGAGAACGCCGGCAGTCACCAGAATTTTTCCATTTTCAGGGATACGATACTTATCTTTCGTCCGCGAGATATCTTCCGGTTCATAAATGTTCGTCGGAGAGATATCGTTATAGAGAACCTGAACATCTATATTTTTCCTTTTCCCTAAGTACCTTAAAATCTCATCCCGTGCAGCCATATTATTGGTGATAATTCGGTCAGAAAAATGTAAACCTAAATTCTCTATGAATTTGTTTAGACAAAGAGCCCACTTAAATGAATTCTGCATTTTGATTCCAAAGGATGATCTTCCTCTAATCAAAGTGACCATCGATCTTGTCAAATACCATTTTGTAAAACCCTGTATGAAGGCATAGAGAGAACCGAAGGCAACCACAAGGTCAACTCTATTCCTCCAGCCTATCCATAACGACCAAAGTGGGAAAAAGAAAAGGACCGTCAATTTTGCCATTGCGTTCTCTTTATTTCTAAATGGATAAAATAAGATATGATTATAAAAACAAGGATTCTGAACCTGAATGGGTGTCAGGGAAAGACAGTGCACTTCCCAGCCTTTTTCTAAAAAGGCGTCAAGCATCATTAGGAATCGGTCGTAAGAGCCCCCTCTCCTCATCGTATACATGGCTGTCATCATCTTCATCCGAATTCCTAAAACAAGAATCATCTCAAATTAAGGAAAGCAAATATCCTTTATATAAATTGAGTTCAAACCTGAAATCTGCCTCAGTGTCTTCTTCTTCTTTTCATTCTCGATTAAAGAAGTGATCAATACGCAATCGGGTTTGAGCTCTTTAATCCGACTCACCGGTTCAAGTTCGTAGCCGAAGATAATTTGAGGTACAAATTTCTCGTCATCTTCCACAATTCCAATCAATTTGAGGTGGACTCCTTGAAGAGTAACATAGGCTACCTCCATCTCGTCGCTGACTCCATAAAAAACGATCCTCTCCTTGCCCTCGTGCTCCATCTCCAAGAGCCTCTCACCAATCACTTGCTTTAACTCAGAATAATGCTGAACGATTCCCGAAATAAGATCGAAAGTCAGCCTGGATTTTTCAACAAATCCTTTAGGCGTCAAGTAGTATCCAATTCTCCGATGATCAAGCCCTTTAATCCGCACCCATCCCTTTCGGATCATCCTTTTGAGGCAGGCGTTTGTCACCCCTAAAGCAATCCCGAATTTATGACTCAATTCACGTTGCGAGATGATCGGATTTCTCTCCAACTCCTCCAGAAGTCTCAGGTCTCTCAATTCTTCGGTCGGCTTAAACAAATTGGGATTATTGATTTTCATACGTCAATGGGCAACTTATGTAAATCTAAGAACTTTTTTGCACACCGTTCATGGTATGAACACTCAAAAGAAAAAAAATATATTTCCTTTTGCCTACAACCACTTACGTTTATGCTTAAAAACTCGTCTCCTCTCAAACATATGTCATTGCCACTTTAAATTGCAATCATTGTGCCACATTAGACAAGACACTTGAGTATATTCCCTCGAGTCTCCTGATATTCGCCGGCCAAAAAGCCTTTTTCTCAGCGATCAGGAAATTCTCTACCCGGCTTTTTTCCAACAAATCCCGATCATGAATCGCATTCAGGATCCTGTTTGCCAAAATTTCAGCTTGATCCACCGGAACCAAAAATCCATTTTTTCCGTCGACAACCCATTCCCTATTTGCGGGAATATCTGTAACGATTGGAAAGGCCCCAGATCCCATGGCTTCAAGCAGGGAAACAGAAGTTCCATCGGACAAAGATGTTGAAACGTAAATATCTGCTTCTGAAAGAAGCTCCGCCATCTTTTCGTGCGGAAGGCGACCTAAGAATTGTACTGAGGAACCCACGTTCAATCTGCCGGCTTCCGTTTCCAAATCCTTTCGATCCGATCCATCTCCGGCGATGAGAAATTTTGTATGTGGCTGTTCTTTAATTATCTTTGGAATAGCCCGGATCAACAAAGAGACATTATAGAGCGGTAAAAGATTCCGATTGCTCAGAACCATGTGAGATTCGCCATTCGACTTTTTCCTTCGTTTTCTACCTGCTTCCAGGAATGTTTCGTCAATCCCCATCGGAATGGTCGATACCTTTTCAGGCTTTACTCCTATCCTTTCGATTTCATTCTTCTGAACCTCTGAGACGCACATGATTTGGTTCGCTCTTTGACAGACGGACAAGAAAATCTTCGTGAGAAAACCGAACCTTTCCGTAGCCATTCTAAAATCAGACCCATGAATGGTCACGATGAAAGGCTTTCTCAAAAGCTTCCCGACCCAAACTCCGATCAACCCTGTTGGGATAGCCCAGTGAACATGAATGAGATCACATCGGTTTTTAAGAACCGCGTAAAGGGTGACGAAAAATCCAGAGATATAGTAAATGACCATTCTTAAGTAAGGGATTTTTCGGTATTCAATCAAGAGCTTATCTCTTGCAAGGAATGGGAAGCGATAAACTTTGATCCCGCCCTGCTCTTCAAAATAATGGCTCTTATTGTAGACTTTAGGGGTTACCACTGCAATAGAATACCCTTCATCTCTCAACAGGGTGGCCATTTTTTTTACAAAAATCCCCCGGTAAGAGGAATCGAAATCGGGATAAGCATTGCTAAGGAATAAAATATTCATGGGGAAATCTGCAACGTATGGGTTAAGGTCTCATTATCGATTTTCTGTCTCTGCCTCCCATCTTTTCCCACCACCTTACACCTTACCCAAACTGACATCTTAATCTTTACCCTTACCTACTATTTCCTTCCTAAGTTCTAAATTCATTTTTTGGATGCGAAGGATCTCTCGCCGAAGTGACACAATCTGAATTGCTATGAATCCGAAAGAGAGTATTTGGATTCCTCCTAAAATTAATAGTATGGCGAAAGTGATTAATGGTCTTCCGGGCGTGAGGTCCCCTAAAAATCTTAAGTAAGCAATATATAGGCCAATCAATAAGCCGATAGCAAGGGTTAAGAGCCCAATAAACCCAAATAGGATCATCGGTTTTTCGAATGCAGAAAAGACCAGATGGGAGACGGCCGTCTTCCTGAATTTGAATTTTGATCTTCCCTTTTGTCTCCCGGTGAGGATGGCAGGGATTTCCCTCACTCGATAACCAAGAGCAATTGCCTTTGAAAGGATTTCAAGATGGATTTCCTTACCATCAGACTCGAGTTCAAGAGAATCAAGAACTTTTCTCCGATAGGCCCTGAAGATTCCTGTGGATGTGTAAATCCGATTCGGCATTGCCAATCGCAGCATCTTGTTTCCCCATTTACTTACAGATAATCGAAGTACGGGAACGTTTTGGACTCCTCCTCCAGGCATATATGGGGATGCAAGAACAAAGTCAACATCAGGCTCTCTCTTCAATGTTTCAAGGAAATCGAGTATATAATGGGGATTGTAGCTCAGGTCGGAGTCAATGGAAACGATGATCTCCCCACTCGATTCCTTGAATCCTTTCCTTAACGCCATTCCACGGCCGATATTCTTTGAGTAAGAAACGACCCTTAATTTCCCGTCTTGCTTCGCCAATCTATCTAAGACCTCCAAAGTACGATCGAGGCTACCGTCATTTACTGCAATGATCTCATAAGTCCCGTCAAAAGAAGCCAAGGTCTCTTTAACCCGGCTAAACGTAGCCTCCACATTCTCTGCTTCGTTGAACATTGGGATGATGACTGATAAGTCCATATTCCCTAAGGGCTACGGTTACGACACCCGTATCGTAGGAGGTTACCCGTCTGCTAAATCAGCCTTTAGCGATTCCCACTTCCTATGTCCCGTCAAACTATTTCGGTTCAATCTATTATAATTATCAGACAAAAAAAGCAAGATAAATATTTTATCTTGCTTCTAATCGCTTCCTTTGTTTGTTCAAAACATTACTTGCCCCATTTCCCTGCTGGCCACACGAGCCCGTCCTTATCCCATTTCCTCCCATCCTGGTTAATAAATAAACTCCCGTCACTCAGTTGTCTCGCTGTATTTGGAGCTGCTTCGGCGGTAAATGTATTGGCGTTTAGAGTGGCCGCAGCTCGAAAATCAATATTATAATCTCCTGATACACCTGGAACACCCCACGTATTCCTAAGTTGAGTGATATCCGTCGAATAACCGCCCCTTTCCGCTCTAAACATCTCTTGAGCGGCCCTGAATTGCTCTAACGCTGTTTTGGCATCGACACGCCGTGCCCGCTGCATATAATTTGTATAGATAGGGATTGCAATTCCCGCGAGTATTGCTACGATCATTATTACCACTAATAGTTCGATAAGAGTAATTCCCTTGTTTGAATTCATCGTTTTGGAACCTTTAACTTGTCTTAGGTCTTAAATGCACAGGAAAATCGGGGGACCACCCCCATGTCCACTTGAACGACCCGTCGCCATCCAAATTTGGTGTGAGTGTGAGTGTTTTACTATCCACCATGGGATGAATATTCGCTACTGTAGCAGTTATCACGCCATTCACGACGGACATTGCCGAAATCCTCGTAGCACTTCCCAGCCCTACTCCAAGACTATTCCTGATTTCGGTAATCGTTGGACAGGTGGGCCAGGATTCTGTATCATGGCGATACGTTGAGACTGCACTTTCGACGTTTGCCATTGCATGCTCGATTTCGGTCAACTTTGCTCTTATAGTGTATCCCTGATACATAG
>Ga0315282_10009987_pt1 | contig 14987 bp, 5 predicted proteins | sample YL17G07_20_MG_FD_203693 | JGI IMG/M metagenome (GOLD analysis project Ga0315282, IMG submission 203693) | Sediment microbial communities from Yellowstone Lake, YNP, Wyoming, USA - YL17G07_20 | ecosystem: Environmental > Aquatic > Freshwater > Lake > Sediment | place: USA: Wyoming | collected... | reverse complement strand
CCTGGGTTTCGCCGACTATGAGCCCTGTTACCTGCCGACCGGCGACATCATCTTCAGTTCCACGCGCTGCGTGCAGATCGTGGATTGCTGGTGGACCGAAGTCTCGAACCTGTACACCTGCGACAAGGACGGCAAGTACCTGCGCCGGCTGGGCTTCGACCAGGTCCACACCAACTTCCCCACGCCCACCGACGATGGCCGTATCCTCTACACGCGCTGGGACTACAACGACCGCGGCCAGTTGTACCCGCAGCCACTCTTCCAGATGTTCATGGACGGCACGGCGCAGACCGAATGCTACGGCAACAACTCCTGGTTCCCGACCACCATCATCCACGCCCGTCAGATACCCGGAACGCAGCGCATCATCGGCATCGCCACAGGACATCACAGCGATCAGAGCGGCAAGCTGCTCTTCATTGATCCGGCGAAGGGACGCCAGGAGAACCAAGGCGCGCAGTTGATAGCGCCGCCGCGTCCGACCAAAGCGGACATCATTGACGGCTACGGCCAGGATGGCGAGCAGTTCCAGTATCCGTACCCGCTCGATGAGACGCACTACCTCCTCACCTATGCGCCCATGGATCCCGGCCGCTGCGGCCTGAAGGGTTTCGGACTTTACGTCATGGACATGGATGGCAAGCGCGAACTGCTCGCATGGGATCCCAAGGTCTCGTGCAACCAGGCGATCCCGCTGCATCCACGGCCCAAGGGCCACATTCGCCCGGCCCAGGTCAACTACCACAAGACCACGGGCGCCTACTACCTGCAGGATGTTTACCAGGGACCAGGGCTGAAAGGCATCCCGCGCGGCGCCGCCAAGTCCCTTCGCGTCGTGGCGCTCGAATACCGCGCCGCCGGCATCGGCAGCAACGGCAACGGTGGACCGGGTGGCGGTGCGCTGGTCAGCACGCCGGTCTCCATCAACAACGGCACGTGGGATGTCAAGCGCGTGCTCGGCAGCGTGCCGATCGAGGATGACGGCTCCGCGTACTTCGTTGTGCCGGCCCAGACGCCGGTCTACTTCCAGGTCCTCGATGAGAAGAACTACGTCATTCAGACCATGCGGACATGGTCCACGCTGCAGCCGGGCGAAACCTTCGCCTGCGTCGGGTGCCACGAGAGCAAGAACGGCGCGCCTCCCGCCTACGGCGCCATCACCACCAAGGCGCTGCTTAAGCCGCCGCAGGAGCCAAAACCCTTCTATGGTCCTCCGCGGGGCTTCAGCTTCGCCAAAGAGATCCAACCCATCCTGGACCGCGCCTGCATCAGTTGCCACGACGACCGTTCGAAGGTCCCCACCGAAGGCAAAGCGAAGGCCGCCGCGGACGCCACGATCCCCACCACTGCGTCGCACTGCCAAGGCAGCCTGGCCGCTCCCAGCGACGGCAACGAGCCGAAGTGTTCCATTGACCACGCCATCCCGCGCTTCACCTGGTGGCCGCACAAGGGCACCAAGGAATGGATCCAATACGATCTCGGGAAGCCGTCGAACGTGAAGAGCGTCGAGGTCTACTGGTTCGACGACAGCGGCCAGGGCGCTTGCCGGGCGCCCAAGACCTGGAGGCTGCTCTACCGCGACGCCAACGACTGGAAGCCGGTTGCCAACCCCGGCGCCTACGGTGTGGAGAGAGACAGGTACAACAAAGTGACGTTCGACGCCGTCACGACCTCCGCGCTGCGCATCGAGGTCGAGTTGGGCAAGGACGTCTCGGGCGGCGTGTTGAAATGGAAGGTCCCGGGCCTGGCCGCCGCGCCTGCCGAAAGCCGCCCCGCGACCGTCGGCAAGGTGGATGCCAAGCTCAAGGCCTTCAGTCTGCTCAGTGAGCCGAACGTTGACACAGGCGCCAAGCGCAAGTGGAGCGACGCGTACCTCGCCCTGACGCAGCGCGGCCGGCCGAACCGCGTCGTCAACTGGCTCAACGTCCAATCCATCCCGCCCATGATCCCGCCGTACTTCGCGGGGGCGGCCAAGAGCGACTTGATGCCCATCCTTGAGAAAGGCCATTACGACGTGAAGCTCACAAAGGAGGACATGGACAAGCTCGCCTGCTGGATTGACCTCCTCGTGCCGTTCTGCGGCGACTACAAGGAAGCCAACGCCTGGTCGCCGCAGGACCTCGAGAAATACGACCGCTACTACAACAAGCGCAGGGCCGAGGAAGAGCGGGAACGCAAGAACACCGAGGAGTTCATGGCCAACCACGTGGTGGCCAACGGAGCAAACAAATGAGGAATTCAGAATTCAGAATTAAGAATGGGCCGTTCAACAATCTGCCAGATTGCCGGGCGATTCTTCGTTTTTCATTTTTCATTTTGAATCTTGCATTTTTGGTGAATGCCTCCGCCGAAGACAAAGCGCCCGCTGGGGACAAGCCCGCCGTCTACCTGGAACCCGGCAAGACCGCCGGCGACTACCGCAACGTGGCGCTGAATCCCAAGGCGACGGCGACGGCCGAACCGACGTCGTACCCGCATGCCACGAGCAACAGCGAGTACAACAAGAAGGAGTTCGCCGCGCGCTGCGCCATTGACGGCAGCCGGAAGAACAACGACGTGCACGGCTGCGGCTCGTGGGGCCCGCAGATCGCGCCGGACATCTGGTGGAAGCTGGATTTCGGCCGCCCTGTCGAGATAGACAAGCTGGTCATCTTCCTGCGCGCCGCCTGGGGCCATGACTCCTACTGGAAGGAAGGCGTCGTTGAATTCTCCGACGGCAGCACGGAGAAGCTCACACTGAAGAAGGTCGCCGAGGGCCAGGAGTTCCCCATCACCAAGCGGAAGGTGACGTGGCTGAAACTCAAAGACCTGAAGGCTGATGAGCCCAAGTGGTGCGCCATCTGCGAGTTTGAGGCCTGGGGAAAAGACTAACCAATTCAGAATTCTGAATTCTTAATTGGTTGGCTTGCGCGCCGAGTATTGCAGGTCCGCCAGCGGCTTGCCGTCGGGCGTGAGGAAATCGGCGTAGAGGCCCCAGCCGCCGCCGCCCTGGGTGATCTTCATCAGGAGCTCATTCCAGCCGGCGTTCAACTCCACCTCCGCCTTGTCTTGGCCGGGCGACGCGCCGCGCGACGCGTTGTCGCTCACGACCAGCTTGCCGTTCAGCCAGGCTTTCACGCCGTCGTCCGAGCCGGCCGAGAAGACGGCCTTGCGCGCCGCCGGGCTTTTGACATAGATGACCGCGTAGGCCGAGCAGTTTTCGTGCTGCTCCTTCTGGTACGCCTTCACCAGGTCCACGAAGCCGCTCATGTCGCTGGCCCAGGCCCGCCAGGCCGCCGTCTTGCCGCCCAGGGCCGGATAGGTCTTCGCCAGGTCCACGCCTTTCTCCGGGCCAAAGTCCTTCTCGAAGTCGTTCGCGAAAGGCCCCACCGTCATCCACAGGCGGATGGCGATGTCTTGCGTCGCGGTGGCAACGAGTTGTTCCGCGGGGAGCGTGTAGACGAGGCGCCACGCGGAAGCGCCGAGGTTGACGCCGGGCACAGTGAAGGTCACCGGCGTCTTCTCATAGGCCTGGAGCGTCACCTTGCGCTCCTGGGCGATGGTCTTGCCGCCCGGCGCCAGTTCGCTGAGGTTGAGCCGCACCGTCCCTTCCAGCGGCTTCTTCGACATGCTGGTCGCCAGCACCACCAACTCCTGGTTCTTCTCGTCGAACGCGGTCGGCATCTGGGGCGCCAGGTCCACGGGCGCGATGACCTTCAGGCTGAGCGTGTCGCTGTCCACGGTCTTCCCCTGCGCGTCAACGAGGGCCACCTGCACGGCTAGAGGCCCCGCGGGGATTTCGGCGGGCGGCACAAGCTCGGCCGACGCCGTCTTCGTTTCGCGCGCGGCCAGCGCAAAGGGCAGCTCGGCCGGCACGGCTTTCCAGCCTTCAGGCACGGCAATCCGCGCGGTAGTCTGCGCGGCGGCATCCGCCTTGTTCGTGGCCGTAATGCTCACGGGTTTCCTGCCGCCCGCCTCGGTGATGAACGTTGCCGGAGCGCTTGCGCGCACTGCCGCCGACGGCGCCGGGCCGTAGATTTCCACTTCGCGCAACATGACCTGATGCGGGCCGGTCTGGCCGCCGGCCTCGGGCACAATGCTCGTCGCGCCGCCGCCCCATGTTGTCTCGTGCACCAGCAGGCGTATTTTCGCGGTTGTCACCGGCGCGAACTGGTGCTCGAAGGCCCAGCGGTCGGCAAAGAAGCTGTCCACGGAGGTGCGCGTGGGCGGCGAGTACACGCCGAAGGTTTTGAGCGGCTCCTTCACACGGTCCAGCGTCACCCATTGGCCGCCCTTGTCGTATTGCAGTTCGTATTCCACCAGCGTCCCGTCCCACTGCCACGGCACGGGCGCGAAGACCACCACGCGCGCAACCTGCGCCGGCGCCGGCAGCCGCACTTCCACCCACGCAGGGAACTCCTTGGTGTTGTCCATCCAGGGATGATCGCCGTCGCGCTGGTTCCAGTACCAGTTCTCATACTCGCCGTTGACGATCTTCGTGATGCTGTTCGGGATGCTGCTCTTCACGGGATGTTCGCCCGTTCCCGACGCCGCCGCGGTGACGCCGGGCTGCCGCGCCAGGTTCGGTCCCCAGTCCAGCGCGACCGGCTCGATGGTCTGGCCCTGCGCGAGTTCCACGTAGACGGGCAGTTCGGGCACCTTGATCTTTGCGACGCCGGCCTGGACGGGCACGTCGGATTCCACGCCAAAGGGCGAGGCGACGTGGAGCTTGTCGCCGCCCTGCACGCGCAGCTCAAGCTCGGTGACGCCGCAGCCGACGTTCATGATTGCCGCGACGGATCTGTCAACGCCAGTGAACAGGCTGCCGATGTACAGCTTGTTGCCGTCCTTGCCGAAATCGAAACTGCGGGCGAAGCTTGTGCCGCAGAGTTCCTCGGACCAGACGCGGATCAGCGCCGCGCCGGGGTTCAGGCAGCCGTCCTCGTTCTCCCAGAACATGGGGCAGTCCCAGAACCCGTGGCTCACGTCGTACCAGTAGTGGTTGTGCTCCTTCGGGATGCCGTTCTGCTCGAACAGCATGAACTCCAGCATCGTCCAGCGTCCCTGCAGGCGCGGCTGGTATGAGCCGTACACGGCGGCCATGAAGCCCTGCTCGGTCTGCCATTTCTCGATCTTCTCCACGCCGTAACGGGCGAGTATCTCCTGCAGCGAGCCCAGCGCCTGCCGCGCCAGCCACACATCGCCATTGATGCCGTTGTAGATGTGGAACGAGAACACGTCTATGCAGCGCGCGCCGCCCGCCTTGAAGAAATCGTGGATGAAGCCCTGGAGCTGCGGCCCGATGGCGACCGTGCCCGGCCCCATGACCTTGGCTGACGGGTCCACCGCCTTCACCGTGTCGTAGAAGTCCTGCATCTCATTCTTGACGAAATCCGCGCCGCTGCTGCCGAAGTTCGGCTCGTTGCGCGGCTCCCAGTACTTCACCACGTCCTTGTAGTGCTCCACGACCTGGCGCACGCCGTCCAGCTTGCCCTTGGTGCCGTTGGGGAAGGCGATCATCAGGGCGCGCTTGCGGGCGGGATCGAAGGGGAGGTAATACTTCTTGTCGGGCTCGAGGCCGGCGTCGAGCTCCTTGAAGGATTCCGTGGGCTTGGCGGCCTCGGCGCGATGGCGCTGCGGCCCCATGCCGGTGACGCCGCGCATGACCTCGTCCTCGGTGCCGCCGCCGCCGGGCGTTTTCGGAGGCGGCAGGGGCGGGAAGCTCGGGTTGTTGCGGAAGATGACGAAATTGGTCGTGCCGACGATGTCGCCCCATTCCTTGCGCACTTCCTTGCCATAGACGTAGAGCTTGTACCAGCCGGGCGCTTTGACCTTCAGCGTCACGCTTTCGCCGGCCGGTCCCTGGTCCACCAGTTCGCCGCTGTAGTCGCGGACCTCGTAGCTGACGGCGGACTTGCCGAGCTTGAACGCGGCCGCTTCGCCGACGTAGAAGACATGGTTGCGCTTGCCCGAGTCGGGCTTCACCATGTCCGGCGGCGTCTTCCAGCTCCAGCCCTTTGTCCGAGCCGGCGCGGGATGCTCGGCCGGCGCGGCCTCTCCGGCGTGAAGGCTGCCCGCGAGCGCCAGCAGCCACAGAAGACCACCAACCAAGCCGGGACTGTACCGCATGGCGCTCATGCCTCCCGTCGTCTGTCCGCCGTTCATCCACTACGCCTTGCCGGCGCGTTTCTTCTTCCGCGCGCCGCCTTTGGCGCGGCTCTCGACCTTCTCCAGCCGTTCCTTCCACTTCCCGGACTCTTCCTTGAGCTTATCGAGTTCCTCGCGCAGGGCCTTGACTTCCGGCGGCACGCCCTCCGCTTCACGAATGGCTTCGATGGCCTTCTCCGCGAACCTGGCCAGACGCTGATCGAGCATGGCGTCCTTGAAGCGCGTCAGCACGGGGACTGCCGCGGCGTCGCGCAGTTCCCGCAAGCCGCTGATGGCCATGATGCGGTCCAGGAAGAAGCCCTCGTCCAGCACCTTCTCGTACAAGCGGCGCACGCGCGACTTGTCGGCCTCCGTGGCCTTGCCCCATTCACGTACCGCGCGCCCCAGCGTGGCCAGGGCCGTGTAACGGGCCGGCTCCGGCTTTCCAAGCGCGCACCATTCCGCCACCGTCTTGACGGCCTTCGCGGGCTGGGACGCCACCATCCCGCGCAGCGCGGCGCCGCGGACCACCTCCTGCCAGGACTGCTTGCGCAGGCTCCGCGCCAGTTCGGGCCACGCGCTCTTGCAGCGAGTTGCGCCCAGCGCTTCGGCGGCTTCCGCCTCGACGAAGTAGCTCTCATCCTTCCGCGCCAGGGGCCGCAGCGCAGCGACCGCCTTCTCATTGCGCCACTCTCCCAGCGCTCGCACCACGGCCCGCCGCGCCTTGGGATGCCGCACCTTCGCGCCGGCTTTAAGCGCGCCGAACGCGGCCGGCGTACGGATTTTGGCCAGCGCGGCGGCGCATTCGGCCCGCACGCCCCAGTACTTGTCGCGCAGCAGGACGCGGCCCAGCGCCTCGACGGCGAGCAGCGTGCCTTTCTTGACGAGCGCCTGCGCGGCGTAGACGCGGCCCATCACATCTTCGTCGTGCTCCAACTGCGCGATCAGCATGTCCTCGTCAAGCTGCAGTTCGAGCGTCTTGGGGATGGTGTTGGCGGGATCGAACGCGAGCCACTTCGGGCGCGCGGGCAGCGCGCAGTGGAACGTGTGCTCCGCCTCCTTCAGCTCGAATTCCCGGGTCTCGTCGTAGCCTTTGCCCACCAGCCGCACCTTCACGGGCAGGCGGAAGACCGACGTGAGCTCGTCCGGCTTCTGCTGCTGCTTGATCGTCAGCGCCAGGGAGCCGGCCTTCTCATCGTATGCGGCCGAGACGGCGAACTCCGGGTGGCCGCCCTTGAGGATCCACTGTTCGCAGAGCCAGTCGAAGTTGCGGCCCGTGGCGTCCTCGAGCGCGCCAAACCAGTCCGGCGTGGTGACGCTGCGCGCGCGGAAGCGCTCGACGTAGAGCTTGACCGCTCTGAAGAAGAGCCGGTCGCCCACGATGTTGCGCAGCAGGTTCAGGACGCAGGCGCCCTTCTGGTAGAGGTGCCGGTCGAAGAGGTCAATGGGCGCGCGGTAGACGTTGGTGACGATGGGCCGGCGGTAGCTGCCGCTGTCTTCGCTCAAGTACGCGCGCAGGTCGCCGTACATTTCGTAGCGGAATTCGTCCTCGCCGCGCGCTTCGCGATACCAGAGGTTGTCGAAGAAGGTGGCGAAGGACTCGTTCAGCCAGGCGTGGCTCCAGTCGCGGCAGGTCAGCAGGTTGCCGAACCAGGAATGGACGAGTTCGTGCGCCACGAGCGGCTCGGAGGAGAAGTCCAGGTGCGCGCGGGCGTCGTGCAGGGTGCGGTCGGTCTGCGTTGTCGCCGAGGTGTTCTCCATGCCGCCGAAGATGAAATCCTGGGCCGTGATCTGCGTGTACTTGGCAAACGGGTAGCGCACGCCGATCAGCTTCGAGTAGAACTCGACCATCTTCGCCGTCTGGCCGAACGAGCGCCTGCCGTCGGCCACGCGGTCGGGCGGTACGTAGAAGCTGACCGGTATGCCGTCCCACTCGTCCTTCACCTCGGCGTACTCGCCGGTGCAGAGCGTGATAAGGTACGCCGAATGCGGCACGTCCTGCAGCCAATGGAACGTCGCGCTCCCGTCGCGGTTCTTGCGCCGTTCCAGCAGCCGGCCGTTGGAGAGACAGAACCACGCGCCGGGCACCGTGGCGAGCAGCTCGCTCGTGGCCTTCTCGTTGGGATAGTCGAAGCACGGGAACCAGCAGCGGCTGTCCTCATCCTGCCCCTGGCTCCACACCGCGCGCCGCTTGCGAGGGTAATGGCGCGTCGGGCCGACGAAGTACAGCCCGCGCTGGGGAGTGGCGGAGTAGTCCACCGTCAGCGTCACGTCCTTGTCGGGCGCCAGCGGCTTCTCGAACGCCACCCGGAGTTTCGTTCCCGTGGACGTGAACTCGCGCACGGGCCGTCCGTTGCAGAGCACGCGGCTGATGCGCAGCTCCACCGCGTCCAGCTCCAGGCTGCCGACCCGGTCCGCGATCGGCCACAGCGTCAGACTCGCCCGGCCTTTGAAGGACCTGGCCTTGACGTTGAGCGCGATCTCCAACTTGATGTGCCGCACGTCCACCACGCGGTCGCGGCAGTATTGCGGCGGCGTGCCGGCGGGCTGAAACGGCTTCCATTTCTTCGCCGGCTCCTTGTCCGGCCCGACGAGGTCCTCCAGGAAGCGTGCGCTCAACTGGCCGTCGGTGAGTTGGTAAGCCCAGGACATGGTCCCCTCCGTTGAATGCGGCATTCGGCGCCGTTGCGTTGTGGCGCCAAGAGTACCCGGAAGGCGCAAATCCGAAATACGAAATCCGATGCGCGCGATCTGTAGGTCAGGCTTTCCAGCCTGACCTACCGCCACCCGCTCTGCTTCCGCCGGCCGGCGAGCCACCACGCCAGGCACGCGGTGACGAGGAGAATCCCAAGCGCCACTGCCAGGTTGAGCAGGAGCGCGCCAGTGCTCCACTCGCTCGGCTCAATCCTGTTGTTCACGGGGTAGGTGTAGTAGTGCCACGGCCAGCCGACGCCCTCCCGCACGGGCAGCCTGGCGGTGTGCAGCCGCGCCACAACGCAGCTCACGCAGTTGAGAATCACCAGCACGAGGGCCACGGGCACAACGAAGAGGATCACCAAGCCGGCTCTCATGGCATTTTCTCACGTCCGCCGGCGGATTGTAGCGCGACGGCCGGCGGACGCCTCCTCGAATCCGCACGCACCCATTGCGCGATGCCGCGGCGAGAAGCGCTGGACACGGCGCAGCCGGCGTTGTACGCCATCGGGTCTGCACGGCAGAGGTAATCCGGCATGGACGCTTTTCTCAACGCGTCACGGCTCCAGAAAGCCATCGTGCTGCTGACGCTGCTCGCGGCCAGCGTTCCCGGCCGCGCGGGCGAGCGCGCGTGGACGGAAATCCCCGCCGGCCAATGGAAGGGCAACACGAAAGCAGAAGTCGCGCCGTTGAAGAGAACCTGCGCCGCCGTGCTGGCGCATCCCGCCAAAGATGCCTCACCCTTGACCTGCGTCACGTCCGCGCCGCTGCCGGCCGGGCTGTACGAACTGCGCCTGACCGTGCGGCCCTCACACGTCGCCAACATCGTGGCCTTCCACAGCGGCGTGCGAGTCAAGGCGGGGGACACTCCGGTCGCCGAGTTCAAGGGCCAGTTCTTTGCGCGGCCGCACCAGGCCGAGACGCGAAGCGCCCGCTTCGTCCACGCACAGCAGAGCCCGGTGCAATTGGTGATCGAGGCGTTCACGGACGCCAAGGCCTGCGAGAAGTACTTCACCGCCGCGAACCTCAAGGCCGGCGGCCCGAAGATGACGGCGGTGCTCGAACCAGGCAAGGAGGCCACCGAACTCGAAGGCGAACTCGAAGTGAAGCTGACGCCCGAGAAGGCCGTGTACTACCTGGTGGACAGGATCGAGTTGCGGCTGCTTTCCGGCACGGGGCGAGCGGTGAAGGTCGAGACGAACAAGATCCGCTACGACCCTGGCGAGACCTTGCGCGGAAGCGCCATTGTCGCGGACGTTGGCGGCAAAGGCGGAGAGGGCGTTCTGAACCTGTATCTGGAGCACGGCGTCAGCGACCGCGCCAAGGTCAAGAGCCTGCCCGTGAGGCTGGGCGCCGAGCCGCAGACAGTGATCTTCGATATCGCGCTTCCTACCGAGGAACTCGGTTACGCGCTGGTCGCGGAATTCGTCTGCGCCGACGGAGCGGACCGTTCCGAGGCGGCCGAGTATTTCAACATCGCGGCGGACTTCAACCGCGTCGCCATCTTCGGCGGCTACGGCGGGCAGAGCGGCAGCACACGCAGCGAGAAGGCCATGCAGGACGCGGCTCGCGCCGCCCGCGCCGAATACTGCAACGCGTGCGAGATGTTCGCGTGGGCCGAGGAAGACATGGTGGGCATGAGCCCCGCGTCCGACTACTGGTTCTCGGGCCAGACCTGCTACCACATGAACAAGCAGGGACTGCAACAGCTCATCCGCATCGCCCACGAACACGGCATCGCGATGGTCAGCTACGGCAAGTTCGTGATGTCCGGCTACATCGGGTGGAAAACCGCCTACGACTATCCCAGCGACCACCGCAGCCAGTATTGGTATCCCACCGGCATGTGGGAAGGCGTGAACTCGATCACGCTGGACCGCTTCCGCAACAAGGAGTTCGTTCCCTACGCCGACCGGCCGCACATCGAGGGCAACCGTTTCGATGTCTGGTGGCAGGACTTCCTGCCGATCAACCCGGATGCTACGCCGCGCATGGCGCGCATTGCGGCCGAAGAAGCAGTGCGCTCCATTGAGATGTTCGGCTGGGACGGCATCCGCTGGGACGGCCAGCCGCGCGGCGGCGGGCCGTGCGGCGGCTCGGGCGGCGACTTCGACCTCGCGGCGGCGCGGCGCACGCAGGCGCTGGTCCGCTACTTCAAGGATGTCGTCAACGCCCGCCAGCCCAGGTTCCGCCACGGGTACAACTATCTGTTGATCCAGGACAAGCCGGGTTACGACTGGGCGTACGAAGACTACGAGCTCGACGAACTCTGCCGCGGCGGCGGCCTGCTGATGAACGAATCCATCGGCAACGCGTCGTTGGGACGGACCTTCGAGAACATCGCTCAGAACCTCCAGGTCGAAGGCGATCTGTGCCGCGAGCGCGGCGGATACTTCCTCGGCATCAGCTACGCAGCCTCGCCCCGCGACCTGCTCATCGAGAGCGCCTTGTGGTCCGCCGCCGGCGCGCGGTTCTACAATGCGGTGAGCAAGTCTTTTGAAGCCAAGCGTTACTGCACGCGCTACTCGCAATACACGTTTGACGAAAACCTGCGCCGTCTCGCCGCGCCCGAGAAGGTCCTGACACCGCAGGCCGAGACGCGCCTGTGGTGGCAGCCGTTCGTCTACGAAACGCCGCTCGCGAACGGCAAGCGGCAGCTCGTGGTGAACCTGCTGAACCTTCCGCGCAAAGCCACGCGCCCGAAAGACGATAACGCGCCGCCGGAATGGGACCTACTGGCCGGCACGGAGCCGGCATCCTTCGCGTTGACGCTGCCCGCCGGCATCAGCGCCACGAACGCGAGTCTGGTGGACCCGTACACACTCGCCGTGAACCCTTTGCCCCTGAAGGACAATCGCTTCGACGTGCCGCCAGTGGCGCTCTGGGCCGTCGTCGTAGTGGATTTGGCCGCGGAAGCCAACGCGCCCTCCCTCGCCTCACTGTATGGTCCGCCCAAGACCTTCGGCGTGCCGCGCCCGAACCTGAAAACCGAGCGCAAGGACGCGGTGGTCCTGGATATCAAGAAGGACGTCCAGGAGGTGAATAAGGACATGTCGGCGCTCGCGCCGGACACCAGCCGCAAGCAGCGCGAAGACCAGGCTGCGCTCGATGCCCTGCCCTGGGACGAACGCAACGCGCGCATCCTCAAGATGCGCGACGAGACGTCCGCCGAGAAGCTGATCCAGGGCTGGTGGAAGGGCGGCACGCTGCCGGAGGACCTGAAGCTCAAGGACAGGAAGTTTGACTTCGGCAATCTCGCGCCACGCCGCAACGGCCGCGTTGATATCTTCCACGGCCGCGGCGCGATGGACTGCCGCCTGCGCCTGCCCGTGGCATGCGCGGGGCTCGAACGGTTCTCCGTGCACGACGCGCCGCTGATGGGCGGCTTCCGTGCCGGCGGCGGCCACTGGTTGTGGGACGGCATTCCGTGGCGGCGCTACCCCGACTTCGACCTGCTCCTCTTCACCGCCATCCCACACTGCGCCATGGGTGCGGAGAACTGCTACGCGATGGCCGAATACGTGAAGGCCGGCGGCGCCGTCTTGTTCACCGGCGGAGAATACGCGTTCGGCAAGGGCGGTTACAACTACACGGTGCTGGAGCGCGACCTGCTGCCCGTTTTGTGCGTGGAGAATGTGGACACGCGCTACGCGGAAGCGCCTTTGCCCATCGAGCCCGCGAAGGACTTCGCCGAACTGAAGGCCACGGCGAACTTCGATGCCAAGCCGTCGTTCTGGGTCTGGAACCAGGTGGCGCTCAAGACCGATCCCGCGGTGAAAGTCTTCCTGAAGTCCGGCAACCGTCCCGTGCTCGTCGGCTGGCAGGTCGGCAAGGGCCGCGTCGCGTGCCTCCTCGTTGACCACCGCGGCAAGTCCGAGCCGGGCGTCACGGCGTTCTTCGATTGGGCCGATTGGCCGGCGCTGCTCCGTGCCGTCTTCGCGTGGCTCGCGCCGGACGCTCTGCAGACGCAGCCGTCAACAGCGCCAGCGCTTTCAGCGGCCGAGGCCAAGAAGCTCCTCGATCAACTCGAAGGCGACGCGATGGAGGACGCCGTCGCCGGTTTGGACGAAGGGACGGCTGCCACCGGCCGCAAGCCGGCCAAAGGCAGCAAGAAGGACCGCGTGGCGCTGATCGAACGCGCACTTCTGGCGGGCGGCGCGGAAATCACCGCGGCGTTGGCCGAGCAGCTTGCCACCGTGAGCGACTTGCCGCTCGACACTCGATGGGCGGTCCTCGACTTCATCCGCGCGCAACCGCCGGCAAAGCTGGCGGACATCGGGCGGCGCTGCCTTGGTTCCAAGGAGAGCCAGATTCGCGGCTGCGGAGTGCAGATGCTGGCGCTCGCCGGTGACGCGGCCTTCGCCAAGGAGGTGACGGGGCCGGCGCCAGCTATGGAGACCGATCCTCAAGGCCGCGGCCGCGATCTTGCGCTCGCTCTCGCCTTCTACAGCAAGCCCGATCTCGTAGACGAAGGCCGGCGCCGCGTGCAGGCCTGGAACGCGAAGGAGAACGAGGTCGTGCAGAAATGGACAGGCGGCAAGGGCTTCTCGCTGGCCGCGCCCGAACACCCCGGCCTGGACGCGGAAGCGCTCTTCCAGCGCGTGGCGTGGCTGGCGTATCTCGGACGGCACACCCCCCCTCGTCCCCCCCTTGACAAGGGGGGGAATGGGGGGGGCGGCGCGCAGTTGGCGCGCGAATGGCTGATGACCGCACAGTGCCAGGACTACTGCGACCGCAGCACGCGCGCCCTGTACGGCGACCACATGACGCAGGCCGAAAAGAAGCGCGCGGAGATCAAGGGGCAGGAGTGGGCGCGCTTCCGCGCGTACTTCGGCCGCCTGCGCGAGCTGACTCGCGCCGACGCCGAAGCGCTGGTGAAGCAGAACCCGGACCTCGCGGCCGAAGGCTTCGCGAAAGCGCACTTCACGCTGGAGTTCCGCACCTGTATGAACCTGCTGGGCGGCTTCGACCGCGGCGCGACGGCAAGCATATTGACGAAATTGAAGAAGGCGGAGAACGCGGACTTGGCCGAGTTCGCCGCAGCGCGGGCGGGAGGGCGTTGACCGGACGTCAGATCTTCACGCCTGCCGGCAGCGAATAGTAGCTCTGGAAATTCGACATATTGTAGAGCGGCGGGCGCGTCCGTCGCAGCAGTCCGGAGCGAGGGCAGTCGGCACTGGAGTGGTAGATCCACATGCGCTCATGGTCCCAGGTGAGCAGCTCATCCAGCCCGTCGCGATCCAGATCGTACGCGAAGGCGCACAGTCCCGGTCCGCCGTCGTCAGGCAGCGGGACGACAAGGTCGCCCCGACCGTTGAGCAGACCTCCCTGGCAGCCTTGCGCCGGGCGGATTGCCGACAGGAACATGTACTCGGCACCTGACGCGTCGAAGAGCACCGGTTGCAGCGTGGCGCCCACCACGGGGAAATCCCGGGTCCAGATGCGCATCAGCGTGGCATCGAAAAGCGAGACTATGCCGCGGTTGCCGTGGAACAGGACTGTGGCCACGCACAGGCCCCGGCGGTCGGCACGGAACTTCCCGATGGCCAGCCGCTGCACGTGGCCCATCACACGCTGGTAGATATCGTAGTCTGGCGTGAGGCGCAGCAGCCCGTCTTCGCCTCCGGCCATGAGAATCTCGTAAGGCCCCTTGCCGCCATCGTCCAGCGGTCCGCAGAAGATCGCATCCTGGTGGTCCTCCAGGCAGACGCGGCCGAGGAGCGTACCATCGTAGTTGACATGCCGGTAGCCGAGCAGCACGCTGTCGCGCCCGTCACCGTCCAAGTCCACCGGGAGCGGGAAGTGGCCGTGGGGATTGACCACGCGCCAGAGTTCTTTCTTGAGCGTCGCATCGAGCGCGATAGTGTGATGGTAGTTGTCCAGCAACAGCAGGTCGCGGCGCGAACCTTGGCCTGAGAGATCGGCGAACGCAAGAGCGTTCACGGGCCACTCGCCGGTCTCATCGCCGTAACCGCCGCCCCACTCGTTGATGTTGCTCTTGTAGACGGCCGGAAGCTTCTCGACCTTGGGCACTGGCGCCGCATACTTCTCCCTGCCGCTCTTGCCATCGAGCACGACAATCCGGCGGTTCATCACCGCGACAACTTCGGCGTTCCCATCCCCGTCAATGTCCTGAATCTGGACGGGTGTGTCGGCTGATAACTCCG
>Ga0315282_10009986_pt1 | contig 14988 bp, 12 predicted proteins | sample YL17G07_20_MG_FD_203693 | JGI IMG/M metagenome (GOLD analysis project Ga0315282, IMG submission 203693) | Sediment microbial communities from Yellowstone Lake, YNP, Wyoming, USA - YL17G07_20 | ecosystem: Environmental > Aquatic > Freshwater > Lake > Sediment | place: USA: Wyoming | collected... | reverse complement strand
GGCGTTCTTATAACAAGATTGATTTCCACATGATCTCCGATCAGGCGAAGCTGCGATCCGCTGACAAATCCCCCAAGCTTGGTCAATCCTTCAATGATTGAATTTCTGGCTTCCAACGCATCCTTTACTTCAATGGTCATCCATCCGTTTTTGATGAGCTTCCTATTGGCTGCCGCAGGTACAGAAGGCTGCTTTAAAGGGATTTCGGCGGATGAAGAGGTTGCTTTTCCTGAGACATCTTTGTCGGTCAATGCGGTCGCCTTTGCTGGCGCAGGGGCCATTTCAAGGCTGTTTTTGGTCTGAGTGACTTCATCGACCACAGATGTTTTTTGCGCTTTATCCGCATTTAAACAGCAAAATAAACCGCTTAGGGCCACCAATAAAGCAATGGTTATGAAATGTCGGGAAATTCTATTCATAATATGACTCCTAATAGTTACAGGCTGATTTAGCGTCACATGCATGTCTTAATTACTTTAGACACAAGGTTCAGTTCGGTGTTCCACAATATCTTTTGCAATAAAAAATTATTAATGGTTTGTCTTTTGCCCATTTTATACAAAGTTCGACAAAATCCAATGCGCAATAGAATAGATTCACTAATGCGCCGAGTATCGGTGATTTGGCGAAAAATTATCTTTTTAGGGACTATTTTTGTTAAGAAAAAATAAATACGGTGAGCAAAAATAAAAAATCGTTGTTTTTAATTTATAAATTCTTTCACCCGATTCATACGGTGTGTTAGTGTGAAAAGCCATAGAATGACCGGAAAGAAGATACAAGCGGCGGAATGAAAAAACTACGATTCACATTGATCAACCCTCTTTCAAATCTGAAGTTGGTGTGCGGCAGGTACAGGCGCTTTAATACGCCTATTCCGCCAATGGCTTTGACATCATTGGCTTCCGTATTGGAGCGGCAAGGTCACTCGGTATCCATCATCGACCAGTTCGCCTTAAAAAAATCGGTGGAGGAGCTCATAAAAGAAATCGACGGATATGATGTGGTGGGGATTTCTTGCTTAACGCCATCCATGGGTTTTACATCCGATATCGTAAAAGGAATCCGTAAGCTTCCAAAGCCGCCGAAAGTTCTTTTGGGGAATACCCATCCTACGCTGTTTCCTGATCAGATGATTAAAAATGGATTGGCGGATGTTGTGATTCGCGGGGAAGGGGAAGAGACGATCTCGGAAATATCGGAGCGATTGGCTCAAGACAGGGAGCTTAATGGGATTCAGGGCATCTCGTGGAGCTCGCCGGATGGTCCGGTGCATGAGCCGGATCGTGATCCGATCCCAGATCTGGACGCGATTCCAAGACCTGCATGGCATTTGCTGGATCTGCTGCAATACAAATCCTCGCCCCTTTTAGCCACCGATGAGGTCGTTCTGCCGATTCAAGCCTCACGCGGATGTCCATATCACTGTATTTATTGCGCCCAAGAGCATATGCACAAGAGATACAGAATCCGCGATGCGGGCAAGGTGGCCGATGAAATAGCTCAGTATTTGGATAGATTTGGGGTCAGGCATTTCGGCTTTATCGACTCTTTCTTTCCTCCTTCCATTGAGTACGGAAATCGTTTTGCAGAAGAACTGGCAAAGAGAGGATTAAATAAAAAAGTCGAATGGTGTACTGAAACCAGGGTTGATAAAGTTGACCGCGATATGCTTTCGCATCTGGCTGCGAACGGCTTACGGACGGTGATGTTCGGCTTTGAAGTTGGCGATCAGCGGATTCTGGATGGATTGAAAAAGAATCAAACCTTGGAGCAGAGCCGCCAAGCCGCCAAGGCCGCTGCAAAAGCGGGTCTCAATGTAGTGGGATTTTTCGTATTGGGCCTTCCGGGTGAAACTCGGCGGACATGCGAAGCTACGATCCGACTTGCATTGGAAATGCCTGTCCACATCGCAAAGTTCAATATGGCCATTCCTTTTCCCGGCACTGAATTTTACGAGATGCAAACCGGCGCCAAATCGCCCGGATCCGTTCCATATGAGAGATATAGCGCGTGGTATGACCTGAGGACCGGCGATGCCGAGCCGATGTATATTCCCGATGGCATGACTCACCAGGAGTTATTGGAGCTCCAACACGAGGCGATGCGACGATTTTATCTGAGACCGAGCATCATCTGGAGACATCTCAGCCGCCAGTCTATTTCTTGGCGAAATATGGTCATGGGTGCCTTGATTTTAATGGGTACAATATTAGATAAAACGATCCGCCGTCTTGGTTTCGGGAGGACGGTATGATCGAAATTGCTAAAATCTGGCCGGATGTGGAATTTCTGCTGCCAGAGGATTCCTCTGTCCGCAGGCTGTATTTTGGCTCCGAGACATGCGAGAGACTTCTTCCGGAGCAGTTCGAGTTGCGAAAAGCAATGGATCTGGCGTCACGGTTCGGATTCAACCTGACTTTGCTTACCCCGGTTCTTTCCGACATATATATCGATAGAGCATTGGGGTTGTTTGAGATTTTCAGCGGATTTCCTTTGGCTGAAGTAGTGGTTTCCGCTTGGGGAACACTCGAGGCTCTCAGAGACTTTGATATTACGCCGGTGATCGGGCGGATGCTCTCAAAGCAAAAGCGAGGTCCGGAGATTATCAACCAATATGAATATATGCCGAAAATACAGAAAGAGATCAGCGCGAACGTGGGGTTTTCTTCGGATTTGGTTCGATTTGCACGCAGTATGGGAGCATATCGGTTCGAGTTGGATCCGTTGGCCAAGGGAGCGATATTGAATCTTGATAATGATGCGCGCGGTTCCATAAGCATTTCCATGCACGCCTCTTTTTCTCTTGTAAGCATTTCCAGATTTTGCATGACTGCGACTTTCCATAACGGCCAGGCCAGACCTCCGCATGCTTGGTCATGCGAACGACAGTGCCGGCTTGAAAGTTTTATTCTTTCATCTCATAAAATGCCGCGGCCATTGATTCTTGAAGGAAATACATTATTTATGGAGCAGGCGGATTGGGAGAGCCAGGCGGACGCGATTGGCGCGGATCGCATCATTCTCCCTGCGGAGTCATGACGTGCCGCTGTCCCTTGGAACCAACTTCGATCCCAGCCTCGTGGAAGGCGCGGCCAAGCTAGGCGTTTCCGAACTTTACGGACGATTGACCTACGATGCGGTGGGCGGAGGCCGCGCGTCCTACCTGGCACTGGCGCCAGGCCGCCGCAAACTCGCAGAGCACGTAAAACATGTGCAGTCGTTCGGCATGAGTTTCAACTACCTTTTAAATGCGGCGTGTCTGGATAATCGTGAATTTACGCGACGCGGCCAGATGAAGATTCGCGAACTGCTTGAATGGATCGAATCCGTTGGCATCCATCATGTGACCGTTACGATTCCATATCTTTTGGAAATTATTAAAAAACATAATCCGAATCTTCATGTGAAGGCTTCTGCTTTTTCGGAGATTGATTCCGTTCGCAAGGCAAAATTCTGGGAAGATTTGGGTGCTGATGCCATTACGCTGTCGCCGCTTTCATTCAATCGCAATTTGGCGGGAATTCGGGAAGCGGCAACAATAGTGAAAGTGCCGCTGCAAGTGATCGTGAACAACAATTGCTTGTTTTCGTGCCCCAATTTTCCTTATCACGGCAACGTTTTCGCCCATGCAAGCCAGTCTGGACATAAACTCCGGGGGTTTGTGCTGGATTACTGTACAATTTCATGCCGTTTGCGGAGATTTTTGGACCCAACCGAAATTATGAGCGGAGATTGGATCAGGCCTGAAGACCTCGGTTTTTATGAGAAGCTCGGTGTTTCGTGGTTCAAGATTGTCAATCGCAATGCTCCTACAAAGATATTGCTTCAGCGGGCAGAGGCCTATTCCAAAAGGCATTTTGAAGGCAATTTACTGATTTTATTAGAGCATGTTTTGGATTCTCTACAGGCAACGGGTGTGAAGCAGCGTATTTCAGCCCGAAATTGGCTTAGGCTTGCCGCCATTTTTTTCAGGCCCATGTCCGCGCATATATCGCAAGTGAAAAAGATCAGTAAGGATGCGATGCTGGGACCGGCAGGCGCTTATTTGGATAACTCCAAACTGGAAGGGTTTATCGAAGGGTTTCTGGATAAATCCTGTAAGGCGACATCTTGTACGCAATGCGGCTATTGCGCCGCATGGGCGAAAAAAGCTTTGCAGGTTGATGAAGCATATCGCAGATCCGTCTTGGATAAATACAACGATATAAAAGATATGCTCGTATCCGGCTCGGCTTATGGAGTTAAATCGGACAAAGGAGAAGGCCGTTGAATCTGCTTTCTCCGATAACCATGCCTGAAGAAGTTTCGCTTCTGTCGGAAGCAGGGGCAGATGAATTTTATGCGGGCTTGCACGATAAGAAATCCGCCGAACGATTGGGGCCGCTTTACATCGGAACCAATCGCTCCGATTACGAATTTCAGAATTTGCTCAGCTATAGAGAGCTGGAATCCACATGCGCTCAGGCCGCCTCATTGGGAAAGCGCGTTTATCTGACCATGAACGTCATGTATCCCGATCGGCTGATGTCGATCGTTAAAGATCAGATTCTACGTTCAATTGACTCAGGCGTGTCCGCCATCATCATCGGCGACCCCTCCATCGCAAATTGGATGCAGGAAAACAAATTGCCTGTAGAAACACATGTGAGCTGCGATGCCACGACCTTGGATCGTTTCGGTTTGCTATTTTGGTCAAAGCTTGGAGCCAAAAGAGTGGTGCTGCCCAGGCAGATGTCGCTCTCGGAGATCAGTTCTATTGTCCTCGAAGCAAGAAAATTGGAAATCGATTTGGAAGTTTTCGTGTTTTCCGGGAACTGTCTCAACCTGGATGGCTGTTGCAATTTTCAGCATGGAAACATTTGGGTGAATAAGCGGTCAGTAGGTAAGTTCATCGGCGGAAAATTTTCGAAGCAAATGGCTTCGATTCTTCCCGCCAACGCCCGCAGATCGATTATCAAACATGTTTCGCCGGGTCTTCCTTGTGCCTGTGGTTACAGCGTCAAACCAAAAGGCGGCGGCCAGGCTGCGATAAAAGCGTCCTTGATGATGGAGAGATTTTTAGCCGACCATTCCTTGTGGTTCGCATGCGGCGTTTGCGCTCTTTATGATTTGGGGCGGATCGGCATCCGCCATGCTAAGCAGATAGGCAGAACGGAGTTTACACGGAAAAAAGTCAAAGATGCCGGATTTCTGCGCCGCATGATGGAAATCGCCAGAACAGCTCCGGATCGGGATACTTACATCCGCCTCGCCCAAACCCGATACGAAGAAACATATGGAGAACCCTGCCTTCCTCGCCAATGTCTCTTTGCCGGATATCATCGCGACGGCGATATCTTGAATTTTCATCGAGGGCGCTGATTAATGCCAAATTGGTTGTAAGGGCGATTCATGTTTGGTTATAGTGGAGAGCAGAAAAATTTTTACTAATCGAACTTAATGATTTCCGGCGCTTCCTTAATCAGGCATTCGGGGCTTTCTCCCACTAGGTCCAATCTGCCCATCTCTTTCAGTGATTCGTAAACGTAACGGACATTTTCGACTTTGTAGTAGTGGAACAAGGCTCTTTGCAGTTTTCGCTCTCTGTGGCTTAAGGGCCGATAGATAGGTTCAGCCGTTTCAGGATCCATGCCGGTGTAAAACATGCATGTGGAGGCGACGCCCGGAACCGGTACGAAATCCTGAATCTGGTTGTTTTGGATTTTATGGTCTCTTAAATAAAGGGCGACCTGTAAAGCATCCGTCATCGCGGAGCCCGGATGGCTGGCCATGAAGTACGGACTGACCGTCAGTTCTGCTTCCGGATTATTATTTTGAAACTCGTAAATTTTTTGCATCAGCCATTCCGTATCTTCTTTCTTGTACTTTTTAATTTTGCGGCAGACCGATTCGCTGATATGTTCCGGAGAAATTTTCAGATGCTTTTGAGTATATTTTCTCAAGAGCAAATCCAGCACTTCCGGGCCTTTGGGAGCAAACTTTAGAAAGTCATATCGGAATCCGCTAGCCACAAAAGCGCTTTTTATGGAAGGGATGTCCAAAATCGAGGTCAAAAGATCAAAATAAGGCCCATGATCAAAGTTCAGATTCGGGCAAGGTTCAGGCCATAAACAATATTGCCTTTCGCATCCCTTGCCCGGGTTTTGGCAACCCATCTTGTACATGTTTCCCACGGGACCGCCGACATTGGAAATGGCGCCCCGGAAATAATGGAAACTGGAAAAGAGTTCGATCTCCTCCAAAACCGACTCTTTTGAACGGCCGGATATATATCGACCTTGATGTTGGGGTAAAACGCAGAACGAGCAATTTGCAAAACAACCCCTATGCGTGGTGAGAGAGAACTTCACAGTTTCAAAAGCAGGGATCGCCCCGATCTTCCTATATTTCGGATGCGGCGTACGCGTAAAGGGGAGGTGAAAGATCTCGTCAAACTCGGCGGTGCTCAAAGGTAATGGAGGCGGAGTTTGAACCACCATATTCGTGGGATAAGCTTGCACCAGGGGTTTGCCCCTGAATGGATCATGATGGTAAGTCTCAAGCTGGAAACTGCGTAAAAAAGCCATTTTATCTTGAAAGATTTCTTCGAAGGTCGGAAGAAACACAACGCCGTTGGGGAAAAGATATTCAAGGTCGTTCTTTCTATTGTCAGGGATTTTGAAACAAATCCCCATGATTTTTGCCAGCCCCTCAAGGCCTTCGCCTCTTTCAAAACAGCGTGCGACCTCCACGATAGCCTGTTCGCCATGACCGTAAACAAGCACCTCAGCTCCGCAATCGGCCAAAAATGCTTTTCTTACCGCATCATCCCAAAAATCATAATGAGCCATGCGGCGCATAGAGGCTTCCAATCCGCCCATCACCACGGGAACATCCGGAAAGATTTGTTTTATCCGTCGAGCATAAAACAGCGCAGCCCTGTCAGGTCTGAGTCCCGGAATTCTGCCGGGTGTGAAGTTGTCTATTTTTCGGACTTTTTTATTTGGAGAATAATTGGCTACCATCGAATCATTGTTTCCGGCTGTCACCCCAAACATGATTCGCGGTTTTCCCAATTGAGAAAAATCGAAGTCCCGCCCAGGTTCCGGTTGTGCAATGATGCCTGTTTTATATCCGGCTTTTTCGAGAATTCTGCCGATGATCGCGACCCCATAGCTTGGATGATCGATATAAGCATCTCCCGTAATTAAAATAATATCCAATTGGTCCCACCCAAGGCGTTCCATCTCATATTTTGACATTGGCAGAAAAGTTTTCATGATCGAGTTGCTCCTAGTTTTTTGAAGCTTCCGGGCTTCTGTATCTTGAAAATCCGAGAAGATGAGCCTTTGAATTCCTTGGTTTCCAACTTCTACGAAGCGTTTGTTGGATGTAACGATTTGCTGATGCGGCCGCTTGTCTGACCGGCTGTCCCAGAGCAAGTGCGGCAGCAAGGGAGGCTGCGAATGCGCATCCGGTTCCATGAGCGCTTTGAATCGGCAGCCTGTGTTTGGTGAATTTCTTGATTACTCCGTTCCCGACCAACAAATCGATCACTTCCCGGGATGCCGGATTCAAATGCCCACCCTTGACGTAAACCCATCCGGCTCCGATCGAAAGCAGCATTTGAGCAGCCTCTGCGGCATCCTCATGATCTCGGATTTTTTTCCCGGTGATAGCACTGAGTTCATTGATATTAGGGGTAACGATTTCACTTAGCGAACAAAGTTCGGGCAGCAAAATTTTCAATCCCTTTTTGTCTAAAAGAAGTGTCCCATCTGAGGCTTTCAACACCGGATCAGTCACGATTTTTATTCCATTCAACCCACGCAGGACTGAGGCCAGCTTTTCGATGGTCCTTCCGCTTCCAATCATCCCTAATTTAATGGCTCGAATCGGCAATGAATTGCACACTTCCAATGTACTTTTCACGATGCGTTCCGGAGGTTCGAGCCAAACATTTAGGACTTGATCAGGACGTTGAATGGTAATAGCGGTTGCGACGCCGCAACCGAATACACCAAAGGATTCCATGGCTTTGATATCCGCTAAAATACCAGCGCCACCCGTGGGGTCCAGTCCTCCGATGTTAAGGCCACAAGCTAACATCTCAGGTTTATTCGCCCATCCTATAAAGAATAAAATGTTATTTGTACTCCCAGATTATGTGGGAGACAATCACATGAGATTACTGAAAAAACCAGTAATATAGTCTAACATATCCTGCCATAGATAAATCTTGCGGAATCATTGCATATTTCTTCAGGAATGACAACTGGAAGTTATTTTGACAAAAAACAAAATTCATCAATGAAAATGCTGATCTGGAAGCGGGGAATATATCTACTGTTCAGTTCTCTAATAACGTTAATATTTTCTTTTAATCGCGAGAGTAATTCGAGGAATACCTGAATAATCCGAAACGAAACGGAGTAATTGAAGATCATCCGTTTTCGAAATCAGTTCCGAAACAATATCTTTTTGCCCCAATCCTATCTCAAAGGCCAATAAACCTTGATCCGCCAATATGGCCGGAGCAGATGAAATAATTCTTCGAATCAGGCTTAGACCGTCTGCTCCGCCGAAAATCGCCTGATGCGGTTCGAACAGGGTGACCTCCGGCGCTAAAATATCCGATTGATCGGGATCAACATAAGGAGGGTTCGAAAGTAATAAATCGAAATGGTTTTGACCGATAAAAGGCTCCGGACCATCAGCCAATACAAAATCTATTTTATCCGATAAGCCGAGCCTCGCGGTGTTTTCGCGCGCGATTGAGATCGCTTCATCAGAAATGTCGGTTGCAACGACCTTCGCCTCGTGTATGTGCGCTGCAATTGCGCATGCAATAGCCCCGCAGCCTGTTCCAATGTCTAGGATGCGAGGTTTTATCAGTTTTTTTTCTCTGCAAAATTGCAGAGTCTCATCGATTAAAAATTCGGTTTCGGGTCGAGGAATCATTACACACTGATTTACATGGAACATGAGACTGTAGAATTCCTTTTCGCCTAAAATATAGGCCACAGGTTCTCTGCCGGCTCTGCGCCTGATCATTTCTCTATATTCGGCCAACTGAGAGGCTGAAACAGGATTGTTATATTGAAGATACAATTCCAGCCGGGAAGGCAGATTCAAAGCGCGAGCCAATAACAATTCGGCATCCAATCGCGCCGATTCGATGCCTTTTTTTTGAAGATATTCGGTGGATGTAGCTGCCAGAGCCATTGCAGTCCAGGTCGGCTCGGACATCAGTCTTTATCCCCGACATCCAAACCCAGTTCTCGGCTTTGTAGCGCTTCTGCTTGGAAATAGGCCCCCAGCTTATCCATAATCTCTTCCAAATCGCCGTCCAAGACATCCTGCAAACGATAAAGAGTAAGACCGATCCGATGATCCGTGATCCTCCCTTGCGGGAAATTGTATGTCCTGATTCGCTCTGAGCGATCTCCTGACCCGACCTGGCTTCGCCGGTCTTTTGCGATTTTTTCCTGTTGCTCTTGTCGGGCGCGGTCCAGCAATCGGGCTTTAAGGATCTTGATGGCCTTTGCCTTGTTCTTGTGCTGGGATTTTTCATCCTGGCACGAAACAACCATGCCTGTCGGCAAATACGTGACTCGCACTGCGGAATCCGTAGTGTTCACGCTTTGACCGCCGGGGCCCGAGGAGCGAAAAACATCGATGCGGAGATCTTTTTCATCGATCTGGACATCCACATCCTCGGCTTCAGGCAAAATAGCAACAGTAACTGCCGATGTATGAATGCGGCCCTGAGCTTCAGTAGTAGGGACACGCTGAACCCTATGAACGCCTGATTCATATTTAAATCGCGAGTAGGCCCCTTTACCCCTGACAAGGCAGATCACTTCTTTAAGCCCGCCGATGCCTGTCTCGTTCATGGACATAATCTCAATGTTCCAATTTTTTCGCTCTGTATATCGCGTATACATCCGAAGCAGCACTGAAGCGAACAAAGCGGCTTCCTCGCCGCCTGTTCCGGCGCGGATTTCCAATAGGATATTTTTGTCGTCGTAAGGATCCTTAGGCAGAAGCAGAACCTGCAAATCCTTCTCTTGGCGAATGAGCTTTTCCGAGAGCCGCGCAGACTCTTCTTGGGCCATCTGCCTGATTTGCTCATCCGAATCTTGCAGAAGCGCGTTCAGGTTTTCCATTTCTTCCTGGGTTTTTTGGTATTGTAGGTAAGAAGTCACGATCGGTTCGAGTTCAGCGAGTTCTTTATTGATTTTCACAAAGGCCGTCGGATCGGTGGCTATTTTCGGATCGGCCAGAAGAATAGTCAGTTCGTTATATCGCGCTTCCACTTGATCCAATTTATCGAACATAAAAACCTCATCCTTGAAGCGATGAAGAAACGTCGGGGATAGCAGCCAACGCCGCGGCAAAGTCAGGATAGCTTTCTATTGATCCTTCACTCGCTTTTTGCCCTTCTGTTTCACGCCATAAGCATTTGCGCACCGAGATTAAAGCTACTTCGATCTGATCGTCCGTAGGAGGCTTGGTGGTGATTTTCTGAATCATTATTCCGGGCCATACAAGAAGCGAAAGAAGTCTGGATTTTGGTCGTGCGCCTGCCAGTTTGATGATCTCATAGCTGACGCCGGCTATCGGTAAAAGCAGGGGAATTTTTATTACGATGTAGATCAGATTGCGCAAAATCTGCGGCAGACCCGGTAGCTTTGGCATAAAAGGGAAGACCAGAGAGAATAATAAAATCGAGATCAAAATTACCACCATAAGAAACGCAGTGCCGCAACGGGGATGAAGAGTTCCATAAGGTTTTGTCCCTTCCGGCAAGAGCGAATGGCCGTTTTCAAAGGCATATATCGCTTTATGTTCCGCTCCGTGATATTGAAACACGCGCCTCATTTCGGGAATCAACGAAATTCCCCAGACATAACCCAAAAACATGAGGACTTTTATGAAGCCATCCACGGCATGAAAGATCAACGATTCCACCGTCCATTCATACCCCAGCAACCTTCCGATCCAGATGGTCAGCATATGAGGCAATACGACGAATAAAACCACAGCCAAAGCCAGCGAAATTGCGATGGTCGAATACAAAGCAAAAGCGGTCAGCGGTTTTGCCTTTTCATCACCTTCCCGCTTTCTGGATTCTGCATCATCCTGTGACGCGATATCTGCTGAAAAACTCAATGCAGAAACCCCGTTCACCAAAGATTCGGCCAAAACCACGATCCCTCTGAAAAACGGTTTACGCAGAAATTTCCAGCGATTCCAGACACTGACCCAGGCGCCTTCTTTCACAAGCAGGCTTCCGTCTATGCGCCTCAAAACGATTGCCAAACTCGAAGGAGAACGCATCATCACGCCCTCAATCACAGCTTGTCCGCCGACATTAATTTTTTTCAACATAGAGAATAACAATTTGACCCTTCCATGAAAAAAATGGCCGGAAACAACTTTATCTCCGGCCATTTTGAAATAATGTATAACTACTTTGTGTTTTTTTCTTCGTAAACACCCGCATACTTGCGGCGAAAACGCTCTACTCGACCTGCAGAGTCAATAAGCTTTTGCTTGCCTGTAAAAAACGGATGACATTTGGAGCAGATATCGACGCTGATCGAAGGTTTTGTAGAATGAGTGATAAAGGTATTGCCGCACGCGCAAATTACATTGGTTTCAACATAGTTCGGGTGAATATCTTTCTTCATAATAATCCTCTTCTCTTCAGGCGCTTTTTTTTCTCAAGGGAGTGCTTTTTATCACATCATTCATTCCGATTCAACTTATTTTGCCAAATTTGTTAACGTCACTCAAAAAGAAAGCATTTTATTGCGCTAAAGAAACGATTTTTCATAGTATAAAGGCGATTGCGAGAAAAAAAACGAATGCATACCGTGCGCTTTGTTTTTAATTTATTTTCCTTCTCAGAATCAATCATCCAAGTCCCAGATTTTTCTACCATTAGAATTGCATCGTATTGGTCTTACGTTGTTAAATTCTGGGTTAGATCAAGCGACAAAGCGACATAATGATTTTCTTTGGGAAAAACCAGATGAGGGTTTGCCTTAGAATTGATCCCTTATGAAAATCCAAATGCTTTCATGAATTGTTATCGCTTTACCCGATAATAAATAACATTTCATTTGAAGCAAAAATAATCGGATTGTCTTGACAATAGTTTCACAATTGAGGTAATTTAAAAAGCATCATAACAAGAAATTATTCCTTTTCACGTATACTTTTCGGATTCGAACGAAAAAATCGATGAAGACAAGTCGGAGCGATATCGATTAAATAGATAATAAATATTTTATATAAGGCTTCGAGCCATGAAATTACAGGATAGCATCACAATATTTTTAGAAAATTCCCATTCAGAATCGAAACTTTCAAATAAAACTATTTTTGCTTATGCATATGATCTAAAACAATTCTCTTTGTTCTTTCAGGATTACTCTCTCGATAATATTAATCAAGACGATATCAGACGGTATCTGAATTTTTTGGAAAATGATCGAAAGCTAAAAGATTCTAGCATCAGGCGGAAGTTGATGACGCTAAAAGCTTTTTTTAATTTTTTTTATCAAAAACAAATGATTTTCTATTCACCTTTAGACAAAATCAAATTTGAAAATAAAGAGCCCAAACCCTTGCCAAAAATTATCACCACAAAAGATGTCCAAAATCTTTTGAAATATGCCAAGGTAAAAGTTGATAGCTGTTCTTCAGCATTGCAGCCGCAAAGCGGTTCTCGCGAAAAGCTATTTTATGAAAACTCAATTCGTAACCGTGCAATTATAGAGTTGCTGTTTTCTACGGGAATGAAAATTAATGAACTGATAAATCTCGATGTCTCCTCAGTTTGCACTATGACGAATACCGTGCATATAAAAGGAAAGGGGTGCCGGGAACGAGTTGTTGCGATTAAGCCGTCCGGTGCAAAAGAAGCGATCAAGGAGTATCTCGCAATCCGCAACCAACAGCAGGCGACAGATCCGAATGCTTTGTTTATAAACAGATTCGGAGGCAGACTATCGATCTTTGCAATAGAAAGCTTATTTGAAAAAATGCGCAAATCGGCCGGAATTGAAGAACGTTTCACACCGCTTGGTTTGAGGCACACAATGGCGGCCAATTTTCTGAAATCAAGGAAAAATATCCAAAAATTGAAAACGATTCTCGGGCATTCAACCTTGGCGGCCACACAGCGATATCAAAAAATTCCGCCAAAAATTCAGCGAAACAAAGCTGTTGAAGATATCGTACCCGACAATCCTATAAACGAAGATATCCAATTACAAGACCAGCCAAAGAAAACGAGCAGGATCATTCGCAGGCCAAAAACGACCGGATAATCATCCTCATAATCTTCCGGACTTTAGGCGTTACAAAAAAAAATCAATCTTGCCTGAGCAAATGTGATGATATTTTTAATCCTTTACCTTCTCGCAGGCGCCGAAAAGAATTAAATCTCTAAGACGTTTAGGGGCTTCCACTTCATCGATCTGTTGTCCGGTGAAAACGCACCTAGTGAAAAATGCATGAATTGCGTCATGAAAGAAATAGACGAATTCTTCCATCGTCACACCAGGGCGTAAAGCCATATCATCGACAGCCTCTTCCAATAAACGGATTTCGGATTGATGGACATCGCAATCCATTGCATGCAGATCGACAATCTCATCCAATTCAAAAGGATAAGATGAAATGCGGGTTATCAACCGAATCCAATCCGGATTTTCTTTTAGGATGATTATTCCTTGACGGATGCCTTCTTCGATCAGTTGCGGCAATCCCAGTTTCTTTTCCTTAAGCCGATTGAGCATCGCATCATGTTCAAGTTTTGCCGCGTCCAACAACGCTAAAAATAACATCTCTTTGCTCTCGAAATAATGATAGATGGCCGGCTTGGTAATACCCACTTCTTTAGCGATTTCTTCCATGCTGGTTTGTGCATAACCGCTGCTTTTAAAATGTGCTCGCGGGTTTTGAGATGGCCATGTTCGCTCATATTCAGCCTCCTTCAGATACATGTCTGGAAGGACGACGGAAAATCCCTCGGATTTTTGTCTGGAGGTCGTCCATGAATGTGTAAACGACAGGCACTACGACCAAGGTCAGCAATGTCGAAGTGATTAAACCGCCTATGACCGCCGAAGCCATCGGCGCTCGGATTTCAGATCCCTTTGAAAGCGCCAGCGCGACCGGCAACATACCGAAGATCATCGCAAAGGTGGTCATTAAAATCGGTCGGAGTCTTACTCCTCCGGCTTCCACCAACGCCGCAGTCCGCGCCATTCCTTTTGCAATATTTTGATTGGTCCGGTCCACTAAAAGAATGGCGTTTTTCGTGACCAAACCCATCAACATGATGATGCCGATCATGGAAGTCAACGACAACGTATAACCGCTGATCAACAGCGCTCCAAAAGCGCCGATCATCGAAAACGGCAGCGAAAACATGATTGTGAACGGATGAATGAAGCTCTCGAATTGGCTTGCTAAAATAATGTAGATGAGAATAATCGCCAAAACCAGCGCATTCATCATATTCTGGAAGGATTCCTGCATGATTTCCACCTGGCCCGTGAAAGCCGTGGTCACGCCAGGCGGAATTTCTTTTTCAGCGATTTGTTCCACGATTTTTTGAGCATCGGCGAGCGCGAGGTGTTCCAGGTTGGCGACAATCACGACTTGGCGCTGTCTGTTTTGGCGCTCGATCTGCGTCGGCCCTTTGCCCGCCTCCATAGTGATCACATCAGCCAAGCTGATCAGATTGCCTGAATAATTCCTTAATTTAATCAGATCCAGATCCGCCGCCGAAGACCGCCTATCTTTGGGAAGCCAGATTCGGATGTCGTAACGGTCTTCGCCTTGCGCCAACTCCCCGACTTTTGTTGAAGATACCAAGTTTCTGACTGTCAAAGCCACTTGCGCCGGATTGAGCCCCAATTGAGCCGCTTTGTCTCGATCCACGCGGATTCGCAGTTCGTCCTTGCCCTCGCGCACAGTGGAATC
>Ga0315282_10009985_pt1 | contig 14989 bp, 18 predicted proteins | sample YL17G07_20_MG_FD_203693 | JGI IMG/M metagenome (GOLD analysis project Ga0315282, IMG submission 203693) | Sediment microbial communities from Yellowstone Lake, YNP, Wyoming, USA - YL17G07_20 | ecosystem: Environmental > Aquatic > Freshwater > Lake > Sediment | place: USA: Wyoming | collected... | reverse complement strand
CGCCAGCTTTTCTCCGAAAATGTATTCTACCATACTTTCGCAAATGCATGCTTAGCCGAAATAAGACTAACGATTTCGGGTAACGGTCCGTTGTCGGTTGGTCTGAGAGCCTTTAACAAAGCGGTTGGCACTAGCGGAACCTAATTTTTCGAGTTTCCCAGAGGTAGGTGATTTTTCGTGGTCAAAACATTGCTATATGGTCAAGACTTAAAACCATACAAGTTGCATGGCATAATCATAGATGATGTGTCCATGTCCGAAAAAACGTTCGCATGCCGAGAGTGTGGTAAATCATATGTCGCAAGCCCACCCGATAGCGATCACATATTCGCCTCAATAACAAAAGGGGCAAGAAAAAACGAGGTAGAATGGAAGTACTCGTGTCCAGACGGACACACCAACCTTCTCTATTGGGGCGAATAGTGGCCTTCAGCTTTACTTTGACTTGCGTTCTGTACTAGCGTAAGCCACTTGTTCTTGCCTCGCACTTCAATCCCCGCTTTCTCTGCTGGCGTTTTTCCGTCCAATCCCATGTGAGGGCGTATGAAGTTGTAGTAGATGCGTTGTCCGTCAACGATTGGGGTATCGGGTTTCTTTATTGCTCGCATGACTTTGTTTCGTTCTCGAACGGTTCCGTGAAATCTCTCTATGCGATTGTTGCTCACTTGCCCTTGAATGCCGACACCTGCGAAGTGGACGGTATTTCTGAACTCATGTTCAACCGCGGCTCGATAAGAGGGTAACTTGTCAGTTATCAGGAAAGTTGGTTCGCCCTCTGGATCACTGTTTGCCTTCGCAATTTTGAACGCTTGTCGGGCCTCAGTCGTGCCTCTACCTTGGGCAACATGAGAGGCGAGTATGTATCTTGTGTCAGAGTCCATGATGTTCCATAGCCAATACCATTTCCCATGAACATTCACTTTCATTTCGTCAGCGTGCCACACGCCGGAAAGTTGGGGTTGTAGTGTCTTAGCGTATTGTTCCATTAGACCCACGTATTTTCTAATCCATTTGTAAACGGCCACGAATGAAACATTCGTTTGCTCGAACTGCTTTAGGTGGTCTTGGATTTTCCGTAAGCTAATGCCTTTGAAGTATAGGTCTAGGGCAATCAGAACTGCTTTGGGATTGGTACGCATTTGGGCGAACGCGGCACTAGGGTTTATGTCCCAACGGTGTCGGCAAGTTAGACACTTGTAGCGTTGGATGCGTGTTCCGTTCTTCCTATATCGAAAGCCCCACTTCTGAATGTGGTTTGATCCACAAGCTAAACACCTGTCTGGAATCTCAACCTGTGTGTCGGTATCAGGTGCGAAGTTTTGCGATGAGGCTTTCTCGCGGAGTGTGGTCGAAAATATAGTCGCATAAATGTGCTTGCACGAAACGCCTCTCAGCTTGTGGTCTAAGCATTCGCACACCCATTTCGCCTCTATTCTCGAAACACGATACGTTCCGTTTCCAGACTGAGAGGCAACCAGATATTCATTCTCAGTGACCCGTTTGACTTTCCCCAGTTCGAATATGTTGAGGCCACGTTCTTCACGGGTTTCCGCTTCAGCAAACATACGTATGCACGTATCATACTATGCACGCACCACGCTATTAAATCTGCCTCTTACGGGCAAACGCTTTTATGTGTATGCGTGCATACGTATGCTTCATGGCTAGGAGCAAGCCGAAATCTGATACGACAGGGGAAGGTGTTGGAACCGTGAGACTGAATCTAACCATTTCACAGTCACTTGAACGCGAGTTTCGTGAAACAGTCTTTAAGAGATACGGCCTCCATAAGGGCGATATTCAAAGAGCCGTTGAAGAAGCAATCAAGCTCTGGATTAGCAAAGGAGGTTAACGAGGAACTAGGCAGAGTAAGAGGCATTCACTGGCGCAGTAGCGCCCCTCATCCCGTCGGTCCTTATGCGCCTCGAACTCCGTGGGCTCCTAGTTCCTTTCTCTCCTCCTTGTCATGCAAAGTACATGACTGTCAGGCTTTGCGTTCCTCTTCCTTTTGCTTTGGTTTGGTCAGCTGTTTTTTCAGTAGCTCTAGATACTTTTCTGCGATCTCCAAGGTGTCCATGTTATTGATGACGACTGTGCCGTAGGTGGTTCTGAGTTCTCCAGAAGGTGTCTCTGCTTGAATGGGCCCCCTCGAATCCAGTGGAGTTGGCGTCTTGATTTCACCTCCAGATAGCGGTTGCCAGCCAGACCCTCCCGCCTCCTTGAGGATAGGGAACGCCTCACTTAAGAGCTTTCTGATGTCTTCCGCATGATTTTGAGCCTCAATTAAGTTAATTCCCATGAATCTTATCAGAAACGAAGGAAAAGCGTTAGAATCAGGCAATTCGCCTTTTAGTTGCGTGAACGTATCAGGGATTAGTTTGATGTTGCGCAACGCCGTGTTTTTCGCTTTCAACGCTTTCGTCTTATCATATGGATCGATGGCTGCCATGCCTAGGTCTGTAATCTCAATTGTTCCGCGCCCACGCTTGAATAAACCGAATTGCTCAAGATCGTCAAACTTCTTGTAAATTTCGCCACCAATTACCTTCTTGACTGTGTAGTTCAGGGCTTCCGCCGCGTCTTTGTTTGGAAGTATGCCTTGATACTTGGCTGCTTTTTCTGTCAAGACAAGAGCTTCAGCAAAGGTTCCTCGGTCAGGGTAGGAATACTTACCAACTGTTTGCATACGCAAGACTTCACCCCATATTACGCAGCTGCACAATATTAAACCTTGCGTAAACGCACGTAGCCACTTCCCGCATGACAAACACGTTACGGAAAGCATGTTTACCAGATTAGGCCAATCTATCTAGCCGGAAAATACTTGCCCCCCAATCGGTTAACAGCCCAGAAGCCAAGGATTGACCACCCACCTAAGTTAACAGAACCGGGTGTCTGTAGTTTTATGGGGACAACATGTTACTCTGCGGTAGACGCACCGCGAGATTCGACTACTATCAAGCCTCTATTGGAGGCAGGATGAGGTTCGATGTTTCTAAGTAGCACTGTATGTTCGAGCGAGTGACCAACTCACAGTCATAAACGCAGCTCTTCGATCGGTTGTTCCTCTCCAGATACCTATATTGTTGGGCGCAGCCTGAAGCAAGCCAAAGGCATCTTCACAGAGGTTCTCGACATTCACATTTCCGAATATGCAAGAAATGAGCCGAGAACTCGCAACAGTCATCTCATGAGCTTGCGACTCTTGCGACCTGCTCGAGAGGCCTTGTCTTCTTGGCATTCCAGATCTCTAACCCCATGATCTCTTTCTTTTCGTTTAGTTCCAGGATGATGTTAGGGGCTGATTCCATGACCTCGTGGCTAGGGCCGTCTCTGAAAGCCAAGTAGAGGATGTCCTGTTCCTTGTCATATTGGACCTTCAATTGACTCGCCTCTAAGCACCTCGCTGGGTTTCTACTGAATCGAGTCTCAAAGATTTTCTGGATAACCTTCGCGGTCTGATTGCATTACTTGCAGCACAGAGGGAGACGAGCAGGATCTCGAATCAAATGCATTCGCCAGAGTATACGTTCGACGGTGCAAATTTCGAGTAGATAGATCACCGGGCGATTCTACGTCGTTGGAAGTCTGTTGCCCACCTTATGAAACCGCTCATGTGATTTTCCACATTGAACCGGTAGGCTTGCGCGTTTCCCATTTTTCTTGTCTCTGTCACCCAATTGATCCTTTCAAGGTGCTTCAAATATGCCTGCACGGTCTTGTATGACAGACCTGTTCCATCCGCCAAGCCAGACACAGTGAACTCGCCACTTCCCAGCAGCAAAGCTTGATCCAGCACTCGAGCTTTGGGCTCCCCCCGAAATATTGTCGCCAAAGGCCCCACGTCAAAGTAGTCATCTCTCATCTTTCTACCGACTCGCTTGATTCTCATGGTCGACATCTACTTTGTTGCGCGCTTATGCGCGATTAGCATGAAAGGTCTTATTAAATTCTTCCAATGAGATTGGATCGTATTCCAATGTCTCATCTGGACGAAGTCAGGTTGGCAAAAGGCTTCGTAATGCACAAGATGTACCATTTGGGATACACTTCTGGAAGTCACACATCGATTGACAATCTTCCGAAATCGTGCCCAGAAGAGCTTCGACCGTTCATAGAGACGGCTATCAGTGAGCTGAAGAGGGAACGTCTTATTCTCACGAAACCCACCTCATATGGGGAGCAAGTTACCGCTCCGATCACCGCAACGGGATTTGACTATGCCAACAACTTTCGCCGCAAATATAACATTCCGGAAGAGCAATATGGCAAGCCCTCCAAGCCACAAAAACCTCAGCCACTCCCCGATGAAGTTCTGCGTGCTTTGAAGTTCAAAAAGAAGCGTTGAATCAAACAACAGCTTGCAGGTTAACGCTTCCGATACCACCTTGGCATTATCGTTGCCGAGACGCTTGTGCCTGTGCTGGAAGGAAAGTGTTGTGCGTGACTCGCGCCGGATGCCCGGTTCTACTTTTGGTAGTATGGTCCTCGGTATGTTTCCTGTATGATGTTTCCGCCGTCGATGACTATGTGCGTGCCCGTCATATACCGAGATTCATCTGAAACCAAGAACGCGACTAGTTCCCCGACTTCTTCTGGTGTGCCAAGCCGGGATATGGGGATCGTTCGTCCCAGCTCTTCCAGGCTTTTGTCTGGAAAGTCAGATTCCGTAGTTTGACCTCTTCCCCCGGGGGTGTCGATATAACCGGGACAGACGGCATTCACGTTGATCCCATATTGCGCCACTTCCAACGCCAATGCTGTGGTGAATCCCCACACCGCAGCCTTTGTCGCAGCGTAGGATGTCTGCTCCCCTGTAGGGTCGGCGACCAAGGGCCCTGTTACAGACGAGACGTTCACGATCTTCCCGTACCTCTGCTTCATCATTGTTGGCAGAACCGCTCTTGCACATCTGAACATTCCGAACACGTTGACTTCGAAGATTTTCCGAAGAAACTCATCGGTCATATTGACTAGTTCGCATCGTGGATAGATCCCGGCATTGTTGACGAGTATGTCGACCCGGCCGAACTGAGTGAGGACTTGGTTCACGACATTGTTGACTTCATTTGTGCTAGTTACATCCATTTTACGGGCTGATGCGTGTTGACCCGCTTTCGCGATGTCTTCTGCTGTCTTTGTGACCTCGTTTGATATGTCAGTGAGTATGACTTGCGCGCCGTGCCGGGCGAGGGCTTTCGCGATTCCCGCGCCTATTCCTCGTTGTGCGCCTGTTATGATCGCGACCTTATCGGAAAGTTTCGTCATTGCCTCTCACTTCTGTTCTTTTTGATGTAGGCTCTCCAGGTCATTGCCCATTTCGTCGGATCCGAGGCTGGAGATTTGTCTATTTTGGATATGATGGCATTGTGCGGAGCAGTCTTGACGAGCTCAGGATCACTGTATGCTTCACGAGAAATGTCATGCATGACTTGAGCGATCCTGTCAAGATCCTCTTTCGTTACGGTTTCGGGTGGTTCTGGTGTTAGTGGTTCTGGGATGATCCAAGGCTCGTGACTTGTTTCCATATCCTGAAGCCCATAGTCGACAATTCTATGGTTAACGTCTTCGACACCTACTCCAGTTTCTTCCTTCATCTTCTGAAGGCTGAATCTGGCTTCTTGGAGTCTGAGTGGATGCGCCTTGTACCAGGGTAGGGTTACGCCGCGGACTTCCAAGAGCTTCTTGATGAGGTAGTTATTGTTGATGACAGCAACTTCTGAAGCCTCTCGCAGCCCCTCAGCACCCATCGACAATATCCATGCGTAAGCTCTCAACATATTCGGAACAACGCCATAGAATTCCCCTACCTTTCCAATCGTGTTCGGTCGATCATAGTCCAGATAGTACTTCTTCCCGTCGAACTGCACTATTGGGACTGGAAGGAATTTGGTCAGTTCTTGTTTGACGCCAATGGCCGCGCTTCCGGGACCTGTGGACGCGTGAGGGGTCGAGAATGACTTGTGCAGGTTAAAGTGGCACAGGTCCGCACCTAGGTCGCCAATTCTCAGCTTGGTCAGAATTGAGTTAGCGTTTGCTTGATCAATCGCAACAAGCCCACCTGCCTCGTGAATAATCTTAATGTACTCGTCGATGTTGCTATCAAACACACCCGTGTCGTAGGGATCCGTCACCATGAGACCTGCCGTCCGTTTTGAGACTGCCGCTTTTAGCGCCTCGATCTCGGGGTAGCCGGTTTCTTCGTCGGGGTAAAGCGTGATGACTTTGAAACCCGCTGCTGCGGGAGATCCTCCATTGCAGGGGTGCGAGAGGACGGTTGTTATGATTTCATTTCTCTGTTCAGATTGGCCTTTGAGGTTGTGATATGCGCGGATTATCCTCGCATTAGTGAAGACGGCGTGGGCGCCTCCACGAGGTTGTAAGGAAAATTCATCCATCCCAGAAAGCTCACAGAGCCATTTCCGGAGCTGGTACATTATGGCCAAAGTGCCTTGGACAGTTTCAGCATCTTGGAGCGGATGGGTGTCGGCGAGTTTTGGTGATCGCGCGATCGCGTCATTCATTTTCGGGCTGTACTTCATTGTACAGGTTCCGTGGATGTGAATTCCCGAATCGACCCCGTAGGTCTCCTGGGACAAGCGAATGAAATGCCTAACAACTTCGGGTTCCGAGAGTTCGGGAAGGTTCGGGGGATTTCTTCTTCGCATCTTCTCAGGGAGCTGGGATAGGACATCTCCTACGGATCCTTTGATCTCTTCTTCAGTTTGCGGTGCCCGAAAGCCGCGCCTTCCCTCTCCACCTAACTGGTAGATGATTGGTTCGCTCCATGAAACTGAATGGTACCCGGTCGTCTTCTCCATTGTCATTGCACCGCCTCCTTCAGCGCGTCCACTAGCCTGTCTATGTCTGCCTGGGTGTGGACCTCGGTCACGCAAAACAAAGCTGCATTGCCCAGGTCGGGAAATTCGCGTGAAATGTCCTTTCCTCCGATGATTCCTGAATCGAGGAGACTCTTGTTGATCTCCTGCACAGATTTCCCAGTTGCGTCGAAGTTGACTGTGAATTCTTCGAAGTGAGAGGAGTTGAACAAGGGAACCTTGAGGTCCTTGATCTTTGATATTCGTTGGATTGCATAATGTGATTTTTCGATGATTGTTTGTGCGAGTTCCCTCATGCCTTGTGGTCCTAGAAGTGACATGTAGACTGCTGCTGTTATGGCCCAGAGAGCTGTTCCGGTGCCGGTGAACGATTTGGCTTTGTCGCGTGCTGCGAACATGGTTCTTTCCGGCATAACATATGCGAATCCCCACTCTCCTTCTCTTTGAGTCTTCGTTATCGTGACCAACCTGTGGGGAACCGCAGACACGAGCGACTTCTCATCTTTGCATGCTAGAAATCCCAAGGTTGCTCCTCCATAGGACATGTGCATCCCGAGGGGTTGCCCTTCACCGCAGACTATGTCAGCGCCGTAATCTCCAGGCGGTGTCAAAATTCCTAAGGAAAGAGGTTCAACGCCGACTATGAACAGGGCTCCGTTCTTGTGGGTCATCTGGGAGATTTCATCTCCTGCGGTTTCGATGAACCCGAGATAGGTCGGGTTTTCCATGTAGACTGCTGCAGTTTTCGACGAGATCTTGGCCCGTAAATCTTCCAAGTTGAGTTGCCCGGTTTCCGGGACATAGTCAATGAGCTTGATCTCTGCTTGCCCTTCACAATAGGTCTGCAAGATGGACAGTCTTTCGGGGCTGATGGTTCTTGGGACGAGAACGTCGCGTCGACCTGTAGTCATGAGGGCCATGCGAACCGCGTCTGCCGCAACGGTTCCCCAGTCATACCAAGAAAGGCTCACGACGTCCATGGCGACAAGTTCGCCGATCATGCTCTGGAATTCAAAGAACGATTGGAACCTTCCAAGATCCGTGTACACGTCGCCCGCGTATGCGGTCAGGAACTCTGAGCGAGAATTGATCTCATCACAGACTGCTGGGACGAAGTGAGGCCAACATCCAGCACCTAAGAAGGACAGTAGCTCATTGGAGGTCGTGTTTCTTGATAGAATTTCCTCGATGTGTCTTCTCACTTCGTACTCGGATCTAGGAGGCGGTAGGTTGAGCTTGCCTCTGAACCTGATTCTTTCGGGGATATCTGCGAAAAGCTCCTCTGCGCTCTTTACGCCAATTTCCTCAAGCATTTTTCTTTTGATCTCGGGGCTACTGTTTGGGATGTATTGATGTGTGGTCAGAAATCTTCACCATTTTCACAAGAGGGGAAAGTGAAACAGCCCGATTAGAAGGAGCTGCCGCTATTTTTCAATCTACTGGAGAAATTTCGGTTGTGAAGTTAGTTAGTCGGATCTGACCTGGTAAACTGCCCTTCTTCTGTATCCCGTTATCACCCGAATGTACCCCGACATCATCCCGTCGACTTGACGATCGCCTGTGTCGACAAGTAATGGCCGTCCTCTCAATGCTGCAAGCTTGTTGGGAGTTGCAATCACCATAACATTTTCTCTTCCGACCTTTCTGATAACTTCAGGACTTATTTGCGGGCTTCCTCTGCCAAAGATGAATCCTTGCCCACCGATTACCGTCATCAGGATCTTTGTTTTCTTTCCCTCAATCAATTCTAGAAGCTGTTTCTCATTAACGTCTGATGCGGCTAGCTCTCTTCCATGGACGACATCCACGCCAAGCAACGTCTTCGCTACGCCAAGTTTCTCAGCGACCGCTCGTAGCGTGGTTCCGGGTCCGAGAATGTAGAGGAAGTCGTTTTGCCAATTCTCGATTAGGTCAGCTGCGATTGCTTCTGCTTCCTCTTGTTCGTCTATGGGGGTGCCGACTTTCGCTCCTTGAATCATAGTCTCCTCGTGAGGGACTTTCAGATATCCGAATAGCTTAGCTGAGATTCTGTTTTCCCGAAAAGCCTCTTCGTCAATGTCCATAACCTCTGCCAGGTGAGTTGCAATCCCTTTCTCCTCAAGGTACTGACTAGCCAATTCCCCTGCAGCTCTTGGGTTAACCGCAAATACGGCAGATTGGATCTTGACTCCTGCAGGAATACCAAGAACGAGCAACCTGTCACCAACGGCTTCATAGATGTCCCTAGCGGTTCCGTCGCCCCCTGCGAAGAGCAGAAGATCAACCCCCAAGCTCGCCATCTCTTTCGCGGCTTTCTTAGTGTCTGATGATGTCGTCTTCCCACTCGCAATCGAACCTATGATCTTGGGTTCAAAATTGCATTGTCTCGCTTCCTCTCCTCCCATCTCATCTGGGTAAGTGAACAGGTCGAAGCTCTCACTGATTCGAGTGAGCCGCTGTAGAGCTTCAATTGCTCTCTGAGGTGCAGTTGGGACGGCGCCTAGCCCTTTCGCCATTTCAAGAGTTTTCTGGCCGTCGGTTCCCTTTAGGCCAACTCGCCCGCCCATACCAGCGATTGGGTTGACAATTAGACCCAGCTTTTTCTTTGGTGGCACTTCTGTTCCCTTAATTCGGACCACTGTAAGTTAGACTGAAGCAATCATTGCCTTGAGACTATATGACCCCCGTTTTCAGACAGATCTCTCTCGCAGAATCTTCCGTCAAACGTTTCTCCATGAGTATTGTGTAGATATCTGGTCTGTCACGCATCCAGGATTCATTGATTGCGCGAGATCTTGCTAGGGTTCTGACGACGGCTTGACCGTCAAGTCCGAGCTCGGCCGCGGTCGTCGGCGCACCGATTTCCTTCAAAGCTCTCTTCAGCTCCATCCAGTCTTGGCCGTGCAAGTAAGCCATCAGGATGGTTCCCACTCCTACTTGTTCTCCATGTAGCCCTTTGGCGCCGACACGAATCTGCTCCTCCATCAAACCTTGCGCCACCATATGCTCACTGCCGAACAAGATACGTGAACTGCCACCCATTTGAGTCAGAAATCCGTCATTCATCATAGCCAGTAGGAAGGTGTTGAATGCCGGCTCTTCCATCTTTCTAATTCTGGAAGCGTTCTGCATGAGATATTGTGTTTGGGCGCTCGCGAGCATTACAGAGTATTCGCTGTAGTCCTCGTCCTTTCCGCGTGAGTAGGCTAACTTCCAATCCTCTATCGCACATAACTTTGCGACGTAGTCGGCAAATCCAGCTGCCTGGAATCGCCACGGGGCCTTCCTCACGATGTCTGTGTCGACTAAGCATGCAAATGGAGGACCGACCGTCAGATCGTAATCTCCTTCATGCGATTTCCCATCGACACCTACCTTCTCGCCTCTGAATGTTGCGTTGATTCCGGTCATGGCGTCGGTTGAGAAGATCGTTGGGACAGTTATCCAGCGAGACCCTTCAAGGAACGCCGAAGCCTTGGCAATGTCCATGTTCACTCCTCCTCCAATCCCGAACACCAAACATGGTTTAAGCGACTCAATCTTCCCGCGCGCCTTCTGAACCTCCGATCTCACAGAACCCTTCTCGACAATTATGGTCTCTACTCGCTTGAATCCGCTTTCGATTAGCGCTTTTGAGAAGCCTTCACCAGCAATCTTCCATGTGTTCGCGTCATTAACCAGAACTGCATTACTTTCCCCAACGCCGACTTCGTGAAGGAAATCGCCGATGTTGGTTAGCGCATTGCTGCCGAAGAGGAATCTGCCGCAGAAAGTGATCGGTTTGGCTTCCAAATTTGGCCACTGGCATTGGTTTGAGTGATTCCATATTTCCATCTTGGCTTTCCATCTTGGACCAGAAAATCGCGAGTCCGACAAGTCCATGTTAAGATGATGAAAAACTGGATGGAGGTTTCGGTTTCGAGCTAATGCTTTTATAGTGTTGACATGTAGTACATGTCAACAGGTGTTTGCCATGGAATACGATGGATTAGAAGAACTATTGGATCAAGGAGCCTACAGGAAACCACAAGGCATCAGCCTACGCCGCATCTTAGCCGCCTTACTAATCTAAGGCGCAAGAACACCAGCGAACTCATCTCACGTTCCCCGTTCCATGCGCAGCCAGCACACAGAGTTAGGGAATCGGGCTTAGTTTTCGATGTACAATTCGCGGTTAGCGGCTACGAAAACTCGCAGACTAAATCCATCTTTTTCGATTCTTGTAGTCTTTCTCTAGTGCAGCCGCGTACTTGTCCCAGATTCTGTTGATGTCCTTCAAGTATTCCGCTTTGGGCGGGACCTTTGCGATTTTCCACTCCTCCCTGAAGACCATGTCGAGCCTTGTCTTTCCGGGACCAAGCCTGGTCAAACGGTAGTCGCCGAATTCGTTGTCCTCTTCGCCGAACGAGTCGAGATGCCAAGATCGAGGTGGGTGTAGGGTTACGATGTTCACCGCGTGTTTGGTGTCGCCGCCACTCGGGTACCGGATTGCGTAGATAATCTGCTTCCTCGATCGTTCCAGGAATGTTCTGCGTGATTTGGATCCGGTCATCTTGTAGTCGTCTTCGCGAAAGTCGGTACACCAATCATACACGAAACGTAGCGGAGCATTGATGATTTTTGACACATGGTAGGTTCCTGTCCTGATTCCTTTCTTCGTTTTCATGAGGTGAACATCCAAGCGGATTGATGGTTCTATCGGGCTAAAAGACCTAGGGGTCTTTGACGCAGACTACCTTGCTTTTGTCCAATGTGTAGAGGTCAAGGCGGTCCAAGATGTTTCTGCCTAATAGGATTTGAAAGGGAAGAGCTTTCGGGATTTCGGATGAGGCCACAATTGAATCATAGCGACCTACAGGAAGTTCTATTGCGGCGTTGAAGGTTTTCATCTTAGCAAGACCTGCAGCGGTAACGATCGTCTCTTCGCCAGCTGGCTGAAGGTCTGCCTTATCAACGATCTCTGAGCTTACAAGGGTCAGGCTGGCGGCAGTATCTGGAGACGATGCAGCTGCAAGCTTCCTCTTGCCAATTATCGTAGTCGGGATTACTGGATAGGATTGTTTGTCAACCGTCACGTATTTCCAGCATTTCATCTCTGCTTGAGCCAGAAAAGCATAGTGTATCGGTTTGATGGATTTCCCTTTTCGGGTAACATGGATTGCTTCGTACGGAAATTTCGCTAACGCGACAGCGACAACCTCTGCGACCGAGTCTCCCACCGCAGCAACCGCCCCTCGTACGAGTGCAACGTATCTTCCATCAGGAACCCAGCTCGGAATTTTCGTAGTGGACTCGGTGAGGGCAGCTCGATGAACGGTAAGTTTCTCCTCTACAGCGCTTTTCACCATCTCGCTCTGGCTGGTGCCCACCGCCTTTGCAAAGTCTGCGAGCTTTCGTTTCATTTCTTCAGGAACCCTGAGGTTTATGATCGCCACAGATTCATCCACTCACGAGACTAGGAACGTTCTAAGCCATATATTTTGTGTATACAGATCGTGTATAAAGAGAGACGAGAAAGGTGCACTGAAGACACACATTTTGAGACGATCGCAAAACAACCTGATTGCTTGGGACGGGTGCGCAAAGCCCGGCCATTCGCCTTGTTGGGTAGTGGGATTCGAACTCATCACGACCGGATTCCTTAGTCAGTGAGGGCCGTTGCCAGAATCTAGCTAAACGCAGCTAATGTGCGATTTCATGTTGCAGAACGCGCTTGTTCGGATTGATGTTTCTATTGAGCTAAGAGACCTATGTAGTCCATGTTAGCCTCCATTTCGCCTACTTTCCCATGACGTGCTAGTTTTGGCCTACTCTTTCTTGTGGCATACGTAGGATAGGTTGTCCGTGCAAAGCATATTAGAAGTCCATGCACAATAACGAAAGCGACGAGTTCAATGAGCAGGTCGAAGGTCAAGCAAGGCAAATTCACCGTTGTCCTGAGAAAAGAAGAGGACGGAGGCTATTCCGTGCAATGCCTTGAGCTTCCCGGCGCGATAAGTCAAGGTGAAAACAAGAGAGAAGCATTGAAGAATATCAAAGAAGCAATCCAGGGGTATCTGGAGGCCTTTCCGGAAGAAGCTGAACGGGTGAAGCTCAAGAAAGAAGTGGCAGAGGTTACAGTCTAGAAAACTCCCTCGCGTCGGATGGAGGGAGCTAATCAAAGCTCTCCACAAGAAAGGCTTCTTCGTAACCCACCAACGTGGCAGCCACATCTATTTGACAGATGAGAGTAGAGAACACAAGATTACCGTCCCAAGACATGACCCCATCAAGCCGGGGACACTGCTGTCAATTATTGAGCAAGCTGGGTTAACGAGAAATGACTTCCTTGCACTGCTTGGAAAGTTGCGTTAGAGAAGCTGGGTTCTTTAGGTCCAGACGCGCGTTGATGAGGGCACTTCCACGACAGGTGGAGTATCCCACGTTAGCGAAGATGTTAGAGTACTTGGAAGCCTCCACTAAGATTCATCTCGCAGAGGACGGCTCTATCATTTGGGTGTTCGCCGACAACCCGAAGCTTCTCCGACTCCTCCGCGCAAGTCGCGTTATCAAGTCCGCGGGCATCTGGACTTCCACAGATACCTCAAGCGGCTCAAGGCATCGAACCGGTCGGAAAACAAAGACCTAGCAAGACTGATTGACGACGATACCTAGGGACCGCTAGTATGTTTCTAGCTTTAGTTCAGGTATCCCAGCGAAATGTTTTCTGTTCCGACTCAGGAGAGGTATGTTGTTTTGGATCGCAATGCCCGCCAGCATAGCGTCTTCAGGATCAATCTTGGTTTTCTCTTTGACCCGTTGAGCGTAGATCATTCCGGCCTTGGATACCGATGCGGCGTCCAGTGACAAGTGAGGTAGCGACCTGAGTATGCTGAGCACCTTTTCCCTCTCCTCACTAGACCTCACACTCAGACCCACACCGACATAGAGTTCAAAAATGGTCGGTGTTCCCACCAAAACAGAGATTGAAGCGTCTGTTAGATCCTTGGCTTTTCGAACAGCACTTTCGTCGTTCCTCATTATGTCAATTATGAAGGTGGTGTCAGCCAGCAAGTCTACTTTAGCCCTTCAGCTGTCCTAAGGATTCGTTGAGAACTTTGTCTTCTGGTATCCTTGACACGTTTCTCTAGATCGATGGCTTCTGTCTTTGACAGAATTCCTGCGAGATCTAGAAGCGCACTCCTACGGGTAATTCTCTCAATAACCTCCGTGAAGCTCTCTCCAGACTTCTTGAGGGCTCTAAGCATTTGATATGCCTCGTCTGAAATCGCTATATTCTTCGTGCCCATGGTCTGTCTCTCTGTGTGTGTATGTGTGTGCTGCAATTTACGTCTTACTGGACTATACTGTGGTTGTTGCTGGGATTGCCGCTTGGAATTGTCAGCTTTGGCGACGTTTACTTGGAAAGCTCAACAGTGCTACTGAGGCATGTAGGTCGCGACAAGTGCGCGCCCGCCATGAGACCCTCACACCAGTAAGTGTTGAGGGAAAAGCCTCTTACTAAGGTACCTTACACGTTTTGATGAGGTCCCGTCATGGCGCTGTGTTACGTTCTGGTGAACGTGGAGCCGGGCTCGGAAGAGAAGGTACTCAGTGAAGTTCGTAAGATTCCAAATGTGAAAAGAAGCCACCGAGTTTACGGAGTCTACGACATGATCGCTGAAGTCGAAGCCGATTCGATGGATGCACTCAAGGAGATCGTCACATGGAAGATAAGACGGCTTGAAGGCGTTCGTTCCACCCTCACAGCGATTGTCATAGAATGAAATTACCCAATTCCTCTCTTCGCAGCCACATTGAATCATTAGATCAATAAAGGAAAGCAACATGAGATTCATCGTAGGCTGTGAATTAGGGAAGTTCAGCCTAGATGAACTGGCAAATTGGGGTCAAAGTCGCCTCCCCCGGACCAAAGTATAAATCGCAGTTATACGCAGTATAACGTAGTGTTATACATGCTCACCGACAGGATGCGTGTCGGACCTAAGGGGCAAGTGGTTATCCCCAAGAACTTTAGGGAAGTCCTGAAGATTGGGCCAGGCTCCGAAGTTATTTTTCGGCTGGATGGTGACCGTGTGGTTGTCGAAAAAGAAGGCGCAGACCCTCTTCAAACCTTCGAAACTATCTCTCGTAAAGGCAAGTCGATCACTGAGATCAATCCGCATGCATAC
>Ga0315282_10009984_pt1 | contig 14989 bp, 20 predicted proteins | sample YL17G07_20_MG_FD_203693 | JGI IMG/M metagenome (GOLD analysis project Ga0315282, IMG submission 203693) | Sediment microbial communities from Yellowstone Lake, YNP, Wyoming, USA - YL17G07_20 | ecosystem: Environmental > Aquatic > Freshwater > Lake > Sediment | place: USA: Wyoming | collected... | reverse complement strand
AAATAACTTTAATAAAGTAGCTATAGAAAATGATTATCAGGCGGGGGTCGCCTAGTCTGGTCAATGGCGCTGGCTTGAGGTGCCAGTTCCTTAGTGGATCCGTGGGTTCAAATCCCACCTCCCGCATCAAGCTCTTATTTATGAAAAATAAATGTGTGAAATATGAAAGCTGAAACAGTTTGCCCAAAATGTGGTAAGAAAGTAATAGAAACATGTGAGGCTTGTATAGCAAGCGATACTCTGATTCATAAGCATGGCAATGGTACAGATTTTTTTGAAAATGTAAAGTGGAACATTATTGAATTTGCACCAAAAGATGAAAAAGTTTTTGATTCGTTTAAAAAATTCTATAAAACTTCAACTTCGCATAAAAAACATGATTGAAAGAATAATCGGGAATAGATTATGAACAAACAAAATGAGGATTTTCAATCCTCAGTGGGTTCAAATCACACTTCATGCACTAAACAAAATAAAAAACACATCAATGAATACACAAGAATTCTCTAAACTTCCAGGAATAAGCATTCGTCTTTCAAACGATTCATTTTTTCTTCCCAATTTTCACCATCGAGAAACCTTGCAGTTGCAGCAACACTGCTTAACAAACTGTTTCCATCCTGTGGTGTGAAAGAGCATCCTATAATTTCAGTATTATTCCTTACAGTAAGGGTTGGAAGTGCAACCACAGCCTGATTTAATATTCTACCATAATGACCATGATCACGACCAAAAGAAAATGCAAGGGCTGCCTGATCTTTGTAAGTAGTAGCAATAAGTGGATTCGATTTAATCTTTTCTTCTGCGTCACTTAATGTAATCCCTGTATGAAGCCCTAGTGAAAACCATATCGAGTGCATGTATTGTGTCGGAATCTTGATGCTTGATGAGAATAAGTCGAGTTCACAACCAAGGGTTTGAAACAGTGCGTTTGCATCACGAGCATGATGTGTTCCAAATCGACCGTACTTATGTTCGTCGACTTGCGGACTAGGTGTGAATCCCCTTTCTTCGCTAATATCAGAAGCTCGACGCATGCATACAAATCGTCCTTGTTTTAGTTGTGACATTTCACTATTGAATGCGAGTGTTTTGATAATTGCTGCTATGCTGTGTGTGTTGCATGAAGCAACTTGAACGTACTTCGGTAATTCAGATAATGCTCCATCATTTATTCCATACGCATAAATTGTTCCGAAACCAAACTCAGAACCTTGTGCAATAAATCCAATTGGACCATTAATTCTTTCATAGTATTTCTTTTTGTTGTCTAAACCTGTTCCAGATGATGTGCAGTCAATTAGTACAGATGCACGTCTTATTCCTTCCTCATATCCGTATTTGGGTTCCATTCCATATTCCCTGAAAGCATCATACTTTTCTTCTTCCACACAAAGCTCAGCACCTCTTTTTTGCAAATCCCACACCTTTGTTCTATCTGTAAGTAGTGGTGTTCGCTTCGAGAAAGTGACTTCATCGATTCCTAATGGTTGCCTATAATCAGCCAGTAGTCCAATTAATGGTTCTCCAATTGTTCCAGTTCCAATGACATGAACTATATTTGACATGGTTCATCTCCAAAAATCAACGGACATCGTTTCCGTATTCAGCACGATTTCCGATACAGTTGTCGCAAATAGTCGGATCATACGTCGGACATTCTTGTATAGTTCTACCACAAATTCTCGTCATAACCCTAGTGTTTAGTCTTCCCATGTAATCTTTAGGTAACAAAGTAGAATCAACACTCACAGATCATCACCTCTTTTTTTTGATTGCTGTCTCATCGCCAGAGAAAAAGAATCTGCAGGTTGGCGGCACATGCTCAACATAGTATATATTATTCTCGCGGTTTTGCATCAACTTTTTATGTACATAAAGTAATGCAATATTCATGGTTAAGCATAGAACTTCTATAGAATTCCCAATTGAGATGTGGAAGAAGCTTTCTCTTCTAGTTCCTGAAAGGAAAAAAAGCACTTTTATCATTCAAGCGATAGAAGAAAAGCTTTACAGACAGTCATTGAAGACAGTGATATTGTGTGGAGGACAGGGAACGATGATGAGACCATTGACATTGACCATACCAAAACCCATGCTTCCAATCGGATATAGGCCAATACTTGAACATATGGTAAATTTTCTCAAAAGAGAAGGCTTGACTAATTTCATTTTTTCAATTGGTTATCTTGGAGAAAACATAATCAAGTATTTCAACGATGGTACGCACCTTGGTATAAACATTAAATATTCTTCAGAAGAAAAACCTCTCGGCACTGCTGGAGCTATTAAAAAGATTGAAGATTTTGTTGGTTCAACATTTGTAGTTGCTTCTGGCGATACAGTTTTTGGAAATCTATCAGTAAAAGATGTAATAAAATTTCATTCTGAGAAAAGAAATGCAATAGGAACATTGGTTTTATGGAAAGCAAAAGATGCAAGACATTTCGGATTAGTTGAGGTGGATAATGAAGGAAAACTAACAAATTTCATAGAAAAGCCGAAATACCCAACAGAAGGTTGGATTAATACTGGAATGTACATTTTCAATAGCGAGATATTTAACTTTATTGCAAAAAATAAATTTTCTTCATTAGAGTATGATGTTTTTCCAAGGCTTGTTGAGAAAGGCAAGCTCTTTGGTTATTTCCATAATGGGTACTGGGCTGATGTGGGAAGACCAAACGATTATGAAAAAGTGAGCAAAGATTTGTTGGTTGAAAAAATTTTATGAAATGTTCCTTGAAATTATACTGGAGAAACATCTAGAGATTATATAGCAAGTAAGTAATATTCAATCTTAAATTTTTACAAAGCAGTATAATAAAAAAGACGCACTATACTTTTTGTTCTGTGCTCACCTCCCGCATTAGGGTTGGACTTCAATGTGGCATTGGATTTTTGAGCCGATAAAATTGATACAGTATATCAAATCTCAGCTTGACGTTTTCTAGGAAATAGAAAAATTTTGTAAAGTTTATATCTCTTAACATTCGATTTTTATTTATGTATGAATTAAGAAAGATTGTTAATTCCGTTAAAAGAAATTTTGATCCAGATCTTTATTTTGGCAAAGAAGGTCTTATAGCTCTAGCATCATTAGCAGCTGGTTTGACTCTTTCTCCTTTATTTTATGAAACATTAAAAACATCACAACAAACCTTGCCTAAACTTGGTTTTTATTCAGGAGTTGCTCTTACAGTAGCAGGTGCGGTTTTCATTGTGGACGATTTGCTTTTCAACAGCAAACTTTTGACATACATTCTAGAAAAAGCATAGGACTAAACTTTAGGATAAAACTCAACCTTGACGCCAAATATTTTAATACATATTAAAATATTCTCGCTCTGTAGTCCAGCTAGGTAGCACACCCCCCCGCACAAGTTAATTATATTCATGGGTTTTACTAAATTGTAAATAATGATACTATGAAAGAAATTTACTTTTATGCGTTGTTCGCAATAATTGCTGCACTGCAGTCTGCATTAATTCTTGGTGAATTTTTGTCTCCTTTATTTTCGTACACCCCAAACAACATTCTTTTTAGTTTGTGTGTAATAGCAGTTGTCATGTACATGGGATGGAGTCTTGCCAAATTTGGCCTAAAAAAAGTTGCCATAAAAGGAGCTATTGCTGCACTTGTCAGCTCTCTCGTAATTTCTTTGGCTACTATAGTTGGTTATTTGATCAAAAGACCTGTTTTAGGGATACAACTTCCTTCAATTTATTATCTATCCATTCCTTTACTTGTAATAACTTTTTTGACCGTTGTGCTTTATGCATTTTTTGCAGTACTAGGAGCTTTGCTTGCACAAAACATTAAACCATCACAAAAAAGTAAAAGAAAGAAATGATTCCTAATGGCTTCAAATATCAGCTCCCACATGAGCTTGTCTGTATGACAATCAATGCAAAGTGGCATAAGCAAAATCGAATGCCAAAAAATCCGACAAGTGAACAGAGAATCAAATGGCACTTGGAGCATCAAAAACATTGTGAATGCAGACCAATTCCAGATAAATTGTTTAAAGAAATGAAGAAAAGGAAATTGAGATAAAATTTCTAAAAATTATGTGTAAGCTGGGTGTGTAATTTCAGAAACTTTGGGCATGAGAGGTAACTTGTCTGTTGGAGGCATGTAACTTTCAATCATTTTTCTAGCATCGCCTTTACTTAGCTGAGAAAGAAGATAGCCAAGAGAAAGTTTTGTAACACCCATTCTTACCCAATTGCTTGGAAATATTCTTGCCAAAATCGCGGCGTATGTATTTTTCATCTTCATTTCATCATCATAATCCGTTAAACTTACTGCATGAAAATCTTCTAGTGCGTGTTTGAAATAAAAGTAAATTTCAAGTGGAAGATTTTCCAAAATTAGCTGTTGTTCAATTAGAACATTCCTATAATATTGATTATTAGCACATGATGAGTCATCAGGGAGTTTGTTTTCAAAACGTGACTGTTCAGCATAATCGGTAATGCGTCCAACAAGAACTGCAGGATCTGTGTCTTTTGGAAGAAAGTGTCTATACTTTGTAAAAGCTTCAAGCAGCCTATCCTCAGCCAAAAGCCTGACTGAACGGAAATCTTTAAGACATTCAGCTGTATAAGAAGAGCCTATTCCAATTCTAGCCACTAATGCTATACCAGCTTTAAGGATTGATGATGGCATAGGAATCAGATGCTGAGATTTGTCAAGTTCAGCAAACAAATGTTCTTCTAAATCATGATAATAAGCAGCTTGAAGAGGGAGCGTTGGTAGTTCTTTTCTTCTTTCAGAAAGAACACTAGCAACCATTTTTATGACTGGTGCAGTCCTAGGGTCGTTGATAAACTTTCTCATCAATTCGTAATGAAGTTGAGATTTTTGAGACATTGTTTCTCTTAATTAGTCTATATGATAACTTGAAATAATTTCACTTCAGAACTCAGTTGTGTTTAAATCTGATATTGCATTTAAAAGCGTTCCTCTTTGAGGATTTTGAAAACATTTATGGAATCAAAGAATAAGTTGTTTTATGAGACAAGTGTCTGATATCGAAAAACTGTTTATCATAATTTCAATCTTTCTTTTCATTTGGGTTTTTGTTAGAGGATATCTTGAATGGGATGCTGCTGTGTATACTTTAAATGGAAGGTATTTTTCTGGTGAAAATATTTATCATGAAAATTTCAGACCTCCGCTCTTGCCTGCAATCTATGCTGTATTTTTCAAAATATTTGGCAATTCAGAGCTTATACCAAAAATAATATCGTTCTTATTTTCAGTAATCACACTGGCATTGGTTTATAAATTCGCAAAAATATTTTATGATCGCAAAACAGCATTGGTTTCTGTTCTTCTCTTCTTTTCAGCAGGCATTTTCCTCTATTGGTCTTCAGCAGCAGTCACAGAAATCCCTAGTTTGACGTTCTCTTTGATTTTCCTTATCTTTCTTATTCATGCTGCCAAAACAAACAGATTGAAATATTTCTTTTATGCCGGTGTTATGTTTGCTCTGGCCTTCTTGGCAAAATATACTGCAGCATATCTTATCTTCTCATTGTGTTCATTGTTTATTTTTTCAAATAAATTCCGTAAAATTAAAGGTTTCACAGTCTTATTTTTGGCTTTCTTGCTTGTACTGTCTCCTTGGTTATTTTTCAACTATTCTATAGCCAAAGATCCTCTTTATGGTTTTAAAGTAAATTTGCAATTTTACACTCAAGCATATGGTCCTAATTTGAACCAAATCATTTTCATGCTCATTGGAATAGGGCCTCTTGTTTGGATATTTTTCCCTATTTTCATTTTCAATCGGAAAAATTGGAAAGATGAGAGAACAATTATAATATCCTTAATCTTTGTCCCAATTTTGATATTTTTCATTCTATTTTCAGTCAAACAAGATAGATTCCTTATTCCAGCACTGCCATTATTTACAATATTTGCAGCCGTTCCTTTCACAAAATTGAAGCATTACAAATTTTTGATCTTGTTCAATTTATTCATCGGAATTTTGTTGACTCTTACCTATACATCTTATTTGTGCTCTGATTCAGCACTAGAGAAAGCAGGTGTTTTTGCTAAAGAAAGAGGACTGAGTGGTAATTTTTACTCGACCTTCTGGCCGGTATTCAGTTATTATTCAGGATCTAATGCTTCAGCACCACCTTGGCCGCCTCAAGTTTTACTAGAAGATGTCCAAAATTCAAAAGTCGATTACATACTAATAACTAGCGGCAACACTGATCCGTGCTATGCTAGATTAGAAATTTTGAATAAACTAGAATTTTTAACATTAGAAGAAAAATTCTCTGGCTGCGATTTTGATGTATATCTGTTTAGAGTTGATGCAACAAGATTTGATGCTCAGAGACGGAATGATTATCTGGAAGCATTGAAATGCTAAATAAATAATTTTAAAGATTTTCTAACAAGCTTTTATATTTAACCTTCTTTTTTATTTAAATGACCGATGAGACAGTAATTCCCACAGGGGTTCAGAAGTATTATCCTGAATTTGCGCCACTTTTCGACAGAGAAGATCCTTTCCTAGCGCTTTTAATAAGTAAAATTGATCATCCTAAAGCTAGAGAATATGCAACTCAAATGCTTTCAAAGGAAGGTCTAGAATTTGGGGAGGCGTCTTTTCTTAAACTTGAAAGAGAGGGGCTGGGGTCCTATACCATAGTTGGAGGGGGCAAAGATGCCAAAGGCATATTCAGAGCATCTCTTATTAGCATAGGGAAATATGTGGAAAAGAAGATGGAAATGCTCAGTGATGTCATTGGAAACAGTGAGTCAAAATATCGCTGCAGTGAAGGGCCAACTGAAATATGTAGGATGATTGTTGGCGAATGCCATGGATATACGATGGATGAAGCATTAGCGCACTTAGCTTGTCCTATAGACAATACAAGGGAAATAAAAGTGGACCTTGACAGAATCGAAGCTGCTCAGATGTGCAAAAAAAGATTAGAGGAAATTTTGGAAAATGGTAAACCACATCAATCCGATTCATCAGAAAAAAGGTCAACAGAAAAAGTGAGGCATAGTCTTGCAAAAAGCGTGATGCATAATCATGCAGGAAATGCAGTGTATCGTAATCAGTATTCACCAATGGATAAAATATCCCCACCTGATCGGAGCGACCCAAACTTTGCACAAATATCAAAACTTTCAAAAATGTCTAATGAAATGCTAAAGTCTTTATATGACCTATCTAAAGAGTCCAGTCCTCGTCGAGCACTCGGATTTTATGGAGATCTAGCTTCAGGCAAAACTGGAAAACAAATAGAGAGGGAGCGTGGACTCAGTTTGTCAACAATATACAGCTATAGAGCTGATTTACGAAAAATGCAAATCGACATACCAGATTCAAGAGGGAACAATAGTGAACCGATTTCTAAGCAGTCCGTCAAAGCAGCTACCAAATCCTTTAAACACGCTGTCTCTAGAAAAGAAATTCGTGCACCTATTTTAGCACCAGGAATAGTCAGAGACAAAATTTATACCAGAGAAGAATTAGCAAACCTTGGATTTCAGTATGGTTCTTCGCTTGGAAATCGTACAATTTTTATTGGAAAAGATAGGACACTTGCTTTTGATGCAGTCTCTGGAAATGGCTTTAGGTTCAGGAGCGCACCTAAACCACCAACAGAATAAATTTTATTAACTATATTTCATGCTAGGGAATAATTAATTCTATGGAAAAATATTCTAAAAACATTTACAAACTACCAGTAAGAAAAGAAGTTTTAGAAAAAATTGTCACTAAACAAAGCATGCTGACTGAAGAGCAAAAGTCACATGTCAAAAATTTTTCAAATGCCATTGATTTCGTTGTTCCAGAAAACACAGAAGTTTTTGCTGCACTCGACGGAGAAGTGACAACAGTTAAAGATGATTCTAAAGCTGGCGGACCTGACAGAAAATATAGGGCTGAGGGAAATTTTGTCGTGATCAAATATGCAAACAAGGAATTCGGTCTTTATGCACATTTCAAATTCAAAGGAATAGTCGTTAAACCTGGAGATAAGGTAGAAACAGGACAATTAATTGGCTATGTAGGGATGACAGGATATACATTCAGACCGCATCTTCACTTCGAGATATTTGTTTGGCCTTCTCCTAAATCAAAGCCTGAAGAAAGAGAGACAATAAAAGCTAGATTTGAAGGTTTTGAAGATATTTATGAAATTGGAGAATAACCTATTTCAAAAATTTTATTCCGACTATTATATTGATTGCTAACAATAAACTGGAAAGTATGAATGGGTACTGAGGTGCCACAGTATACAGCAGAGATCCGATAAATGGTGCAGGAATACCAACGAATACCATTAGACCATTTGTAATTCCCATGGCCTTTGACCTTCTTTTTGGTTCAACATTGTCAGCAACATATGCAAATATTGTTGCATATCCAAGTGTGCTTATTCCTCCAATGATATAGACAAGTATTACTTGAACAAAGTTTTTGCTAAGTATGAATAAAATTGGAATAACAGAAGAAAGGATTATTGAAATGAGCAATATTTTTTTCCTTCCGTATTTGTCTGAAAGTTTTGCACCGGCAAACATAAAGACTGCAACTGTGATAAACTGAATGCTCTCTAAAATTCCAAATTCAAACGAACTAACTTTGATAATATCCAATGAATAAAAAATCCAATAGACCGAAGTGAGCATATTGCTGAAATAAAGTAAAGTAATGAAAAGAAACATCCCCTTTATGTTGGGAGGAAGCTTTCTGAAAAAATCTATCAGTTTGGGAAAATTGAAACTAAGTTTGGCATGTTTTTTTACTTTATTCAACGTTTCTTTTCCATGGAAAATGAATATGACAGTTCCAAGTATACTGAAAAAGAAAGAAATTAATATAGCAATTCTAACTCCTTCTAACATGCCATAGTTTTGAACTAAAGAAGCTCCGGCAGGCGCAAGTGCAGCTGAAAGTATCACAGCTGTCAAATAGACAGATGCCAAACCTGTGGCTCTACTTTTCTTCGGCAAACTTTCCGAAACTAAAGTTTGCATTGATGCGTCTCCTATTCCAGAAGTCAAGTTTGCAAAAATAAGAAATGGGATTAGAAAGAGCCAATTCGGTGCAAAAAAATATCCCAACAGTATGAAATTTCCCAAAAGAGTAGCTCTCACGAAAATATATTTTCTTCCATGTGTATCACCTAGATGACCACCAATAAAACTAGCTAAACCATAGAATAGATCGCTCAAAGAAAACAATATTCCAATAAAAAATAAACTTGCACCAAGGGATTCATAAAATTTTGGCAAAAATCCTCTATACAATACTGCACTTGCCCAGAAGAGGTTTGCAATTATAACTACGATTATATTTCTCTCTAAAGCAAAGAAATCCTTAAGTTTCTTTTTCAAAGGCATAATTTAATTATTGCTTTACTTTTCTATATGCTCTATGCAACATTCTGACAAAGTTTCCCAAAAATCTTTCTTTTTTCTCCAGTCTCCTTGAGATAATGGCTTCTTCTGATAGAAACATTCTTTTCAAATGATGTATGTCCACTTTTGGAGAGAAATGCACGTACAAAGGAATTCCGCATAAAATCAGAATCAACCCAACAATTTTATCGAAGATCGAAGTCGAATACATCAGATAGAGACATATTGCAACTCCAATCCAAGGAAGAATACTTTGGCCATGCAATTTTTTTTCACTGCCTCTTTTGAGAACTACCAGAGCAAGGCATGTCAGGAGAAAAGAAAATGAAAGGGTAAAGATTGAGAACGAAATCAATTGTGTAATCTTTGAATAAATCGCCAAAGAAAATGCAATCACGCCTTGAATTATTAATGCCATGTATGGTGTTCTATATTTCGGATGGATTTTGGCAAAAACTTTGGGAAACAAACCATCAATTGCCATTGCATATGATAATCTTGCTGAGCCGAGAATTCCTGACTCATCTGTTCCTGAGGCAGACACCAGTGCTCCTATGCTCATTATTATTGCTCCAATTGTTCCAAAAAGTGCTGCGCCTACAAAGACTAATGGGATAGTAGTTTGTGCCAGATCAGTCCAATTGATCATGCCAAAGGCCACGAAATTGGTGAAGATGTAGAAAAATGTGACAATTATCATCCCGGTTATAATTGCTTTTGGCAATGTTTTCTTCGGATTCTTTACTTCACCTGCCGGCAGAGTTCCTATTTCGAATCCAGCATATGCCCAGAAAATCAGAACTAAAGCAGGCCCAAAATTATCTAAACCGAGTGGAATGAATGGATGATAGTTTGTTGACAGAATTGATGGGTTCAGAATGAAAAAGAAAATTCCAGCAACTATCAAAAGAAGCAACGGCATCAGTTTAACAATTGTCAGAACATCGTTGGTTGTTCCGGCAGCCTTAACTCCGACAATATTTACAAGAGTCAATGAAAGTAAAAATAAACCTTTGACTAAAAGTTGTTGGTAGAAATTTAATGGAAGAAAGTACTGCAAATAATTAACGAATGCCAAAGTAAAGACAGACAATGCAACAACCTCTGCAATCCACATGCTCCACCCAGTTAGAAAGCCATAGAAATCATCGAATGCTGCAGAAACATATGCGAATGGTCCGCCAACTTTTGGAACATAATAACTGCAATACGCAAAAACCAGTGCAATAATTGCAGCAAGCAATCCCGCAATCAACCAAACAATTATAGAAAATGGTCCAATCAATCCAGCTGTCAATGCAGAAGCTATATAGATGTCAGCTCCTACAACAGAACCAATAACAATATTAGTCACATCAAAAAATGTCAAAGCTTTTTTCAATTTCATTAAATATTAATTAGAGTTAACTTAACAATAACTTTATCTAATAAAAACATGTAAATAATTTCTAGTGTTCGGTATGTTTGAGAAGAAAATTTGTCCAAATTGCGGTGAGAAAGTAAAAGATGATTGGCAATTTTGTCCTTATTGCGGGATAGATATTGAAGGTGAAAGAATGATGCCTCTTAGATCTATTTTTGATGATATTGATAAAGAATTTGAAAGGATAGATAAAATACCTGTTGATTCTTTTGCGTTTCCTGAATTCAAGATGAAACCTGGAATGAAAGGCAAAGGCATCAGCATAATTATTCACGGTGACTCGGGAATGGAACCAAAGATAGAAGTTAAGACGTCGGATGAATACAAACAACTAGAGCCTAGACTTGAAAGAAAACTGGGAGTCAAGCCCCATATGGAGAGTGAAAAGGTTGAGAAGAAAACAAGAAAGATGCCAAAAATAACTGAGGAGCCTGAAACTGAAATCCGCACTGTTGCAAACAACCAAATAATTTCTCTCAAGCTGCCAGGTGTTAAGAGTGAAAAGGATATAGAGACTAAGAGGTTGGAACAAAGCATAGAGGTAAAAGCCTTTGCTGGAAACAAAGCATATTTCAAACTCATCCCAATACCAAAAGAAGCATCTGTGAATAAGGATTTCAAGAATGGTGTTTTGAGATTAGAAATTGAAAGATAGAACTAACCATAATAGAAATTGCTACTGCTCAATCTTTATCTGAAAATGTCAAGGAAAGGTCTTTCTTTTATTTTTTTCTTCCTTTTCACTGGTCTTCTCTTCTGTTGTTTTGGCTTGAATTCTCCCCAAACAATTTTTCCTTTCTTGATAAAATCTTCCTTGCTGCTCAACTTTTTCATTTTCGATTTCAAGATGTTGATGACTGCCTGCTTCTTCATGATCTGTTTGTTCAGTTTTGTCAGAGCGTGTTCAATTTTCTGTTCATTCTTTGCTATCTTGTTTCTTTCTGGAATTATCTTTATGATGCTTCTCTCAAGCATTGGAATTTCTTTTTTCAGTTGCTTTATTCTGTTTTTCATGTAATTGATTGATTGAATGTCTTCTTTCTCTTGCTTCTTCATATGTTCCAATCTTTGTTGTTCCAGTTGTAGCTTTTGCTTGGTTTTATTCTCAAGAATCTGCAGTTCTCTTTGTTTTCCCTTAAAAATTGCCATCTGGCCCAAGAATTTGTCCAACTCTTTTCTTACAGTTTGTTCTTGCTTAAGCATGCCTTTCAATAGCCTGTCTCTCTGGATGTAGAACTCTCTTTCCAAATCGCTAATGCCTTTCTTCATATCATTAGTTTCTCGCCGGATATTAAAAATCTTTTTTGTTTGATTTCAATCAGTATGGAAAGCAAAACTAGGATTAAAGCAGCAAAGGATATTGCAAAAAAGGAAAACTGAATAGAGAAATGATTCCACGCTTCTGTAAGATAATCAAGTTCAGAATTACCTTGCCAAGCAAAGATTGGTAAACGGTGATTGAGAACTGACCATGACACATACATTGATGGGTAATATGAGCCAGTGACCCACAAAACTTCCCAGAATAAACGCACAAAAATGGTGAACACAATTACAAAACAACCCAAGTTAATGTTTGATATTTTATATTTTTTTCTAAATCTAGAAGTTACAAGACTTGTACCTATCAGTATTAATCCGAAGGCCATCTTGTCCATTGGTTCCTCAAGAAACAGGAACCCTGGATTTAGCCATTCTGCATAGCCAAAAATAAAAGATTGAATCAAGCCAATTAAAAAAATAATTAATCCTAAAATCATTAAATTCCTGAGATCAAGCAGTTTAGATAATATTTTGCTCATCTGTACTAAGATTGATTTTCGAAGTAATTAAATTTCATATTATTAAAATAAAATGTGTACATGCTACTCTGTTCTACCAGTGATCGTAGTGGACTCTTGAGTTGTTAAATCTGTTCTCTTTCTGTTTCTTTTCAGCCGGATAACCGATAGGAATTAGTGCCATCGGTATTACATGTTCAGGTATTCCCAAAAGTTTCCGAATACCCCCCACTCTATCTTCCCTTGGGTATAGTCCGGTCCATACAGCTCCCAGACCATTCGCATGGGCTGCAATTAGGATATTCTCAGCTGCAGCAGAACAGTCTATAATCCAATATCCTTTGTGTGTTTCTAAGCTGAGATCACCACACACCACAATTGCAACTGAAGCTTCCTTTGTCATCTCAGCATACGGATGAATCTTTGGAATTTCATCAAGAATTTTTCTATCTTTAATCACAATGAAATGCCATGGTTGTTCGTTGCCTGCTGAAGGAGCGTTCATAGCAGCTTCAAGGAGTTTTTGAATTAAATTATCTGGAACTGGTTTGGTTGTATATTTTCTGATGCTTCTTCTTGAAAGAATAGCTTCCATCGTTTCCATTTTTATTCCTCTATTCTCTTTATCTTATTTGTTCATCCTTTCTTAAACTATCCACCAGCTTTTTTACCTCTTCATAAATCAGGTCACGCATTTTTCTTATTTCAGCTAATGTTCTCTCAGATTGTCTTTGTCCAATCTCCCGTTTCACTCCTAGTTCCCAGTCTTCTATCTTTGATTTATATTTTTCAGGTATTTTGTCATTACACATAAAGGTAATAATTTTATCAGCTTCTTCCAACATAGCTTCTGTTACTTTCTTAGCCTTAGGATTGTGAATTTCAATACCAATTTCTTTCAAAGCAACAATTACATTATCATCTACCTTATAGTCTCCACCTGCCGGATCTATTCCAGCACTTTTAACTTTAATCCCAGAAAGTTTTTCAAATATCGCTTCAGCCATTTGACTTCTTCTCGAGTTGCTCATGCATACGAAAAGTATTTTTTTCATATTATCATTACTTTCAATTTAGAAATCCCACGAATATTAATTTATATGTGCGAGAATTGGATTTAGGCCCATTAAGAGTCACTTTAAACTTTTAATGAATTTATCAAGCCATATGAACTGCTTTAATACTTTTTGGTTTTTGTGTTTTTTTGTTAGGAGCTTACGAATCTTTTTCATATTCCCCTCATTTTTTGTATATACTGCAAACACTTCAACAAAATTATCTTCGGGATGAACTTGGGAGTAATGTGAAATGAAATCTGGATTTTCATGCTTTCTAGACAAGTCCCTTCTGTAAAATTTTCTCATGTCGCCGAAAAGTTTAATTACGTTTGGATCTTTTTTTATTTTTTTATGTTTCTCAACAAAAATATGGCCTAATTCGTGTAGCAATATATGAAGTTCAGATTCTTCAGCCATCATGGAACACTTTCTGTCATCAGGATTCAGATAAACAAATTTACAGTTATGAGAAGACCAACTTTCATCCTTAGTTTTTCTGATTTTATATTTGAAAGAAAGATCAAGTTTTGATAACATTCTATTTGCACGCCATTTTGTAATAATGAACATAAAATAAAATTAAATTTTTTAATTATAAATTGAATACAACTGACTGAAGTTGAGCTCTAACGCGGGAGGTGGGATTTGAACCCACGCAGTATGTTAGCATTGCAAAAAAACTAGATTTATTTATAAACAGAAACTAAAAACAAATTATGAAAGAAATTAATTGGAAGAAAGGAATTATTGCAGGAATAGTCGCAGGAATAATAATTCTGATTGTTGGAATGATATCAGGATACATATTCTCAGCAGACTATGCAATAACGCCACAGTTATGGAAACCTATGATAGGTAACTGGTGGTATTACATGGCAGCAATTGACATCATAGAAGGAATCATATATGGCTTGGTGTTTACCATGCTGTATAATGGCTTGCCTGGAAAAGGATGGATGAAGGGATTGAACTATGGACTAATACTGTGGTTCGTAGGAACAATTCCTGGCATGCTGATGACCTATTCCATCATGGCAGTTCCAGATACGTTAGTTGCTTCATGGCTCTTTGGTGGATTAATTTCACTAGCGATAGCCGGTTCTGCGATAGCTGTGGTTTACGACAAGATGAAGTAAACTTTTTTTTCTTTTATTTTTCTCAATCTTATTCAAGAATTAGTCTCGGAATTAATAATATAACGAATAGTATATGAAAATACCGAGGAAATAAGTGATTGACCAAAAGATGAAAAGGACTATCATGTAATATCTTCTTTTCCAAAATTTTTCTATCCATACGCAAGGTCGAAGGAGGACCAGAG
>Ga0315282_10009983_pt1 | contig 14991 bp, 12 predicted proteins | sample YL17G07_20_MG_FD_203693 | JGI IMG/M metagenome (GOLD analysis project Ga0315282, IMG submission 203693) | Sediment microbial communities from Yellowstone Lake, YNP, Wyoming, USA - YL17G07_20 | ecosystem: Environmental > Aquatic > Freshwater > Lake > Sediment | place: USA: Wyoming | collected... | reverse complement strand
CGGGTAAACATCCTGGGCCCGACCATCAGGCTCGTTTTGTAATTCCCCACGTACCCCGAGAAATCGGTGATCACCGCATTGGTGAAGACCTGGATCCGGGGATGCTTCGTAACCTTGGCTCTGAGTTCTTCCAAGTATTTCGGAATATCCTTCCCATCCAGGGTGGTCTTCAGATGCCGGAGGGTTCCTCCGAGTTCACTTTCCTTTTCCACCAGAATGGTCTCAAACCCTTGCTCAGCCAGCCCCAAAGCCGCGGTCATCCCGGATAACCCTCCTCCAATCACCAGCCCTCTTTTGGTCACCCCTTTGGTCAGCTCCTCCAGGGGGCGAATCAGCCGGGCATTGGCCACCGCCATGCGGATCAGGTCGCGGGCCTTTAAGGTAGCTTCCTCTTTCTCCTGCATGTGGACCCAGGAGCATTGATCGCGGATGTTGGCCATCTCGAAGAGATAGCGGTTGAGGCCGGCTTCCCGGATCGTTTCCTGAAACAAGGGCTCGTGAGTGCGGGGAGAACAGGAGGCCACCACCACCCGGTTGAGCTTGTTCTCTTCGATCGCTTTTTTGATCTTCTCCTGGGTATCCTGGGAGCACGTATAGAGGTTCTCATCGACGAAGACTACGCTCCCTAAAGAAGCGGCGTATTCTTTCACCCCGGTGACATTGACTACGCCCCCGATATTATTCCCGCATCGGCAGACGAAGACGCCGATCCTGGGCTCTTCTTCCTTGACCTCCCTCTGATCCGGGTATTCCTTGCGAGTCACCATCGTGCCCCGGACTTCGGAAAGAATCTCCGAAGCTGCCGCGGCGGCTCCGCTGGCCTGGGCGACCGTCTCCGGAATATCCTTCGGCCCCTGGAAGACGCCGCAAGCATAGACTCCCGGCCGGGAGGTGGCCAATGGGGTCAGAGAATCGGTCTTGGCAAACCCGTAGGGATCAAGATCAATTCCAAGATTTTTCGCCAGCTCCTGGGTGGAAGCCGAGGGAACCATTCCCACGGACAGGACCACCAGGTCGAACTCCTCCTCTCGGATCTCCCCGGCATCGTCGATATAAGTGATCCAAGGATTTTTCGTCTTGGGATCTTCCACGACTCGGGAGATGGCACACCGCACGTATTGAACCCCGTATTCTTTTTTAGCCCGTTCATAATAGGCATCGAAGCCTTTCCCGTAGGCGCGAATATCGATGAAGAAAATGGTAGGCTCAATCTCCTTTTCGTGCTCTTTGGCAATGATCGCTTCCTTGGTGGCGTACATGCAGCAGACCGCCGAGCAATAAGGATGGTGCTGGTCGCGGCTCCCCACACACTGCAGGAAGGCGATCTTTTTCGGTAGCCGGCCGTCGGATGGACGCTGCACATGGCCCATGGTCGGTCCGGAGGCGGAAAGGATTCGCTCGAACTGGAGGGCATTCAAAACGTTGGGGTAGCGGCCCAGGCCATATTCCTCGGACAACCGGGCGTTATAAACCTCATATCCCGGGGATAGGATGATGGACCCGACCTTTACTTCTTCTTGGGTTTCCACCATATCATGGTTGATCGCGGCCAAGCCGCACTTGTAATAACAGCAAAGACATTCCGAGCAGATTCCGCAAGCCAGACACCGAGCTGCCTCGGCCTTGGCCTCCTCCTCCGTATATCCGGGGCTGACTTCCTCGAAGGTAGAAACCCGCTGGCTGGTAGGGCGGGCCTCCATGCGCACTCGCGGAATCACCTTGACTTCACCGCTGACCACCCTTTCCTGAACCTCTTCCTTGGTCATCTTCACCACCGGTAATTCGGGTGGGGCAGCAGGCTCCAGCTCTTCGCCCCGCAGATACCGGTGGATGCTGGTTGCAGCCTTGTGTCCTGAGGCTACCGCTTCGATGACGTAGGTCGTACCCGTGGTGGCGTCTCCGGCCGCAAAAACCCCGGGACGGGTAGCGGCAAAGGTATTGGGATTGACGGCGATGGTCGACTGGCGGGTGATTCCCACCCCAGCACTTTCCGGGATGAAGGCCAGACCAACGCGCTGCCCGATGGCAAAGATCACCACCTCGCAGGGAAGTAGGTGCTCAGATCCTCCTTCGGTTTCCAGGGTCAGCCGGCCTTCGCGGTCAAATTCCATGAAGGTCACCTTGACTGCTTCCACACCGGCCACATGCCCGTTTTTTTCCAGGATCCGCTTGAACGAACGGCTGGGGTATACGGTAATCCCCTCCTCTTCACCTTCTTTGACTTCATCCGGATGGGCGGGCATCTGCGCCCGGCTTTCCAGGCAGGCCATATCTACCTTGGCCGCCCCCAACCGCACAGCCGTGCGGGCGCAGTCCATGGCAACATTGCCCCCGCCTAAGACGAGGACATGCCGACCTTGGACTATCGATTTCGGATTTTGGATTGGGGATTGCGCCCCCCCACTCTTACCCTCCTTTTTAGAAGGGGGAGGGATGAGCGGAGGGTGAACTCCAAGATTGATGAGGCTCACGTCCCGCAAAAACTGGGTGTTGAGCAAAACTTCAGGCAGATCTGTTCCGGGGATGGGCAGTTTGCGTCCCTCGTGCGCTCCCACCGCGATGAGGACCGCCTTGAAACCATCCTGCATCACGTCGTCCAGGTTGGTCACGGGAGTGTTAAGCCGGAGATCGACCCCCAGGTCGATGATCTCCCGCACTTCCCGGTCCACAATCAGGGGCGGTAGACGATAATCCGGAACCCCGACCCGCAACATTCCCCCGGCGATCGGGAGGGCTTCAAGGATGGTGACCGGGTAACCCAGTTTGCGCAGGTCTCGAGCCGCAGTCAACCCGCAGGGCCCAGCGCCGATGATGGCGACCTTCTCCTCGTATTGATAGGGAAGAGGATCGGGGGGGAGGTAGGGCTGGGCGTACACCTGATCGGCCACAAAACGCTTCAACGTGGCGATGGACAAAGGCTCGTCCGCTAGGTTGCGGTTGCACGCCTCCTCACAGCGGTGGTTGCAGATGCGCCCGCAGATTCCGGGGAAGGGGTTGTCCTCTTTGATCACCCGCATGGCGTCGTCATAACGGCCATCGCGGATGAGGGCAATGTACCCCTGGGCCCTCTGGCCTGCGGGGCAGGCATCGCGGCAGGGGGCGATCCCGCGCTTCTCGATCGCATAGGCATTGGGCACTGCCTGGGGATAGAGCTTGTAGGCCGCCCGTTGCTGGGCCATGCCTTCGTCGAAAACTCCAGGAGTGATGACCGGGCAAACCTGGGCGCACTCGCTGCACCCGGTGCATTTGCTGATGTCGATGTAGCGCGGCTTATGGCGCACCGTTACCGTGAAGTTCCCGGCCTGGCCATCCACTTTCATCACTTCGCTATCCATCATTAATTGAATGTTCAGATGGCGGCCGGTTTCGACCAGTTTGGGACTGATGGTACACATGGAACAGTCATTGGTAGGAAAGGTCTTGTCCAGCTGGGCCATCCGTCCTCCGATGGCCGAGCTCTCTTCCACCAGATACACTTTGAAGCCGGAATTGGCCAGGTCTAAAGAGGCCTGCATGCCCCCGACGCCACCCCCCACGACCATTACGGCCCCGGCTTTTTCTTGTTTTACAGGTTGGGGATCTTTCGCTTGAGCCATTCTATTGTCAACCTCAGATCAAACCCTTCGAAGCCAGCAGCTTCCTGGGGTCGGTGAAATGTCTTTTAAACCATTTGCCCGCATCCCGATGCCCCATGGCCAGCCCCATGAGTTCCGTAAAATAAAAGATGGGCAATTCATAACTTCTTCCGGCTTCCCGGGAGATCTCCTCCTGCCGTGAATCCAGGTTTGACTGGCAGAGGGGACAGGCCGCGACGATTGCCTCGGCGCCTGCCTCTCCGGCTTTGTCGAGGAGCTTCTGGGTCAGGCGAAGGACAATGTCTGTCCTCGTGAGCACCAGGCTCCCCCCGCAGCAATCCGTTTTGTAGGACCAGGGGACCGATTCGGCCCCCAGAGCTTTCATCAGGCGGTCCATTTCTGCCGGGTTCTCGTAGCTCTTCGCCCCGGTAATCTTGGGGGGACGGACCAACAAGCACCCATAATAACAGGCTACCTTAAGCCCTTCTAAGGACCGCTTCTTCTGAGTCTGGACTCTTTCCATTAGCTCGGGGGCGACGACGAATTCCAGAGAATTCAGAACCCGGTAGCTCTCCTTTGAAACCGGAGTCCCATGCCCCCCGGCCATCTCCGATTCTGCTGCTTTGAAACGGCTGTAACAGGCCGCGCAGGGAACCAACAGGTCCATTCCCTGCTTCCCGGCAATGGCCAGGTTTCGGGCTGCCAGTCTTGTGGCCAAGGATTCGTCGGTGACATGGGCCGAACTCGCCCCACAGCAATTCCAGTCCGGAAGCTCATGCAGCTCCACCCCGAGCAGCCGGCAGACTGCCTGTGTGGATTCATCGTATTCAAGCGCCGTCCCGTGGAGGGAGCAGCCGGGATAGTAGGAGACTTTCACAATATAATTCCCTTTTCCAGTCTCATTTTCTTTTTTCGGAAACCTGGTTATGTTTTTAATAATACCCTATTTTTATTTCTTACAATGATGAGCTAAATCATCCCCTTGCCGGACAGGGATCTCCTTCATTCCGCCGCTGCGGGATGGTCTCAAATTCTTTCTTCTGTAAGCCCATTGCTTGCACTTAGACGTAGGAAACTTTTAAATTTTAGATGCCTCAAAGAGCTCGGCGATTTCTTTCTTCTTGTGCACTCTCGAGGGAAAAAGTCTCAGTTTTCCTTTTTTGAACATCTTCCATCCGAGCTTGAGGTCCGAAAAAATTTTCCCGCTCTTCATCTTGTAGCGGGCCATCATGCCCAGTTCATGCACCCGGCCATGGAGGCGTATGGAATCCAGAAAAGAGGAGTGGAAAAGGGGAACCTCTTTCTCAGCCGGGCTTACTCCCTCCCGCAGGGCACTTTGACGCAGCCAGTCCATGACCTTGGCGATGTCGATATCATTGGGGCAGCGGGTGCTACACGTATAACAGGAGGCACAAACCCAGATCGTCTTGCTCGTCAGAACCCTTTCCTTCATCCCTAACAGGATCATCTGCATGACCTGGTTGGGTTTAAAATCCATGGCAAAAGCCACTGGGCACCCGGCCGAGCACTTCTGACATTGGAAACAATCCTGGATATTGATCCCGCTTTCCGAAAAAGAAAAACTCCCCGCATGGGCAGGATTCCCCTCTTCAACCTTTCGATCAGACACGGAAACATCCTCCTTCTTTTCGATCACTTTTTCAGGAGCTTGGCCATGCGGGCCAGGAGGGTCTTAGGATCGACGGGCTTTTCAATGTAATCCTCGGCCTCCAGTTCCAGTCCCATGCTCTTGGCATATCGGGTATTGGAAAAATGTTCCCCCACTCCCGTCAGAATAAGAACTGGAATTTCCTGACAGGCAGGATCGCTCTTCAATTCTTTGCAGGTGACGAAGCCATCCTTTTCGGGCATCATGATGTCCAATACAATGGCATCGGGTTTTTCCTTCTTGGCTTTTTCGATGCCCTCTTTGCCGTTGTAAGCGGTGACCACCTGGTGGAAGGCACTCTCCAAAGCTGTTTTGATCATTTCTACCACATCGGGTTCGTCATCAACAACCAGAATCTTTGCCATAGTTTTCCCCCTCCTGATGAAAGGTTTGTAAGGATTCACCACCGAGCACGCTACAATCTTACCCCATCCAAGATCGCCGGCACCTTTCTTTCCCAGCCGGCAGGGATAAAATGAACTCCCCGGCAGAGACCTTTGAGCTCTTGCACGATCCGGGTACAGATTCCCACCCCAGCTTTGACCCGGTCGCTGGCCTTGCCCATCTCTTCGATAAACTCTTCCGGGACAAAAACGCCGGGCATGTTCTTGTTTAAGAATCTGGCCATGGAGGCTGACTTCAGGGGTAAAACGCTGGCCAGGATGGGAACGCCAAAGCCGGCCACACGTTTCATAAAACGTTCAAAGGCCTTCAGGTCGAAGACTGGCTGCGTCTGGAAAAATTTGGCGCCCTCCGAGATTTTCTTCTCCATCTTCAGCAACTGCAACTCCATGGCCGCGGTGGTACCGGGGGTCGGACTGACGGTTGCCCCCACAAAAAACTTCGGCACTCCCTGCAGGGCATTGCCCTCCATGTCCTGACCCCCCGCCAATTTTTGGATCACCCGTAAAAGCTGGATCGAATCTAAGTCAAATACGGGCTTGGTCTGGGGATGATCCCCCATGGAGGCATAATCCCCGGTCATCACGAGGATGTTGCAGATACCCAGAGCTGCCGCGCCCAGAAGGTCGGCCTGAAGGGCCAAACGATTCCGGTCCCGGCAACTGACGCTCAGAATGGGCTCAAATCCGCTCTCGCGGAGAAGATGGCCGAGCGCCAGAGCCGTCATGGACATTACCGAACTCTTCCCGTCCGTGACGGTCAGGGCGTCCACCCGTCCTTTTAGATTCTCCAAACCCCCGATTATCTCCGAAACGTCAGTCCCCTTGGGAGGTGTGACCTCGGAGCTGATCAGGAACCTTCCCTGTTGCAATCTCTCCTGGAAAGTCATCTCTTACTCCCTCCGACGGGCGGATTGGCCAAATTATTTACTCCTCATCTCGGTCGCGATGCTCGACCGAAGGCGGATCAAGGGCAAAACTTCGCTGTGGTCCCTCGGCCCGGCATAATGCCTCAGCGCTTCCAGCCGCCCCTGGGCTTTCAGACGCTCGTAGATCAACTCCCAGCCGCAGGATTTTTTCGGGTCCACCTCACACCGCCCCTGGTAAGCCCCCTGGCAGGGGCCGTTGAGTAGTCCCTTGGGGCAAAAATACAAGGGGCAAAGACCGCCCGTCAGGTCCAGCAAACAATCCCCGCAGAGGCGGCAGGGCTCCTTTTCTCCCAGGATACCCTGGAAACCCTGGACGGAAAGGGTGCGCAGGGCCGGTACGATCATTCGCCCGGAGGTTACCGAGAGGGCTTGAACGCCCACTTCGCAAGCCATGGCCAGAAGGGCATCCGCACGCAAGATTTGCCGGAAGTGGCTGAGAAGGCCGAGCTCGTCCATCCCTTTGTTGCAGAGGGCGTCCACTACCATTGTGCCCGTGAAGGTAATCCCCCTCAGCTCCAGCTCTTTTTTCATGCGCTGGAGCTGGGCCTCCCCCCCGGGGCTGCAGAGGTTTTTCCATCCACTGCACCCGATAAAGAAGGTCCGCTTCTCTCGCCCCAGGCCATGGAGAAGGTCTTCAATCTTTCTGGGTTCTACGGCAATCATCTCTTCTTCGCCTAAAACGATCTGATCGAATTTCATCGCTCCCCCTAACGGATCGGAATCATTCCCCGCCGAGAACGCCGACAAAGCAGAGAAAAATTATTCAGATACTGTAAAAATCGAATCGGTCACCCCCAGACCGATTTTCCTATTCTCTTCCTCGGATCGCATCTCTCTTGGGCGTTCTCTGCACTCCCTGCGCTAAATGGTTCCTACTTTTTCAAAAGGGCGGCCACCCGGCTAACGAGTTCGTTGGGGTCAACGGGTTTGGAGATAAAATCCTCGGCTTCGATCTCCATCCCGCTCATCTTGTTGTACTTGGTCCGGCTGAAATATTCCGCCACGCCCGTAAGGATGAGAATGGGGGTGGAAGCCGTCTGGGGATCGCATTTCAGTTCCCGGCAGGCGGTAAAGCCGTCCTTCTCCGGCATCATGATGTCCAAGACGATGGCATCCGGCTTCTCTGCTTTCGCTTTGGCCACTCCCTCTTTGCCATCGTACGCCACGATGACCTCGAATTGCCGCTCCAGGGCCACCCTCATCATCTCCACCAGATCCGCTTCATCATCGATGACTAAGACCTTTGCCCGGTCCCCCATCTCGCGCCCTCCCATCGCTGATCCGCTTGATCATTCCCCCAACGAAGAAGGTCAACTTACTTTGTCCTCCTTGGGGAGTGTGAACAGAAAATTTGCCCACTGCCCTTCTTCCGATTCGGCCCAGATCTTCCCCCCGTGCTTCTCCACGATCTCCTTGGCATTGAACAGGCCCAGCCCCGTACCGCGTTGCTTGCGCTCCAGCTCTCCCTCCAGACGGGAAAATTTTTCAAAAACCTTGGTTAATTTATCGGCGGGAATCCCCCGGCCCTCGTTCTTTACATAAAAGAGCATCTGATCCGGTTCTTCCCTGAAGCCGCACCAGATCTTTCCTCCCTCCCGGCCGTACTTTAGAGCGTTGCCAATCAAGTTGTTGAAGACAATACGCAACAGGACCGGGTCCGCCACCACTTCCACTTTGCCCAAGGCCTCCTCGTTCTCCAATACCACTTCCATCTTCCGGGCCTCGATTTGCTGTTTCTCGTCTTCCAGGATGGGGTTTAGAGCCTCGGCGAATACAGGGATGAGGGCTTTGTTAACCTCCATCCTTCCGGATTCGATTCGCCCGAGCTGGAGGTACTTCTGAATCATGTTAATCAGGCCATTAACATTCCGAAGCATCGTGGAAACGGCCTGCTTTTGCTTCGAAGTAGTCAAACTCCCCAGGGATTCGTCATAGAGCATGATCAAATAGCCCTTGAGCACCCCCATGGGCTGCATGAGTTCATGGGTGACAAAACTCAACATCTCCAGATAATGGCGGTTCAAATCCTGGAGCTTGTTATTCACCCCATAAAGCTCTTCCATGGTCCCTTTTAGAGTACGGGTCATTCGGTTGAAGGAAGCGGATAGACGGCCCACTTCATCCTTGGACTGGATGGTCACTTCATGGGTCAGGTCCCCCCCGGAAATCACTTCGGTACCGCGGGCCAGCTCCGCAATCGGGCGGGTGATCGAACGGGTGATAAAATAGGCCATAATCAAGACCATCACCAGGCCGAGGCAGGCGATGCCGAAAAAGCTGTAGATCACCCGGTTGCGCAGGTCCGTGTAGGGCTCTTCCAGCGTCCCCACGTAAAGGATGCCGATGATCTCCCCCTTGATGTTGCGGATGGGTTCATACGCCGTAATGTACCAATCCTGGACCACAAAGGCCCGGTCCACCCAGGGCCGGCCGTTCTCCAGAACCTGGGCATACACATCCTTGGCGATTAGGGTGCAGATGGCCCGTAAGCCGGCCTCATTTTTCACGTTGGTGCAGACGCGCACATCCCACTGGAAGATGGTCGCCGTTCCCGTTTCCTTCCCCTTGTATCGCTCTCCCCGGAAAACGATGTCCTTGATTTTGTCCACGATTTCATAGTTGCGGTTGAGGAGCGAACCCCCGTACATCACCCCCAGGAGGTTGTCGTTGATATCCAGGATCGGTACAGCCACCTTGAGCATCATTCCGGAGGTCTGTTTCTTTTGGGGACTCTCTCTTGCCTTCGGGGTGGAGATGATCTCCATGTACGCCTGGCGCACCAGTTCTTCGCCTTCTTTGGCCAGCTCCGCCTGCGGGACCACTTCCGTTGAGGAGACGATCTCTTTTTTCAATGCCCGCCGGACCAGCTCGTCATTCCCCTGGAAATCACCCGCCTGGTAGGGAGAACGGGTCCGGATGAGAACGACCCCTTTGCTATCGGTGATGGTCAAAACATCCAGCCCATATTCGATGCGCACCCTTTCCAGTTGCCGCCGCAGGACCTCGAAGTCTTTGCCCATAACCGAGCGGACGATCAGGTCTCTCATGGCAGTGAGGTGGAGGACATCCTTGATGCGGCTCAGTTTTTCATTGTAAACCATCCAGGCCGAGGCGATATCGTGGCGCACCTTGTTCTGAGCCTCGGATACAATGGTATTTCCCACCATCCGGGTGACGATAATCCCTGAAGTCAGCCCGCCCACCAGAACCACCAGCAAGAAGCTGAGCACCAACTTTGTGCGCAGGGATTGGAAAGGCATCAGGCCTGCGTTTTTAAGTTTCTCCCACATCAGACGTCGTCCGGCTCCTCCCGGATAAATGGGCCAGCCCCCGCAGGGGCCATTTCACAATTTCGCTGCCTCCAGCACTGCGGGAACTTTGCTCTCCCACCCGATGGGCATAATGTGGACCCCCTGGCACAGGCCCTTTAACTCTTTGATCAGGTCGGCGGCAATCTCAATGCTGGTCTTCACCCGGTCTTCGGCTTTGGCCATTTTCTGGATCAGCGGCTCGGGGACAGAAACCCCGGCCACATTCTTGTTCATGAACCGGGCCATACCGGCGGACTTGAGGAGGATAATCCCGGCCAGCACGGGCACCTTGAATGGGGCCACGCGATTCATGAATTTCTCGAAAGCGCCGATGTCATAAATGGCCTGGGTCTGGAAAAAGGTGGCCCCGGCACGAAGCTTCTTCTCCATCTTGATAATCTGGGCCTCCACCGGGTTGCCCCCGGGGTTGACCACGGCCCCTACGAAAAATTTCGGCGCGCCGCTCAAAGCGTTCCCCACCATATCCGTGCCCGCTTCTAATTTTTTGATCACCCCGATCAGGCTTACCGAATCCAGGTCAAAGACCGGCTTGGCCTGAGGATGATCTCCCAGAGAAGCGTAGTCCCCCGTCAAGGCTAAGACGTTCTTGATCCCCAGGACGGAAGCACTGAGAAGGTCCGCCTGCAAGGCCAGGCGATTGCGGTCCCGGCACGTCACCTGGAAGATGGGCTCCAGCCCCTTCTCTTTGAGCAGATGGCAAACCGCCAGAGAACCCAGACGCATGACCGAGCTTTGTAAGTCCGTCACGTTGATCCCATCCACGCGCCCCCGGAGCAGCTCGGCATCATGAAGCATCTCCTTGATATTCGTTCCTTTGGGAGGGCCAATTTCAGAAGTCACCACAAATTTTCCAGAGGCCAAGCTCTCTTGTAGACCCATTCTCTCCCTCCTCCTTTTACTTTCCCTGTTCCAGGGCCCAGCGCTCCGTTAGCCGCAGTCCCTTGGGGGGCATCATTTTGCTATGATCCTTGGGCTCGTAAATCTGGCGGAGTTTTTCCAGCTGCCCCAACTTCTCCAGCCGCTCATAGATTAGCCGCCAGCCGCATTCCATTTCCTGATCCACCTCGCATTTCCCCTCTTTGGTGGTTCCCCCGCAGGCTCCGTTCAGCAGATACTTGGAGCAGGCGGTGAGCGGGCAGATGCCTCCGGTGAGGTCGAGGACACAATCCCCGCATTCCTTGCAGCGCTCTGAACCTTTCCATTCGCCGCGCATCCCTCCCAGCGGGATCGTGTTGCAGGCTGGATGAGTAATCTTGTCGCTGACCGCGGCCACGGCCTGAACCCCCACTCCACAGGTCATCACCAGGAGGGAGTCAGCTTCCTTGACCTCCTTCGCTTTCCCCCGGAGACGGGACTGGACCAGGGCTTTCTGGCAGAGAAAATCCACCACGCTATATCCGGTCACTTTCTTGCCGACCTTCTCCATTCCTCCCTTCATCTCCAGCACCTGGGGCTTTCCCCCCGTGCCGCTCGACTCTGCGCATCCGCCGCACCCGAGAATAAAGATGTTCTTTTCCCCCTCCAGAGATCGCACAATTTCTTCCAAGGGCTTCTGCTGCGAAAGTATCATGATCTGTCCTCCTTTCCGGCCCTAAAAAATACGGAATTTCCCCAACTCGCTTCCTTTGGGGGTGATGAGATGAACGGCACAGGCGATGCAAGGATCGAAGGAACGAACGATACGGACGATCTCGAAAGGATTGGCCTCGTCCCTCACCTTCGTTCCGGTCAGAGCCTGTTCGATGGCTCCCGGAATCCCGGAGTCGTCTCGCGGGGAGGCGTTCCAGGTGGTCGGCACCACAAACTGATAATTGGCAATCTTCTTCTCCTTGACTTCCACCCAGTGTCCCAGAGCCCCCCGGGCAGCGTCGATGATCCCCACACCCTGAGCCTCTTCGGGAATCTCATAGGGCACGAACGTCGGCTCCCCGGGCTTCAACTGCAGCAACCATTCTCCCATGGAATCGGCGAGATATTTGGCAGCCAGGGCCCGGGCTGCGTGCCTCCCCAAGACGGAAAAAAGAGCGACGGGGGAGGCTTTGAAATGGGCCAGAGTTGAATCTACCAGAGACTTGACCTTTGGATTTCCGCTGGCATAGGTGGTTACCATCTGGGCCAATGGTCCGACTTCGTACACCCGCCCATCGTACCGAGGAGCCTTGAGCCAGGAATAAGCTCCGGGTTTGCCGTCTTCCGGGGCGGTTTTCCCCACGGAGGGGTGCAGCCCTGAGGTGTTGTTTTCATACCAGGAATGCCGGACTTGCTCCGTGATCTTGTCCAGTTGAAGCGGCTGAAGCTTCAGGTCTGCAGAGATCGTCCCCTGCTGAAAGAGCCGCTGCCGTCTGGTGTAGTCCGGGCTTTTTCCATCCAGGTCATAGGCGCCATAAGAAAGCAGGTTCTTGCAGCCGACGCCGATCTGGAAGTAGTCAGAATAGACTCCGGCCACGCCCAGCACATCCGGGACGTAAACATTATCCACGAAATCCCGGAGTTCGTTCAGGCGCCAGAGGAGGGAGGCGATTTTATCCACGGTGGGCGCTTCGGAAATCCCGCCGGGAACGATCGAGGCCGTATGGGGGATCCGCCCGGTAAGCATGGCCACTGCTTCATGCCCTTTGCGACGGATTTCCAGGGCCTTCACATAATGGGCCACGGCCGCTCTGTCCAGATCATCCGGGAGGCGGTAATCGCCTTCGTAACGGGGGACAAAGGGCCCCAGTTCCCCGCGGCCGATGAAGGCTTTGATGGAATTCAAATCCGCGTCGCTCCCGGAATACTGGGCCACCTTGGTCACATCCACGTAATCCAGGGCCGCCAGGTGGTAAAAATGAAGGATGTGGTCCTGAACCACGTGCAGCCCCGCAGCCAGATTCCTCAGGATGCGCCCGTTGTCCGGAACCTTGTCAGCCAGCCCGAAGGCACTGTCCAGATTGAGCGTGGAGGCCATGGCATGGCAGAGATTGCACACCCCGCAAATTCGCTGGGTGATGATCTGGGCGTCCCGGGGGTCTCGGCCTCGCAGGATCATCTCGAATCCCCGGAAAAGCATGCCCGAGCTGCGGGCCTCTTTCACGACTCCATTCTCCACCAGGCACTCGACCTTTAGATGTCCTTCAATTCGGGTAATGGGGTCAATGACAATTTTTCCCATTTCGTTTCTCCTTCCTATTTTTTGGGGAGGGTCTCGATCTCGATCGTTTTCACATAAAGCGGAGAGACGAGATCGGGAAATTCCGGCTGCGTACATCCGTGGCATCCCCCGCCGCATCCCACGCACCAGTTCACCCCTGTATTCCAGAGGCGCGTCGGGCAATCGGCGTAGGTGATCGGCCCCTTGCATCCCAATTCCAGGAGGCAGCCCGGGTCGCCATGCTTCTTGGCGAATTTTCCCTCATCGAAATAAGCCCGCCGCTGGCAATTCTCGTGAATGAGCTTCCCGTAGAAAGCCAGAGGGCGGCCGAAGTCGTCCAGTTGATCAGGCGTGGGAAGGCCGAAAAGCAGAATGCCGGCCACCGTCCCCACAAACCAGTCCGGATGAGGCGGGCATCCGGCAACGTTGATTACGGGAGTCTTCACCCCCCGACTTTCATACAACTCCTTCAGTCCCACGCAACCCGTTGGATTGGGAGCGGCGCCCGGGATGCCCCCGAAAGTCGCGCAGGTTCCTACGGCGACCACGCCCAGGGCGTCTTTTCCGAGCTCAATCACCCGCTCTAACATGGAGACGGGCTGGTGATTTCTTTCGCCGATGGAACCATACACTCCATTTTTAGCCGTGGGGATTCCCCCATCCACCAGTAAGAGATATCCCCCTTTCTCTTTTTTGGCCGTCTCCTCGACTACTTCCATCGCCAAGTCTCCTGCCCCGGCCATGACTGTAGTGTTGAAGCGCAGGTTAACGTGCTTACCGGGTAACACTTCATCAATCAGCACGTTCTTGATGCTCGGGCTTACGGAGTTCAGGATCGAGATCAAACAGCCCGTGCAGGTGGCGCATTGCAACCAGATGACAGGATATTCCTTTGTCTTTGAGTCCAAAATTCCCCCTCCTTTCCTCGGGACCCGACGTCCAGCAGAAAACTCAGTTCACTGGCGATGAAGGTTCTTTTTTTATTTCTTAAAAGATTAACCTTTCGGGCCTTTTACGGCAATGAGGTACATCACCTCTCAGGTTTTTTTCCTGCGGCACCTTTCGCCGCTTTCACCGTGTTCATCATCAGCATGGTAATGGTCATGGGTCCCACGCCGCCGGGCACAGGCGTGATCGCGCTGGCTTTTTCTTTCACAGCCTCAAAATCCACGTCCCCGCAAAGGATTGCTTTCCCCTCCTTGGTCATCCCCACGCGATTGACCCCTACATCGATGACCACTGCACCCTCTTTGACCATATCCGCCGTCACGGCTTTGGCTTTACCGGCGGCCACAATCAGAATGTCCGCCCGCCGGGTATGGAAACCGATGTCCCTCGTTCCCGTGTGGCAGATGGTTACGGTGGCATTCGCTCCCTTTTGTTTTTGCAGCAGCATGTTGGCAATAGGCTTGCCCACGATGTTTGACCGCCCCAGCACGACAACTTCTGCCCCCTCAATTTTCGCTCCCGACCGGATGAGCAACTGTTGAATCCCGGAAGGGGTGCAGGGAAGATAATCGGCTTCCCCGATCATCAATTTGCCCACGTTTACCGGATGGAAAGCATCCACGTCCTTTCTCGGGTCGATGGCATAGAGGACCTTGGTTTCATTGATGTGCTTAGGCAGTGGAAGCTGCACCAAGATCCCATGGATCTTCGGGTCTTTATTATATTTCTCAATCAGCTCCAGAAGTTTGGCCTCCGCAATATCTGCCGGCTGGTTGTCCTGAACGGAATAGAACCCCAATTCTTTGGCGGTCTTCTGTTTTCCGGTCACATAGCTCACCGAAGCGGGGTTCTCTCCCACCAGGATGGTGACCAGTCCAGGAACCAGATTGTATTTCTCCTTCAGGGCGGAAACTTCTCTGGCCAGTTCCTCGCGAATCTGTTTGGCCACTTCCGTTCCGCTGATAATCTTTGCGGCCATTTTTCCCTCCTATCTTCTAAAATCACTC
>Ga0315282_10009982_pt1 | contig 14992 bp, 24 predicted proteins | sample YL17G07_20_MG_FD_203693 | JGI IMG/M metagenome (GOLD analysis project Ga0315282, IMG submission 203693) | Sediment microbial communities from Yellowstone Lake, YNP, Wyoming, USA - YL17G07_20 | ecosystem: Environmental > Aquatic > Freshwater > Lake > Sediment | place: USA: Wyoming | collected... | reverse complement strand
ACCCATATTTGACCCCCTCTTCCAGTCCGCTGGCTGGGCTACACGTTGCTATCAGACGCCATCTTTCAGGGGTTATTATAGCATGGCAACGTAGAGGGGTGTTAACCGCAGTGGTAACAAACCGTCACTTTGTTAACATACCAATACAAAAGCACCGGGATGGTTAAAGGGACAGAGACCCTCCGTACTATCCACAATTTGAAAACCATTTGAGCCCTTTACCCGACTATGCTAAACTACAGCCATGCCAAGACGAAAGAAAAGCCCTAGCGATTACCGAATAGGCTTTGGTTGTCTTTTCTCCACTGTCATTTTCTTTATCATACTTGGCATCCTCAATTGGATAGGTCTAAAGCTCTCAGCAGGAGCTTTAGGGTGGCTTGCTTTTGCTGCTATCTTCATCATCCCCCTTGTTCTTGGATTCTGGATTGCCTCTAGGCTCCGACCACCAAAACCACCAGTTGAATACCCAGAGAATTGGGCAGAACTCCGCCAAGAAGCCTTTAAGCGAGATAAATACCAGTGCCGAAACTGTGGAGCAAGTGGTGTCAGACTCAACTGCCACCACATAGTCCCTCTCAATAAGGGGGGCACTAACAACCTTTCTAACCTCACAACCCTATGTGAAAAATGTCATGCTAAAATTCATCCCGGTATGGCTGAATTTGAACACTACCACGAAGCAGAAAACATAAAACAAGAAAGTGACTACGAAGCAGGCGGCACCGAATTTGAAGAAGCCAAGAAAGGACATCGCCCCTTTCCCGGCTTTTTCAAGTGGCCTGGCTGGCCTGGCACGGGAAGCCACACACGTTAGTTCCGACTAAACCAAAAACCACTACGTTGGTTGGAACTGACCGATGTATGTTCTTGCTGGTCAATGAAGGTTTAGGCTTAGAATGGCGAGGCTGGAAGCCAGTTATCTATGATAGTATAACCTTCGTGTATAATCCATTCCCCCACGTAAACTACCCAGCCACTCATATAACGACCAGTCACAGAAAGCTGCTTATCTAAGCGTCTTATCTCTTCTGGTATTGGCTGCGGTGATATCAGAAAGGCATATTTGGCTGAAAATAGGTCACCGTACATTTTTGCTTGGTAAATGTCTTGCAGAGTTACCTTGCCGGGCTTAATTTCGACGGTTATGAAATTATCGACAGCATGGGGGCCGTATGTAACAATAACTTCTGAACCTCTTGAATGAACAAAGCCTGTCAGATCGGGGGATGCTTTTCTGCCAAGGAAACTGAAAATAATATCGTGACGTACGACTTTCTTTAGGAGACCACTGAAAACACCATCGGCTGTAATCTCCAAATGACAGTTGCCAAACTTCTCTTCAAAGGCTTCTGTCAAATAATCCCTGATAGGTTCATACAATTCTCTTTCTGCTGTCAATCGGGTCTTCCTTGGCATAGGCGAATTATACCACCGACAAGCTTCGATTTGGAAGTCGGTCGGGCGGAGGGCGGAGGTTCATCTTGGTGACTTCGAACCTGCACAAAACATCTTTTCGTGCAATTTATCGCTCTGAATAATATAAATCTTGCCAAGTGATGTGACTGTGTTAAAATAAGGCCAGTCTCGACCGGTACGGGGTAACCACATGGCAAGCAGAACCATCATTCATATCGACCTCGACTCTTTCTTCGTTTCGGTGGAACAGGTACTTAATCCCGAACTCAAAGGTAAACCTGTTGTAGTCGGTGGCAAGCCTGACCGAAGAGGGGTCGTTGCGACAGCTTCCTACGAAGCGCGAGCCTTCGGTCTTCAGTCCGGTATGCCACTGGTAACTGCCGCCCGACTATGCCCGGAAGCTATCTTTATCGAAGGGAACTTTGCCAGATACCGCGAATTCTCACGGAAGTTCATGGCAATTCTTAGTGACTTCTCCCCGTTTATCGAACCGATGGGCATCGACGAAGCCTATCTGGATGTGACCGGGTTTGAATCAGTACACGGTTCCATCCTACAGATGGCAGTCACCATGAAGCAGCGAATCCGGAGTGAATTGGGACTCTGCGCTTCGGTCGGCATCGCGAGCTGTAAAGTAGTCGCCAAGGTTGCATCAGACCTTTCCAAACCGGATGGGCTAATTGAAGTGGCACCGGGGGAAGAGCGCGACTTTCTGGCGCCACTGCCCGTAGACAAACTGCCCGGAGTCGGGAAGCAGGCCGTAAAGATCATGAAGAGCCTGGGAGTGCATACGATAGGCGGACTATCCCGAACGCCTTCTCATACCTTGAAAAGCCGTCTCGGCACCGCGGGAGAAATGCTGCATCGTCTCGCCAACGGTATTGATGACAGGAAGGTGCTCCCACCCGGCGAGGCTAAGTCCATCAGTCGGGAGACCACTTTCGGAGAGGACACCCGAGACCATTCGTTTCTGGAAGCGACTTTATGGGCTCAAAGCGAGAAGGTAGGCGCCGACTTACGGAAGAAAGATAAACAGGCAAAGTGCGTGACTCTGAAGTTGAGATACGCTGATTTCTCAACCATCACCCGCAGCCACACGCTTCGGGAAAGCGTCGATACCGACCGGGCGATATTTGAAACTGGTATTGTGTTGCTCGAGCGGGCACTGGCGATGGAAATAAAGGCGGTGCGGCTGATCGGCATCGGCGTGTCGAACCTGGTGGAGGCGAGCCGGCAGGCGACGCTATTTGCTCCCTCCGCCCGGAAGCTGGAGGAATTGAACAAAGCCATCGACCGCATCCGGAACAGGTACGGATTTGACGCCATCCAGACCGGACGGGCGATACGGCTTAAGGATATTTCAATTCAGTCTTGAACTGAAACGTACATGATGAACTTTTCATCGAAATGTTATTCCCAGACTACAAGACGGGGGTGGTCTAACTCTCGTCAAGTTCCTGACGCCATCGGACAGGTTCCAGCTCCGCAGCAACCACGTGGCGTTCTATTTTATCCCTTAGGGACTTTAGTCCCGGACTGACTTCTACAGGGTACGTGTCTGGATTGTAGATGGCCTTGTAGCAATCCGGAAAACGCGCAAACTCGTCTAGAAAGCGGTCGCGAATCTCTGAAACCTTCGGGAGAGGACTCAGTGCTTTACCGTCAGCCATAACCCGCTCTAAAAGCGGCTCGCCGCCATCTATTATCTCGTCATGTAGAGCAATGACGTCATGGTGCATCTGTCCGGCCTCAGTAAACCGAAACACCTGCTTAGCATCGGGAAGGGATACCTTGCCAGTGCTCAGCTTCAGAACCGGCCTTTCACCATACCGGACCAGCTTGTAAGCCATGTCAGTCCAGGGTGCGTCTCCCGACACGCCCATCTTGGTGCCTACGCCGTAGGCATCATACGGGGCATCCTCCTTGGATAGCTCCTCTAGGTCAAATTCATCCAGGCCGCCGCTGCCCACGATCTGGACATCATAGAACCCGGCCTTGTCGAGGATCTCCCGCACCTTCCGGCCGAGTGTCAGCAGGTCGCCGGAGTCGATGCGCACTCCCCGCAACCGCCGGCCTTGAGCAGCCATCTCTCTAGCTACCTCAACTGCCTTCTGGACACCGGTGATAGCGTCGTAGGTTTCGATCAGCAGAATGCACCGCTCTGGGAAGCTACGAGCGAAGGCACGAAAGGCATCAATTTCATGTTCATAGCTACTGATGTATGAGTGAGCCATCGTTCCCGAAAGGGGAATGCCGTAGGTTATCCCTGCCAGGACATTGCTGGTGGCGTTAAAGCCTGCGACATAGCTTGCCCTGGCTACCTTCATCCCGGCATCCATGCCTTGAGTACGACGAAGGGAGAAATCAATAACATTACGACCACGTGCCGCATGAACGCAGCGAGCGGCCTTGCTGGTGATGAGACACTGCAGGTTCATCTGGTTGATGATGAATGTCTCCACAATCTGAGCCTCAATTATTGGGGCTGTCACCTCCAGCACCGGCTCATCCACAAAGAAGAGGCGCCCTTCGGGAATTGCGCGCACCCCGCCGGTGAAGCGCAACTTTTTGAGATACTCCAAGAAATCGTGCGAAAAGATACCAGTGTGGTGCAGCCGGTCTACAGCTCCGGGTGTAAAGCGGAGTCCTTCCAGATAGCGCAGCACATCCTGCAGGCCGCAAGCGACAAAGAACCCCCGGTGAGGCGGGTACTTGCGGATAAAGAGGCTGAATGCGGCTAGGTCATTATGTCCCTCCTGAAAATAGCTCTGGGCCATGGTAAGCTCATAGAGGTCAGTCAGGAGAGACATGTCTTCAGATTGCATCATCATGATTGCATTTCCTCCTCCTGCCGGGCGGCCCTCTTAGCACGGCAGTTAACAGAGTAAGTCTTGGCCCTCCCTTGTTGTTATTCCGAACCAGAACTTCCTTGCTTTTAGCTTTCTTATGAGGTAGGTAACGACACTTGTGGAAACGCCAGCGGCATTAGGTCATGCATCAAACCCAATAATAAGGCTGGGTTGCTTGAGAGCTGGTTTTTCATAGATTACAATTTTCTCCATCTTGTCGTCCTAGCATAGCTACTTCATGTTCTTGAGGCCGTTTATTTTTGATTTTAGCTTCGTTTTCAGCCAACTTGAGGACGTTTCACTTCCACCTTTTTGGTGGGTTTTGACATCTTCAAGCTTCAGAGATGTCCTGAAAAGCGGCAAAGTACCCCCTTCATTTCTAAAGAGCCTCATCCTTCTCAAGTCCTCAACTGGTGTCCTTCTCCTCACCTCTCGATATTGCCGTCATTAGGGCAACAGCCAGCAATGTAAATCCGAGCACTATCAGAATGAAAACCAGCATCGTCACTACCAGGACACCCACGGGTAATGCTACAACCGCTTTCAGTAAGGGATGTCTGGGGCTTACTTTAATCCACACAGAGCGACAAACAGCTTGCCCCCTTCCCAGGTAAGCTCTGGTTACCTCAAGACTACGAACACTTACGGGTTTACCCTTCCGGCGAACAGGAAACACACAATTCTCCAAACCTAGCCAGCTCGTTAATTCTTCTCTGCACAGGGATGCTCTTTGACACCTCGGTGGCACTCTCTGATTTGCTCGGGATGCATTCTTTCGGCTTACCCTTCAGCCTTTCGGGGGTGCTCACCCCCCTTTCGTTCTCCGCTTTGCACACTCGTACGCCGTCCTTCTCCGCCCGAGAACACTTACCTAAATAGGCTCAGGATGATGTTAAAAATAATAGTCAGTACCGCAGAAATGGTAAAGCAGGTTACCAAAGGGAAGTAAAGTTGGAAGTTTCCCTTGCTAATAAGTATATCCCCAGGGAGCCTTCCCAAAAGCGGGATCCGATGCCAGAAGGTGAGAATTAAGCCAAAAATGACAAGGAAGACTCCTGACAAAATCAAGAATCTACCTATATTTTCCATTGTCATCCCATCTTTTATTGTACCTTATTATACCTCGGAACTGGCGACTGGACAAAACTTCTGAGGTTCAACAACAATCCGGCTCATGACAGGAAAAAGTCACCAATCCACCACCTCACATCGTTACTGACCTGAAGCAGCTTGCCACAACCTATCAGCAAGGTTAAGTATGTAGTCTCGGTTTTCCAGCTGTTCGAGCCACTCCTGTGGGATAGCCTCAATTCCGAGATAAGCGCCGGAGATGGCTCCGGCCATTGAGGCTATGGTGTCCGTGTCCCCTCCCAGACTGATGGCATAGATTATGGCTGAGACGAAGTCCCGGGCATGAGCTAAGAAGGCAAATATAGCCGTGGGGACGGAATTGAAAGCTTCAATGCCATGCCCCAGTTCTGCGACAACTGTTTGCCTATCAGTATGGCGCTTCAGAAGAGTGCTCAGTTTTGCTATCTTAGCACGGTAGACGTCTTCAGTTACAAAGTCAAACAGGCGTGATATAAAGGACCCTGAACCAAGGCTTTCGTCAGGATTTTCAGCAACAGCCAATGCCACTGCCATAGCCTGTATAGCAGCTCCCTCCATGCCAAGCGGATGAGAGTGGGTAATGAGACTTGCCTGATAAGCTACCTCCTTCAGCCTGGCTGGCTTGTTCCAAAAGAATAGACCGATCGGTGCTGCCCTCATGGCTGCACCGTTGCCGAATGAGCCACCTGGGTAGATGCGGCTGGCTGCTTTGTCCCATGCCGTGCCAGTTTTAAGAAGGCGGAATACCCGAGGTGGGCCAGGGCCATAGCCGCGCCACGGCTGCCGAAAATAATTATCGGCAAACCGTTGCGCCATGTGCTTTCCGTTAAAACCACCGTTTTCCACAAGAGACTCGGCAACGCCGATGCTCATATGGGTGTCGTCGGTATATCTCAGCGTGTGACTTATCCTGAGTAAATGCCTAATTTCCTGCTCGGCAGCCATGGGGTGTCCTTCCCACGAGGCACCGATGGCATCTCCCAAGGCTGCTCCCAGGAGTGAGCCAAGAAACTTCTTTCTAACCAGCTCCCTATCGCTCATTTCCTCCCCAACTGAATATACCGCCTTCACATACATCTGTCCAGAAAGCAGCTAGCCTGGTAAAATTATAGATGATGGCATCTGATCTGGAGAAACGGATTGAGACACTGGCTCAGTGGATGCTTGAAGCCAGACATCTGGTTGTCTTCACCGGCGCTGGAATCAGCACCGAGTCAGGCTTACCTGATTTCAGAGGGCCGGACGGTCTCTGGACAAGGCAAGCAAAAGGGCTCCCGCCCCCCAAATTTGACTGGTCATCAGCCAGACCGAATCAGGCTCACGTGGCGATTGTGGAGCTTCAAAACATGGGCAAACTCGGCTTTCTAATATCCCAGAATGTTGACAATCTTCACCTTAAATCAGGGATACGCCCTGAACTGCTCGCCGAACTCCACGGCAATGTAACCAAATTGCGCTGCCGGGGCTGTGGGTTCAAGTGCGACCATTTCCCTGACCTGGTTACCTGTCCTATCTGCGGGGGAAGGCTTGCTTCCAGCGTGGTAAATTTTGGCGACCCCCTACCTGAAAAAGAACTGGAGGAGGCAGAGTGGCATTCCCGGCGCTCTGACCTTTTTATCGTGGTCGGCTCCAGTCTGGTGGTCTATCCTGCCGCTGATATGCCAAGAATCGCCCTTGAATCTGGCGCCAGGCTGGTAATTGTTAACCGGGAAGAGACCTCTCTTGATGGACGCTGTCACCTCCGGTTCAGGGAGGGGGCGGGGGAGGTGCTGCCACCGGCAGTAGCTTTACTGAAGGAGATGGCTGGCTTGTGAATTGTCCGGGCAGTGTGAATAGTGTCCCTCTTTTTTACGGGTACCTGCCTCTCGCCCAGGCTTGTTATCTGTGGTCACTCACTGCAGCTAGCTGTCTACTCCTTATAAAAGCCGTCAGCATTAAGCCTTGCAAACTGTTCTAGCCCCTGTGGGGTAGGCTCATAGGAGTAAAGGCACAGCCTCACTCCAGGATAGCGCCTTATTAGTCCTGCGGAGAGAAGAGCCTTGACCGCGGCTTCGCCAAGATAGCCAACAAAGTGCAGGCGATGGTCCGGCACTGGCTGACCAGTTGTCTGGTACTCTCGGCAGATTTGACCCAAAAGTTGTGCCAGCTCTTCTTTCAGGCTCTTGATTACCTGCTTCATAACCTCTGTAGTCTCAAGCAAAGTAGCAAAATCATCAAAGGCACTCATCTTCCTCCTCACCGCTCCACAGACGGACACTCGTACTGCCAATGATGAATGTTCTCTCGCTAGCGAAGTGCTGAGCTATTTCACTCATCTTTATGGCTACAGATTAATTTTACTCTCGCAGTACGAACTGAACAAGCGGGCGTTCTTCTGTGGTATCCTGTGGAGGCTTAATTTTCCAGTGGCAGGTGGTCATTATTAGTGCCTAGACTGCTTAGCCGTCAAAGCAATCAATCACCGTTTTAAGGTCAAGGAACAGAATGCCCCGATTCTCATCTCGAATAGCACAGCCCTCTTCTGGTTCCTCCATTATCGCCTCGACAACGTATTTCAAAACTTCTGGCTGTCTGTAGTTGCGGATAATCGTCCTCGTGGCGTCCAAGAAACTCTCCTCAGTTTCTCCCTCAAGATATTCCACCATCTTGATGTTTTTTGCTTCCACTGCGTCTAGCCGGTCTTCAGTTATCATTGGCAAGGGCTGTGAGCCCTGGGACATTATCTGCCAGACGACCACTCCAAGATAAAGCAGCAACTGCCGCTCGTCGTCGTTGAGGAGATCGTGGTCGACGGCTAAAAGATAGGCAAGGACAACCGGTTGCTCCTTGCCCATTCGCTTTATTAGTCCCGGTGCTCTGCATGGTGAAAGTGAAGCAATTCTTTTCCAGGTTTCCTCTACTATGTTGGCAGGAATCGGCTCCATATGCCTCCAAGCGTGGTTGTAACTACTGCCTCTCTACACCCTGGAAAGTGTTGAGCTTCGCGAGAGAAATTCTGACATTAGGTTTTCAGCCCTTGCCAATGCGATACATCTTTGTCCCACAGGCCGAGCAAATGCCCTGAGTAGCGGGTTTACCGTTTTTCATCATGATGCTCTTGGCGTCCTTCATCTCCCTCTTCGCGCGGCACTTAACACAATACCCCTGCATGGTGACCTCCTGGCTTACTAGTCAGCAAGCAGAATAGCAGATAGGGGCTAGAGGCGTCAATAGCCCACCAGGTCGCACAGTCTCCTATTTTGTTAAGTGACCTCAGCCAAGTCGTATACCCGGAATGTAGGCAGTACGCCTGGGTGCCGTCTGTGACCGCTATAGCGCGCCTGATGGCAACCTGGACAAAACCAAAAGCTGATTGATGATCATCTGGTCAGAGTAGTGATAGAAAGTGAGTTTGAGGGATGAGAAATTCTGGAGCGGGGTACAAGCTCCACTCCAGACAGCTAAATCAAGCTGCCCAAGCGGACACAGAAATTGGTTGGATGCGGTCAAATACCGTGAACCACTACATTGAGGGTCCAAGACCGTCCTGAGACCTATCCTCAGACCACCTCTCACTCTCAGGCTGGCTACCCAACAGGAGATTTTGTGACCCTTAAGAATCTGGGGTATGGCTGGTAAGTAAGACTATAGAGGCTAATCTTTCATAGATAGCTTTGTGAGCAGCTTCCGAAGTTGACTTGGGTCAGAAACATAGTCATAATGGTCAAAAGGTCAAGATTTCAGTCGAATGGGCGGTCATCTCGGGAAAACGGTGTTACCGTATCTCTGAGATGCTCTTTCAGCCGTGTTACCGCTATAAGAAGGTATCTGACCGGCAGGGGGGAGGGGGACTTCCGGAGTGACCGCTACTGGCTACCTGGCAGCCTGAGCTAGTGACCGGATCACTTGACCACCTGAGGAGGAAGGGATGAGACAGATAACTTTTGGGAAGAAGAGAATGTCTGTGCAAAGGGCAATGAATATAGGAAGCTAAAGATATGAATTTGGAAGTCACCATCGTCGAGGGTGAGACAAGAAAGCCTGTGTCAAACTACTCACTCAAGAAGGACATTTTGGAAATACCCGAACTTGCGAAAATACTGGTTCTCACCCCGGAGGCTAAAACAAACCTTGGTCGTGGGAGAACGATTGTCTATACCGATTCGGTTTTCCCGCTCAACAACCCGAAGGAAATGATAGTCGGCAGGTACATTGAGGTGAGATATCGCCCAGCGGTAAGAAAGTGAGATAAACGATGGGAATGAACAAAGTCAAGACAGGCTCCAATATGTACCGTTTCTGAACCACTACCTGCATCCCTATGCCAATAGGGGCTACACGTGGAATCTGACACGGGGCTCAATACCCCCAATTTATAGAATGTTTGCCTCATTTTGGCTAGATGGTCATAGTTTGCCCCTCCACCCGTGCTCGAAGACAAAATCCTTCATACCCTGAGCTTTAGCCAGAGCCAGCCTAGCAGTAGGAATAAATTTCACCAGTATTATTGGCGACGAACTGGTCAGGATAGCCACAATGAAGGGAAGGTGCCTCCCTTCCTTTCATAGATTATGCCCTGCTTGAGGCAGATGTAAACTTCACGGATTTAACACTGATGTTCAGGTAATTATTCCAGGTAGTCCTTTAATTTACGGCTTCGGCTGGGGTGGCGCAGCTTGCGCAGTGCCTTGGCTTCAATCTGGCGGATTCGCTCCCTGGTGACATTAAACTCCTTGCCCACCTCCTCCAGGGTTCGGCTTCGCCCATCCTCAAGCCCAAACCGTAGCTGGAGTACCCGTTGCTCGCGGGGGCTCAGGGTGGAAAGTACAGCATCAATCTGCTCCTTAAGCAGTTGCTTGGAGGCAGCATCGGCCGGGGACAGGGTATCGCGGTCTTCAACAAAGTCTCCCAGATGGCTGTTCTCATCCTCACCCACTGGCGATTCAAGCGATACCGGCAGTTGTGACATCTTCACTATCTTCCCGACCTTATCCGCCGGCATCTCCATCTCCTTGCCAATTTCCTTGGCTGTAGGCTCCCGCCCATATTCTTGAGCCAAACGGCGGCTTACCCTTAGCAGCCTATTGATGGTCTCAAACATATGAACCGGGATGCGAATCGTCCGAGCCTGGTCAGCTATAGAGCGGGTAATGGCTTGGCGAATCCACCAGGTGGCATAGGTGCTGAATTTATAACCCTTACGGTAGTCAAACTTCTCTACGGCTCTAATCAGCCCGATATTCCCCTCCTGAATGAGGTCAAGGAGCGACATCCCCCGTCCAATGTGTTTCTTGGCCACGCTAACCACCAGGCGAAGGTTGGCTTCAATAAGATGGCTCTCCGCTCTTTCCGCCTCGCGCTCGATGTTACCAAGGTAAGTCTGAAGCTTCCTCTCATAAACCCTGATTGAGCTGATAAAATCAGGCGATGTCACCAATGTCTCTATTTCCGCCGAAGGGGCCTTACCCCCAATGGCATCAAGAACCTCCTTCGGTAGCAGGTTGATATTTAGTGATAGCTCTGTGATGAGCATCTCAATCTCAGGTATTGATTTTTGGGTCTGGCGAGAAATGGCGAGGACTAGTTCCGGGCTTATCTCGTTATCAATGCTAGCCCGCAGCTTAGCCGACGAGATGTTCTCGATAAAGCCGACGGAAGGCTCCAGACCAAGATATCTCTGAATAAGACAGATGGTGGGAGTAGCCTCAGATAGCTCCTGGAGTATGGTAAGCACCACCTCCGTTGCTGATGCCTCCCGCCTCTGCTTCTGAAGGTAGCCTTGCCTGATTTCCTTTATGCGCCTCCCCTCCTCCATCTTTCTTGCCAGCTCCTTTTCCTCCTCAGCAGTGAGCAGGGGCACCCGACCAATCTCATGAAGGTACATACGGACGGGGTCATCGGCTACCTCCTGCTCCTCAAGGTGTTCCAGTGGCGCTTCCAGCTCTAACTCAGTCACGGACTCTGGTTTTTCAATCTCAAGGTGCCTTGCTTCGTGCCAGAGCGTATCTGGCTCAATCAAGTCCTCAGTCTCCTCTTCCTCAGGCTCGGGGAAGAGGGGATGCAAGTCAGATATCTCCTCCTCTTTGGCACCTAGCCGCTCATCAAATGGCGGCTTTTCTTCATTCTTCTCCAGATTGTTTCCCCTACTGCGCCAGCTCATTCACCTCACCCCCCGGTGTTCCAAGAACGTGTCGTTTTCCCTAGATGTCACAGTCACTTCCAACCCTGTTACCTTAACAGCACTAAGCCAAACGCCCCAGAGAGGTATATCACTGTGGCAATACTCGCGCAACTCATCAGCCAGACTATCAGCGTCATGCAGGTCACCCACATCGCCAGTAAGCCTAAACTTAATCACAACATCATAGGATACATCAGCCATCTCTTCGCACCTCCTCCCCTTTTGTCTGTAGATAGGCAAGACGAAACTTTATGTTGTTGAGGTTAATATTCAACCTTGCACATATGATTTCAGCACTTACGATAAAGTGTTGCCCTTTCCTACCATTAGAACTAATCGTGATAAAAACATAATAACTCGGCAACAGAGTTTAATATATCTTTAGCGCGATACCAGACTACCATCGCCATGATAGTTCCCTCCTCCCTCCAGCAATTGCTGTCTCTAAAACCGCTGGCTGGGCTATACTATTTGCCTTTAGGCTGAGCAAGTTTCACACTGACTGCCTGGGGACAACCATCACGTCCCCGTCCAACCTCAAATTCCACTTGTTGCCCTTCTCTAAGTGAACTATAGGCCATCACTTGAAGTTCACTGCGGTGGAAGAACAGGTCTTTTCCCTCTGCTGTCCGAATGAAGCCAAATCCTCGGTCCGCAATTAGGCGCTTAATAGTGCCATTGGGCATATGATACTCCTATTTTCCGCTCTAAATCCGCTAGCTAGGCTTCACCAGCCTTTTTTCACCGGCCTCGGGTGCCTTTTCCTCAGTAGCCTTTACCCCTGGTTTTGGACGTTCGACCTTGGCTTTTGCCTTCGGTCGTTTGAAGAATGACTTAATCCTTTCTAACATTGTCATCACGCACCTCCTTTATTGGCGCTCGTTTCTTGATTACTCGAAAATACAAAAGGCACCAGCAACCGTTTCAAAGTAACGATCACAGTGCCCTTGTTTCATCCCCCTGTCTCCCCAAACCACAACTAACTATTTTAAGTCATTTCACATATTGCAATTTTAATCTAGTCCGTAATTGTCAATATCGGTGGAACATCGAGGGGGAATAGTCATTTGGCAGAGTGATACAACCTGGCTAAATGTTAAATCGTAACGTAAATGGAAGGAGAAGTTTTATAGCGAACGTAATAGTAGTTGCCTGCACATGCTCCTCTCTAACGAAATCCCTGCCCCTGTTAGTGCGATGGCATACCTTGAGTTCACTAGGGTCTTTGGCTGCCTTTTGAATAAAATCTTCCATCGCTGCTACCTACCCGCAGCACCCCGGCTTAGCTATGCCGCTCCGCTACTTTCGCCTCTTGGTTTTGGGAGCTTCCAGCTTGTTGCTCTGCTCCTTGACCTCCTTTTCTCTTACGCGTGCCTTTCTGTGAAACCATGGTGGGGTGCAGAAGCCTTTCATAGCTGCACTAGGCGGTCCTGTCAGCCTTTCTTTAGGTCCTCGATTTCCTTTTCCACTTCTTTCAATTCTTCTTCTAGCTCTTTCTTGTATTCCTCCAGCATCTCAAGATACTCTTGGCGGCGCGGAAAAGGCCTCATGCCATGAAACCAGAACCCGAACGGAGGAAAGCCGAAACGGAAGCCAAAGCGACCATGTCTGCCGTACCACATGTCGATTCACCCTCCTTCAATTAGTGCCCTTCTCCTCACCTCTCGATATTGCCGTCATTAGGGCGATAGCCAGCAGGGTAAACCCTAGCGCCGTTAGAATCAAAACCAGCATCATCAACACCAAAGCGCCCATGGGTAGTGCTACAACCGCTTTCAGTAGAGGATGTCTGGGGCTTGCTTTAATCCACAGAGAGCGACTAACAGCTTGCCCCCTTTGTAGGTAAGTTCTGGTGACCTCAAGACTGCGACCACTCATAGATTTACCCTCCTGGCGAAGAGGAAACATTCGATTCTCCAAGTCCACCTAGTTCACTATTTCTTGTCTACACAAGGATGCTCTTTCATATCCCCGTGGCACTCTCTGATTTGCTCGGGAGTGCATTCTTCTGGCTTACCTTTCAGCTTTTCTGGGTACTCACAACCCTCTTTCTTTTCCACTTTGCACATTTCTGTACCCTCTCTGTACCCTCCTTCTTTGCCCTCTCTAAATCCGCTGATTGTGGTTTCCTGACCTCTCATTCCAGCTCTTGCTTGTTCACCTGAAACGAATTGTCCTCCGGCTGCAATCGCACGTCAGTAGTCTTGTCAACCTTTTCTTCCGGAAGAGGTGCCTCCGCCCGCCTATCAAGGAATAATACCCTTTCAGCCACAACCTCAGTACGGTAATGTCTCTGGCCATCCTGGCTCTCCCAGCTACGGGTACTTAATCGACCTTCAACGTAGACACGCCGACCCTTGGTCAAAAATTGGTTGCACTGCTCAGCTAGCTTGCTCCAGGCAACCACGGTAAACCACTCCGTCTCCTCCTTACGCTCACCATCGGGAGTGGTGTACACCCGGTTAGTGGCAATACGTAGCGAAGTCACTGGAACACCATTCGGGGTAAACCGCATTTCAGGGTCGCTACCAACATTACCGATAATCATTACTTTAATTCAAGCTCGCCGTCATCTCAAGACTCCTTTCACCGCCCGAACACACCTATATGCCTAACCTAGTCGGGATTCACAAAAGAACCCAGGAGAATTTTCCTTAGATAGCCTTCTGCTGTCTCAAATCTGCCTCGCTTCGACTCCATTAGCTTTGTGCTCTACTTTCCAGTCGGGCCAGTATCCGCACACTGTGACCGTACAAATCATAACGAAATAAAAGGCAAAAGCTAAATAGGCATAAAACCTCTGATTGTCACTCGTGCAGCCGCTTGGAGGTGGAGGATAGTCTTAGTCTGCGACCATGGTGGCAAGTCGAAATCGATCAGGTGGAGACTGACAGCTCTAACCGGCGCTTTTCCGCTTGCTAGATCTTCGAGGCTTCTTCCTGGTGGCTTTGCGGGACTTCTTCTGCGGCTGGGTGGTCTTACCAGGCTTCTCCCTAGAAGCCTCAGGCGGCTTTTCCTCGACAACCTTAGGCGGCTTCCCTCGCTTAAAGACCAACTTAATCTTATCTAGCACTGTCATCATTCACCTCCTATATTCGTGCGACCCTCCCTTATTCCAAGCTAAAAAGGCACACCAATGCTAAAGATGTCGACTCTACTGCCTTTCCCCATTCCCCCAACTCCTACACCCTCATTTACATTGCTTCTGGGCTTACTTTACATCTTCAAATTGAGTATAGTGCTAGTCTATATGGCTGTCAATTCCTCCAAAATAAGGGAGGTGACTCTTTTTTGCATGCAACTGCTGTACCCCTGATTGGGAGGCCGCTCTGCCCCCTATACTCAGTTACACTTTCTCGACGGTGATTTTTACCTTGTCGCCCTTTTTCAGGTCTTCGGAGGGCTTGAACGTAATTGCCTTTGCCTTGTCCGAATAACTAACTTTCAGAGAAAC
>Ga0315282_10009980_pt1 | contig 14993 bp, 10 predicted proteins | sample YL17G07_20_MG_FD_203693 | JGI IMG/M metagenome (GOLD analysis project Ga0315282, IMG submission 203693) | Sediment microbial communities from Yellowstone Lake, YNP, Wyoming, USA - YL17G07_20 | ecosystem: Environmental > Aquatic > Freshwater > Lake > Sediment | place: USA: Wyoming | collected... | reverse complement strand
AGCCGGTAACCGGCGTCAATGTCCTGGGCAAGATACCCGGCGAGTCGGCTTCCGAAATGATCGTAATAACCGCCAATTACGACGGCCCGGGCCGGGACTCGAAAACGGGTGCCGTTTACCCGGGTGCCGACTACAACGCCTCCGGGGCCAGCGCGGTCCTGGAGTTGGCCACCGTCCTCTCCTCCCAGGGGGAGGTACCCGGGAAGACCCTGGTCTTCGCCCTCCTCGGCGGCGAGGAATGCGGGAACTACGGCTCCCAGGCCCTGGCTGAGTCCCTGGAGGCCGGCGGGTTCCGCCAGAGCGCCCGCATCATCAACCTCGAGGGGCTGGGGGCCGGAGATGGGGATTACATGGATATCTGGGATCTCAACTACCGCAAGAACCGGCCCACCGTGGAGACGGTGGATAAGGCCGCCGGCCTGCTGGGGGTGGTGCTGGAGCTGGGGGGCGCCGATCCGGGGACCTCCGCCGCCACCTTCTTCCTCTATCACTTTCCGGCCGTCACCTGCGACTGGTCCTGGTTCGACCGCAGCGAACACCCCGATTTCCATCAACCCAGCGACACCCCGGATAAGATTAACCGGGGCGGCCTGCGCAAGGCCACCCAGGTGGTAGGGGTAGCCGCATGGACGTTGGCGGAATGAACCTGGGGCTTGTTCGGATTGGACAACACCACCTGAGGCAACAACCGAATCAAGCAAATCAGCCCTCGGAACCAGGAGCTAAACCTTTCGAGTTCTTCGCCATCAAGTATGGATAGTTAAATATTCATAGTCGCACGCACGTAACCTGGCCCGGGAAAAGCGTTCTCTCCGAATCAATTGTTGCATTCTTTATGCACAAGGCCGTAATTATTGGAGGTGGGACGCCTTCCGGGGTTTATTCAGAACTTGGGCGTCCTAACCTCAAATCGAGACTCGGGCGCTCAGATGCGATGGTGGAGCAGCCGCTCTTTTTCGCTCTCCTCGATGCGCTCTATCCACAGGTAGGCCTGGCGGATCTCCTCGGCGGTGGGGAGGTTCTCCTCTCTCTTCCAGGCCAGGTTCAGAAAATCCAGGCCTTTCTTCTCCAACACTTCCTTGCAGAAGAGCTCCCCCACCTGGTACTGCTGCAGCTTCAAGTCGAAGCCGAGCATCCTCTCCACCAACCGCTCCGCCCCCGACTTGGAGTCCCTGCGGTGGCGGAAAGCCGTGCTCATCTCCTTGAAGGTCGGCAGGGTATCGGAGCCCACCATATCCATAATCAGGTTGCTGTAGCCCTCCACCAGGGACATGAAAGCCTGTATCTGGGAGAGGATCTCCCGCTGCTCGGGGGATTGGACTATGGACATCAGCCCACCCTGGTTGATGATCTCGTTCAGGCGCCTGGAATCGCGCAGCTCCTCCGGCCTCAGGCGCAGGCTCATCTCCTCGAGGCGCAGGGAAACGCTCTTGAAATACCTCTCCATCAGCCCTTTCATATACTCCCGCAGCCACGGGTTGGCCACGAACTCGAAGGCGTGGGTGACCTCGTGCAGGGTTATCCACAGCCGGAAGTCGGCGGGGATAAGGCGCAGGTTCGCCTCGGCCTTGAGCAGGTTGGGGTAGACGATATAGAGCTTCCCGCTGTCCTCGAGACGGGGAAGGCCCAGGTCGAACTGGCCCAGAACGTTGCGGGCCAGGTACCCGATGACCATTCCCAACTGGGCGGTCAGAAGGCCGTGGGTGAATCTTCTCCCCAGGCGCAGGGGTTTTTTTCTCCGTTCCTCCAGCTTGCCCAGGGCATTGCCGTAACTCTCGGCGAGGGGCTGGAAGATAAGCTTGAAGCTGCTCAGGTTGGTCTCGATCCATTGCGGTCGGTCGAAGACCAGCAGCGGGCCTATGGGCTCCCTGGGATCCAGGCGGGAGTACTCCCGCACCAGCTCCTCGCTGCGCTTCATCATGATCTCGAAATCGCCCTGGATCTTCCCCCCCACCGGTACATCGGGGGCCGTCTCCGACTGCGCCACCAGCACCGCGATCTCCCCGGCCTGCTTCCAGTCCACCATATCCCCGCCCTCACCCCTGAAGGCCCGCCTCAGCGAGCGGTAGAGGGGCACCCTCCGGGCCATTCCCTCCACGAACCGGTTAACCTCGTGCAGGCTCCGATCCCAGGGGTTCTCCTTTCGTTCATCTTCCATAGTTTCTCACTCCGATGCCCGCCCGCATTCCAAGACCTTATCCACCGGGGGTAAGCATCTCCACATTTGCCTGGCCCCCCCGTTATTCTTCCCGGCAAGTCCCGTAAACGTGGGGGCCCGACCCTCGTCTATACTCCGCAAGCTAATATACACCGCAAAGGAATGAAAGGAAATGACACGGTGACCGAGAATTGGTCTTCGTATTTAGAATGGGGCCTTGGATTTTGCGATTCGAGCTCCCGGCCCATCTCATAGGCTATCTGGGCCCCTTGGTAGGTGCTGTGCCCGGTGACCGCCACCGCGTCCAGGCCCAGCTTTGCGGCCGTCTCGAGCATCTCGTCAGGGGAAAGGCTTGAGCAATACGAGGAACGGTTGGTGTGTATGTGCAGGTCGACTACCATCTTCAGTCTCCTCTTCCATCCTTCCTTTCGGTAATCGCGCCTAAATGCAGCATAAGCCGTTAAACCCGCTTTTTCGAACTTAGTATATATAGTCGTCTTATTTGCATGTTTAGAATCCTTTTTGCCTGCTTGCTAAGGATTTTACGATCCCCTCCCCACTTGCGTCATTTATCCCACAACTAATACTGGAGTATTAGTCCAGTTTTTAAATACTACCTTTGAGGAATGGCGCCTAAATTCCCATCCGAGATATATTTAGCCCAACGGTTAGTTCTTTGAAAAAGGCCCCAAGCGGACACCGGGGAAATAGTGCCTTAGAAACAACGCTCCTAAACGTCGTGGGCGAGATGGTATCAGCAATAGTCGCAGCCCCCTTAAGTAGACGCAGTAGCATTCCCCTAGCACCATCCGAAGCCGACTAGCCGAGACAGCCATCTACCCCAATAGCAATCGAATGCAGCCCATACGGACTACTTAACGCAACCCTCGCCCATGACGCTACATTTTCAGCAGCAACGCACGTAATCCACTATCAGCTTAATTCGTATCAACTATCGCAGCACAATCGCAGTTTAGCCGATCATCCCTGAGGTATCCCCTGAATCCCCATAGGAGTCCGCATTAGCGGAAGGCCCCGTTCCCCCTACGGGGCCTTTTCCGTTTCACATCCTTTTTTCGTTTCACCGGCCTTTTACGTACCACCGTCCCCGGCCGCGCAAAATCCCCGGGTAAGGAAAATCCGGTTGCGCGGCATATATCTCTTCGGTAACCTGTTGAAAGGAGGTAAAGAGATGGCTGGTAACGATAATTGCCCCTTATGCGGGTTGCCGCAATCCCTCAATCGCAAGCTGGTATGGACCACGGACGGAGGCCTTTACTTCCAGGCCAGGCGCTCCGACAGGTTGATCTTCCTGGAAGAGGAGGATATCTGCACCATGCTGGAAGAGGCGGTAAGGCTGCGCGGCGACAAGATCCTGGACACCTTGCGCGAATGCCGCAGGGTTTTTACCCGCGAGGACGTCGCCTCCCAACTGCCCGCTATGCGGCGGTCCCTTATGCGCCACTGGCCGCTGGCGAAGCGGGTGGTACTCGCCGCCTTCCAGGAGGCGGCCTTGTTCGGATGCGGCAGCGTCACCGTCTCCGCGATAGAACCGAGAAAGCAACTGGTGGTCAAGGCCCGCCATCCCTATAATCCTCATCTCCTGGCCGGCGATATCTGGGGGTTCTGGGAAGGCCTCTACGACGTGGAGGCGCTGCTTTCGCTGAGCGCCTCCTCCGAGCAGGAATGGGATATCACCGTGAGGACGGTGCAGAAGACCCGCTGGAAAGCAAAGCGGGAGGTGTTGCCCCGCCGCCCTGACCGCGACTACGGCCTGGAGGTCTGCGAGAAGTGCCGCCTGCCCCTGTTCCCCTGGGAGCTGCGCTGGGACACCGGGCTGGGGACCATATACCATACCGGGACCCACCGCCATATAGCCATCACCTCCGCCGCGGGCTGGCGGAAGGTGGTCGACGAGATCAAGGGCTCGCGAGAGGGGGAGTTCCCCTCGAGCGTAGGTGCGGCCCTGGCCGGGAAAGCGGCGGCGGAATACCGGCTGCTGAGGGGAGACAACTACAAAACGGCCTACCGCCATTTCTTTTTAAGCCTTCCATTTCTTGGTTGGGGAAAACCGAAAAAGGTGTCGCGCAAGCCTTTCCTCATCGACGCGGAGATGGAGGGCGTGCCTTTTCCCCACCTCCTGGCCTGGAAAATGGCCGGCGTCTACGAGGCCCTGGAGCGGGAGCCCGCGGAGATCCAGCACTTAAAGACGGGCGACTCGGGCTGGAGATACCTTATCGGCCCCCGGCTGGAAGGCACCTTCCTGAAGATTGAGCGCATGAGCTTGAAGGAAGATCAAACCATTTACCCGCGCCCCTTCCTGCCCTTCTAGAAAGGCAGGAAGGGTAGCTCCAGGTTCCAGGTGCCAAATTCCAGGCGATATTTAAATTCGGCTCTTCGCCATCGAGTATGGGTGATCAAGCGATGGTTGCCCATACCCCGCCCATGAGGCTGCTCTTTATCGGATGCCATTGAGGCATGCCAGCCTTCCGTCAGACCGGTTATCCACCATTATTGGAGACGAGTCCTAAATTCCAACAACCAATAACGAGAGCGCCTGTTGCATAAATTGAAGCCCGAACATTTCGCACCCACACGTTCGCTAAAATAGCTGTCACTCCGTAATCTACGCTCCACTGTGCAGCAAATAGGGCACAATTACGGGGAATAGGTCATGCGAGTACCTATTTGTGCGACAGTCCCAAGAGCACCCTTAATGGAGTTTGAATAATAAATATTGGGAATGCTTGGAATTTGAAAATTACCTGATTCGGCCTTGTTTGAAGGCCGAATCAGATGGGGGGTTTGTCGGGCTTGATGCTTTCATGGTCCTTGAGCACCAACCCGTTCTCAATAGCCCACAGGACGGCGTTTGTGCGGTCGGCCACGTCGATCTTGCGGAAGATGTTGCGGATGTGGACCTTTACCGTATGCTCGCTGATGAAGAGGAGGTCCGCTATCTGGCGGTTGTTATAGCCCCTGGCCATCAGCTTGATGACGTCCACCTCTCTCTGGGACAAGCCCTCAAACCCCTCCGGTTTCTTTTTCCTCCGCCCCGCCGGCTCGGTGATCTCCTCGATCAGCTTGCGGGCCACGGAGGTGGATATGAGGGATTCCCCCTTGGCCGCGGCCCGCACCGCTTTAACCAACTCGTCCTTGGCCGCATCCTTGATCACGTAGCCAATGGCGCCCGCCTTGATGGCCTGCTTGGCGAACTGCTCGTCGTCGAAAACGGTAAGGGTAATGGCCTCGATTTCCGGGTAGGTGGACTTTATGCGCTTGATCAGCTCGATGCCGTTCATGCCCGGCAACTGGATATCCACGATGATCACGTCGGGCGGGAATCTTGCCACCTTTCCCAGGGCCTCCTCGGCGCTGCGCGCCACGGAGACGATCTTGATCCCACCCTGTTTTTCCAGGATGCGGATGAGCCCCTCCAGGACGACCTCGTGGTCGTCGACCAGCATGACCTTGATCGAGTCGCCCTTCTCCGTAACCACTATCCCTCGCCCCCGGTTATCATGGGAAGCCTGACGATTATGCGCGTGCCCATCCCCGGTAACGAATCTATGTTCAAGTCCCCTCCCAGGAGCTCCGCCCGTTCCCGCAAGGCCATGAGGCCCAGGTGCTTGCCGCTCTCCTGTTCGGCCTCCAGCATCTTGGGATCGAAGCCCACCCCGTCATCCTCCACCGTGAGGATCAGGTCGCCCTGGGAGGTCTCCGACTTGATCTTCACCGACCCGGCGTTGGAGTGCTTGCGCACGTTGGTCAATTCCTCCTGCAGGATGCGGAAAACGGTCAATTCGACCGATGGCGGGATGGAATCGAGACCCTGCAGCTCCACGTTGGTGCTGATCGCGTACTCCTCCTCGAACTGTTCCGCATAGCGCTGGATGGTCTCCCTGAGACCCAGGATGTCCAGGGAGGTCGGCTTCAAGTTGTACATTATCACCCGCAGCTCGTTCAGGCAGTCCTTCGCCCGCTGCTGCACTTCCTCGATCTCATCCACGGCCAGCCGGGGATCCTCTTTCAAGAAATCCAGGGCGAAACCCGCGTCGTAGATGATCTTGAGCAGGGACTGGGCCACGGAATCGTGCAGCTCGCGGGCGATGCGGGCCCTTTCCTCCTCTTGGGCCACGTTCACGCGGGACATCAGGTGATCCATGACCTTTCTCTTGGCCACCAACTCGCGGTAAAGCCGCATGTTCTCCAGGGCCATACCCACCGTATCCGCGTAAGAGCTCAGGACCTCGAGGTCCCTTTCCCTTATGACACCTCCCCGCACATCGGTCTCAACGTACAGGAGACCCCTCGGGGACCCGCCCGGGTTCACCGGTATGAGCACGAAATAGGCGCCGCTCTCCGGGGAGAGAAAGGCTACCGTCTCCCCCTCCCCGGCCCTGGACATCTTCATGGCGGGCTCGTAGAAAGCCCGCGCCATCAAGTTGTCGGCCATCGGTGAAAGCGGATATCTTTTCCCCTCCTTGAGGATCTTCTCCCCCCAGGCGGGGTCCCGGCAGTCCTTGGCGGACACCGGTCTCAACATGTCGTGCTCGAAGAGGAAAAGGACGGCGCGGCGATATCCCAGGCTGGCGCAGGCGCCCTCGGCTATCTGCCGTATAAGCTCCTCGCGGTCCTGAATCACCCTGATGTGGTTGAGGAGGCTGTTAAACTCGCTTACGGTCTCCTGGCGCTGCCTGATGAAGGCCCGGGCCACGGAATTTGCGGCCGTAAAGTAGAACTCCCATAACAACTCCGCCGCCTTCACCAGTTCCTCCGGCGAGTAACCGGCTTCCTCCCAGGCCTCCTTTATCCACCTCCAGGCGACCTCGCTCCCGACCTGAAAGGCGCGAAATATATCCCCCAGCTCCAACCCCGGGAAGTCCCCCCAGGTGATGTAGCCGGCCTTAACCTCCCCCTCCCCGATCTGGCGGAAGAGAGCCTCGCATGCCGTGTAGCTGATCTCCCGCAGGGCGGCATGAAACTTGGCGGGCATGCACGCGAAGGACGGGACGGTATTCAACAGGTTCTTCGTTATCTCGTCAACTATGTCATCCAGGCGGTCCTGCAGCAAATCGAGGGCCGAGGAAAATAAAGGAGCCAAGGCACACACCTCTGGATCCGCAAGTAATATCACTCTACTGTGAAGTATATCAATTTTTGATTGTTCTCAATGAAGGCTTCCTGCGGAACCGGCGCCACCCGCGTCTCCAGCACGTTGCGTACCCCCCCCCGCATCGGCCTCAGCCCCGGGAAGACAACCTGGATGGTTTCGCCCGGACCGATGGCGGGAATGGCCTGTTCCTGCCGGCTGGGCGAGGGGTTGGCATCCGAGTAGAGGCTGACCGATACCACCACATCTTTCTCGGGGCGGGTCCCCTGGTTTTGCACGTTGACGGTGACACCGATCTCATCGGTGCCGGGCAGGCGGTGAATGCTCTCCCCGTTTTCCTCGCCGATGGTGCCCTCGGGATTGAGGGTTACCGCCCCTATGGCCATGCCGTGCACCTCCATTCCCCTGAGGGCTACCAGGAACGATTTGACTTTCTCGACGGCAGCTCCTTCCCAATTGGCCAGCCAAATGGAATCGGGGAGGGCGACCTCGGTGGTGTTGTTCTGGTTCAGGGTCTCGGTGACCGCCCGTTTATAGAACCGGTAGCTTCCATCGGAGTACATCAACTCCTGCAGGTCCTCGGACAGGCTCTTGGCATAGACATCCAGGTCGGCAGCCGAAAGGGAGTTGATCAGATCCGGGTGGTAGTTCTTCATGGCCCGGTAGCGCTGCTCCAGGCATATCAGCAGGGAGGAATGAGCCAGGCTCATCCCCTCCGGCACCTCCAGGGCCTTGGCCTGGTCGAGGAGATCTTCGCATTGCTTCTCGATGTCCTTGAGCTGTTGGTCAAGGCTCTCCGTGTTGGCGACCAGTTGGGGGAGATTGCTCTGTATCGAGTTCCAGGCCTGGCCCACGCTGGTGGAGGCCTCCACTATGGGGCGCACGCGGTTGACGTACTCGTTTAATGCCGGGGTGTCCACCTCTTTTTTGCCGCCACAGGTCATGTTGAAGATCCAGCAGCCCAGCAGGAGGACAACCACGGCGATGATGATCACCGGGGCGGGATTTCTTCTCCGCCGGGAAAACCGCGGCGTTCTCACTTGCGCATACAACGGCTTTTCACCCCACCCTGTCCGCTAGAGCCCATGATATACTGCGGTAGCTCAAATGCTACTATACAAAGGTTACTTCTGGCGAACAACCTTCCTTTCCTTTGATCTTGAGGGGGGCCAGGCCCCCACGTATAAAACGTGGGGGCGCTTACCCCCGTTAATCAAGTAAAGGGACGGCTCGCCAGCCGTCCCATCTTACCTGGTGGGCGAGGCGGGACTCGAACCCGCATGCCCATACGAGCACTGGACCCTGAACCCAGCGCGTCTACCAATTCCGCCACTCGCCCGGGATAATAGCAAACCCGTCCAGGCAGTAATACATTATACCAGACCCGCAAGGGCAATCGGAGGCCTGTCACTGGGATAGTTTGCACAAGGTGGCACCGGCCCGCATCGGGTTGACCGGGAAGCATGGGTAGGGGCCATTGAATGGTGTCTTGGATTTTTAACCAGGAAATACAGATTATGTTTATGGCTCATCCCCGACAAATGCGGGTAATCGGCGGAAGATAAGCAAGCCCGTAGCGGGCAAGCCTCCCCTTGACTTCCATTATATGTATTGAGCTTGCGTTGACCCTTCATCGTTACCCACGCTTTAGGGAGAAGAACCATGTTTATAAATTAGGAAAATCCCAAAATCCGAGGCCTTACCCCATTCAATGCATGATATCCTAATGAACGGCCGTCGCGTCAAGCGGGCCAGTAGAGCCGGGGTTTACCGGGGAGGTCGAAATGGATATAGGTGGGTTCCAGAGGCTTATCGCCGAAACTTACCTGGACAGGGACTTCCGCAGGGGGAAAATGGGAACCTACGCCTGGCTGGTGGAGGAGGTGGGCGAGCTGTCCCGGGCCTTGAGGAAGGAGGATTTCGATTCCCTGCGCGAGGAGTTCGCCGACGTCTTTGCCTGGCTGGCCAGCCTGGCCAATCTCTGCGGGGTGGAGCTGGACGAGGCAGCGGAAAAATACGCGGGTGGTTGCCCCAAGTGCAACGCTATCCCCTGTGCCTGCCCGGAGGGGCATGCCGGTTTTTAGCCGGCCCGAAAAGCACCTAATGTCTCATGCCCGGGAGGAAACCTCGACCACCAGGTCGCCGTCCCCGGTGAGCTCCCATTCCGCTTCCCCTTCGCGGCCCGACGCCAGCTCGAAGAAGCCCAGGACCAGGCCCACGATCACCAGGGGCAGGCAGGGGTTCTCCAGCCGGAAACGCATCCGCTCCTCCCCCCATTCGATCTCCCGCAGGTTGCCCAACCCCCTTATGGCCAGTTCTTTTCGGAACAGCTCCTCGGTGCCTACCTCCTCAAGGGAGTAGAACCCGGTCTTTATGAAACGCCGCTGCGCCTCGATGACCGCCTGGGGAATAGTCTCTCCCAGCTCTTTCTCCAGCTCGTCGATGATGGCATCCAAAGACGCCGGGCCCACCAGGGCCATGCGCCTCCCGCGGGTCTTATTCTCGATAACCCCCCGGTCCAGGTGCCACTGGTACTCGGAAAGGGCCATGGGACCGCCGCACTTAGGGCATCCCTCGAACGAGATATCGCCCGGCTTGTGGGTATAAGGTTTCGTCTGCAGCCTCTCCTGCAGCTCCAGGGGGTTTTTGGAGATGTGCCCGGTCACCTCGTATGTCTCAGGAGCCGTCTCCTTGTAGGTAACGCCGACCTCGCGCCGGTCGGTGGCGTTGAAGGTGCCGGCCAGGTCGCCGCAGAAGAGGGGTATGGAATAGGGTTCCTTGATGCTCACCGTCGCGTAGTCACCCTTACTATGCGTCCGGTGAATGGAGACCAGTTTGATGTCGCCGTATCCCATTACGCTTCCCAGGCTGCTGATGTCACGGACGACGGGCGCCAATCCCACTAAGCGTATTATGGCCTTCACCACTCCCGGGAGTATGTGGTCGACGAAGTCGAAGGTGGCCCTGCGCTTGGCCTCCACGATGATGCGCTCGATGGACATTCCGATGATCTCCTCGGCGCCTCTGAAGGTGGATGCGATGTTTTCGGTCTCGATGAAGACCATGCGGTGATCGCGATTTTTCCTCTGCACTATGGTGCCGTCGTTGAGCCATTCGTGCTCTTTGATGACCCGCCTCGAAGCCCCACACACAGGGCAAAGTTTTTTCCCAGGCATTTCATACCCCCTAAATCCAGGCTCTCTCTGACCGTACAGCCCTTTTGTATTCAAACCTGGAAACAAATTATATACTATTTATCGTCTTATTCTACAAAACAGTTGATATTTCCTCGTAATCGGCCTAGTTCAAGCCCTTGTGGCCTGTTTCCCGTGGTCCATGGCGTCAAGGGTGTTTGGGGTCAGACCTCCATGACACGGGGCGAGTCATCAGAGCTTGCGTTGACGCCTCATCGTTACCCGCACTTCAGGGAGAAGAACCTTAATAATAGATCCACTCGAAGCGGGAACGGTGGTCTCCCCAGTCCGCCAGCCGCTCCAGCAGGGGGCGACGCCATTCCCACGGAGCTCTCCCCGTGGTCAGCAACGCGTCCAGCAACTTGACCAGGACCTTTCCCTTGGCGCCGGCCTCGTAGGCCCGGGAATAGAGCTCCGCCAGGGGGTAGAACTTCTCCTTGGCGAAGGCGTAGGCCGGCTCCCGGAAATGCGGGCTCTCCAGGGCGCTGCGGCCGTCGAAGATGGTGTCGACGTGACGCCCGGAGAGATATCCACGCTCCTCGCAATAACGGTAAAGCCGGGTGTTGGGGTAGGGGTGATAGGTGGAGACCTGCATGCAGTGGGGACGGGCCATGGCGTTGATCTTGATGGTGTCCAGGAGGGCGGGCAGGTCCTCCTCGGGCAGGGAGGCCATGTTGGTGGACACCGTCTTGATGCCGTACTCCCGGCACAGCCGGAAGGCCCTCACGATCTCCTGGTTGGACATGTATCGGCGCAGGACCTCCCTCCTTATCCTCTCATTACCGCTCTCGATACCCATGCATATCACCGAGCAGCCGGCCCCGGCGAAGAGCTTCACCGTCGGCTCATCCAGCACGTTGACCCGCGAGTTGCAGATGAAGGGGAGGCCCACCTCCTCGCGGTAACGCGTGGCCAACTCCCGGAACCAATCGGGGTCCAGGGTGAGGATATCGTCGTCGAAGCGGATGTAGCGCAACCGCCCGTCCGCGTCGGCATCGATGATCCGGCGGACCTCGCGCATGACGTTATCCACGCTGCGGAAGCGCACGTACTTGTCGCGGTTGGGGTAGATACTCCTCTGCACGTGGTTGGAGCAGTAGGTACAGCTATAGGGGCAACCCCGCGAGGCCATCAGGGTCCCGCGCTCGTGTTGCTGGGGACAGAAAAGGGAGGGGTCGAAGATGGCCCGGTCCGGCATGGGCAGGGTGTCCAGATCCTCGACGAGGGGACGCACGGGGTTGCGCCGCACTTCCTTCCCCGCCCGTACCCACAGGGAGGCGATCCCGGAGTGGTCGCGCCCCTCCTCCAGGGCGGCGCATAGCTCCGCCAGCGCCTCCTCCCCCTCGCCCAGGCATACCGCGTCCAGGGGCGCCTCCTCCAGCGCCCCCTGGGGGTCCAAGGTGGGGTGCGCCCCCCCGCAGATGGTAAATATGTCCATCTCCTCCTTGACCCAGTTCAACCACTTGCGCACGTGGCGGAACATGTGGGTGGTGCTGGAGGCGGCCAGTACGTCCGGGGCTTCCCTTTTCACCATGTCCAGTAGTTCCTCGCGCTCCACCGGGCGGACCAGGTGAATGAGGGAGGTGCGGTGGCCCTCCTGCTTGAGAAAAGCGGAGAGGTAGCCGATCCCCAGGTATATGCGGCCCTCGGGAAGATATCTCTCCTCGTCGTACTGGAAGAAGTCCGGGTATAAGAAAGTGACTTTGAGGCCCAAGCTTCCCTCCTCAGGGCGGGTAATCCGACCGCCGGCAGTTCATCAGGAACCGGCCCATCTTGTCGCCCAGCCGGTGCAGCCTCGAGGTGGTGAAGAGCAAGGGGTTGACGAACCATGGATTGTTGCCGTAATGGATGGCCGCCGTGCCCAGGCGGTAGTAACGGCCGTAATACCACTTCAGGATGCCCGGGTAAATGTTCAATATCCCCGGATAGCCGCGGCGCAGGGCGGCGGCGATGGTCTCCCCGGCCCAGCGCCCGCTTTCCAGGGCATAGGTTATACCCTCTCCGCTGATGGGATTGGTGAGGGAGGCGGCGTCCCCTACCAGGAGGACGTTGGCCCGCTGCTGCACGGAGCCGCCCAGTCCGACCCTCAACAGTGCGCCGCGCAGCCTGCCCTCGGGCCTGGCCCCGCGCAGCTTCGCAGCGGCGTGACGGGTGCGTCCGGCGAAATCATCGAAGGTCCGGTTAAGGTTGATCCCGCGCTTGCGGAAGGCGTAGAGCATGGCCCCCACCCCCACGTTGGCCGTGCTCTCATCCACGGGGAAGATCCAGCCGCAACCGGGGCTGATGGCATCCTCGGGATAGATCTCCAGGCAATCGCCCAGGCCTTCCACGCCGCTCATGTAGCAGCGCACGGATACGCCAATATAAAGCGGGTCGTCGTTGAGCATCCCCAGCTTCTTCCCGATCAACGAGGAAGGCCCGTCGGCTCCCACGATATAGCGCGCCGGGATCTCCAGCCCCTCGCCGCCGTACTCCGCCTCCACCCCGGGGAAGAACCCGCCCTCCTCCGGGAGGATGCCCTTCACCTCGCACCCCTGCATTATCTCCACGCCCATCCCCTCCGCCTTGCGCAGCAGGATATAATCCAGGTCCTTCCGGGGCACGACGTAGCCGTGGTCCGGATAGCGGCTGCCCATAGGGTAGCGCACCTCCGTGAGACCCCCTCTCGTGGCGTAGAAACGGATCCCGGAGGTGCGTTGAAACCTTCCCTCGAGCTCCTCCCGCAGGCCCAGGCGGTAAAGGGAATGCACGGCCCGTGGTGCGATCCCGTCGCCGCAGACCTTCTCGCGGGGAAAAATATCCCTATCCACCAGGAGGACGCGGTAACCGTAGCCGGCCAGGCAACAGGCCGTGGAACACCCTCCCGGCCCGGCCCCCACGATCACGGCGTCATATACGTCCTTCATGGCGTCGATTATAGCACGGGGCCGCCGGCGCACCGCCACAGCCGTTTCAGATGCTCCCCGGAAATGCCGATAATTACCATAAATCCTCGGGATAAGGCTATCAGCCAGTTTTTATACGGGTGGAACCTGGGTAAAAGGAAAAAGGCCAGATAAGGCCGTGGGCCGCGGCCGTCGTCTCGGTTTCCTTTTCTACCAGGGGGCGCGGGGGAACGGCTTCATCATTAACCTCTGCCCCTGTAAATCTTTTCCCAACTATCTCACCCAAGCGTACGCATATTTGCGGGGCAGGCACCTTTAAGGATGTATCAGGCGAGCAAAGAATCCCCTAGACCCATCACGGCTACCGTATCTGCACCCAGAACTCCCGGCTGTAATTCTAGGGTGCCCGCCCCACAAATATGCGTACGTTATAGCCCGTATCCACCTCTGCGCCCGGGATGGGTATCTGGTCCATGACCTTGCCCACATCCGAGGGGTTCGGGGCATCCTGGTAGGTGATAGTGTAATTTAGATCCGCGTCCGTCAGCTTGGTCTTGGCGTCCTCCTCTTTCATCCCCCTTACGTTGGGGACGGTCACCTTGGCGGGCCCGGTGCTCACGACTATGGTGACGGTGCTTCCCTCCGGCACCTTCTGCTGGGCGAGGGGGCTCTGCCGGATAACCTCCCCCTTCGGAACCTCGGAGCTGGCCTCCTCCTGCACGGTTACCTCGAAGCCCGCCTCCTTGAGGGCCGCCTCGGCGTCGGCCTGCTTCATATCCGCCACGTCGGGCACGGCTTTCTTCTTCTGCTCCGACCCCACCTCCAGCTTTACGGTGACTTTGGGGGTGATCAGGCTTCCGACCGCCGGATCCTGGGAAAGGACTACGTTCACCGCATCCGGGTTCTCAACCGGGGTGTTACTGACCTCGATATAGGAAATACCCATTTTCTTCAAGGTATCTTCCGCCTGGCTACGGGACTCGCCCACGACGTCCGGCATCCTCAACTCCCTGGTCACGGTGACGTTGACCTTCTCCCCCTTGGCGAGCTTAGTGCCCCATTCCGGATCCTGGGAGATCACCACCCCAACCTTCTGGCCTTTATCCTCGATGTACTGGCCCACGACTTCCCCCATCTTCAACCCCAGGCTCTCCAGGCTACGCCGGGCATCCTCCTCCGTCATCCCCTGCAGGTTGGGGACCTCCACGCTGCCCCCGCCGCCGGCGAAGACCAGGGCCAGCACTATGCCCAGGATCACCAGGACGGTCACGGCGACCGCCGCCACCCAGATCCACCTGCGCCCGGAGGACCCGCGCTCCGCCACCGGGGCCGCCGCCGCGCCGGCATAAGTGGCCTGCGGGAGCACCGGCGTGGCGGAAACGGGCATCCCCTCCAGAAAACGGAGAAGGTCCGCCTTCATCTCCTGGGCGCTCTGAAAACGATTGGCAGGGTTCTTGGCCATGGCCTTCATCACGATGGCCTCCAGGGTGGGAGGGATCTCGGGATCTATGACCGTGGGGGGCACAGGGTCCTCCCTTACCTGCTTGTAAGCCGTGGTCACCGGGTTGGGGTCATCGAAGGGTACCTGCCCCGCCAGCATCTCGTAGAGCACCACGCCCAGGGAATAGATATCCGACCGCCCG
>Ga0315282_10009979_pt1 | contig 14994 bp, 10 predicted proteins | sample YL17G07_20_MG_FD_203693 | JGI IMG/M metagenome (GOLD analysis project Ga0315282, IMG submission 203693) | Sediment microbial communities from Yellowstone Lake, YNP, Wyoming, USA - YL17G07_20 | ecosystem: Environmental > Aquatic > Freshwater > Lake > Sediment | place: USA: Wyoming | collected... | reverse complement strand
CGGTCGTGGCCTTGGACATATCGGCGCCGACTTCTGGCCCGTGATGGAGACTTCCCGGAAGGGCTGGTACGTTACCCTGGCCGGCCGGTACGTCTTCTGGCATTCGCTGAGCATGGACGCAGTCATCACCAGCATCCTTGCCCCGTCCCCCGAAGGGCCGTTGGACACGACCCGGCACCAGTTGATGCGGGAGGCCCTGCAGGAGGCCGAGGCCAGCGTCCTGATCCGGGAGGCGCTTCTGGATGAGAAAAAGCGTGCCAGACTGGGAGCGGAACTCGAAGCCCGTTGCCGCGCACTCTGCCTGGAGCGCACCTGGGATCTCTGGCAGTATACCGAATTCGCCAGCTACGGCTCGGTCCTCAGCCAGCGGAAATGGGAGGACCTTTCCGAGAAACTCTACGCCGCGGCAGGAGAGGTAGCCAGGGCCTTGGGAAAACAATAGTTTCGATCATCGTCGATCCGACCAGCGCACTTGCAGTTTTCGAGTTTCACACGTACAGTCTGAAAGCCGGTTTGTGATTGGGTCGTACAAGCGGGCCTCCAACTCATAACCTGGAGGCCGTGGCCTTTGCACTGGTGGTGGTAGCCTGGGTACTGCGGAGGCGAAGATGACCCCATTAGCGGAAGCAGGGCAGTTGCCCAGCGTGAAGGAACTGCCCGACCCTTTTCTGATGAATGACGGGACACGCGTGAAGAGGCCGAGCGACTGGCAGCGGCGAAGGGCGCAGCTTCAGGCCGCCATCCTATACTACCAGTTCGGTTCCATGCCCGGGCCGCCGGCAAACTTGACGGACAAGGAGATCGTTTCGGGGCCAAGCGGACATCCCGGAGCGACGGAGAAGCAGGTTCTGCTGACCATGGGACCGCAGGGCAAGATTGCCCTCCACCTTGAGATGACCCTCCCGGCGGGCGACGGGCCATTTCCGGTGATCGCCTGCGGCGACATGTGCTGGGGACGGGTCGGGCCGACCATCGTGCGCGAGGTCATTCAGCGCGGCTATATCCTGGTGAACTTCGACCGGACCGAGGTTGTCCCGGACAGAGACGACCGGGCCGCGGGGGCCTATCCGCTGTACGGGGACCATGACTGGGGCGCCTTGGCCGCGTGGGCTTGGGGGTACCACCGCGTGGTAGACTACCTGGTGCGATTGGACTGCGTCGATGCAAAACGGATCGCGATCACCGGCCATTCGCGGGGTGGGAAGGCCGTGCTGCTTGCGGGCGCCTTGGACGAGCGGATCTCCCTGACAGCCCCCAACAACTCCGGGTGCGGAGGCGCCGGGTGCTACCGCCACCAGGCCCCGCACAGCGAGGACATCGCGGCGATCACGGGCAAATTCCCGTTCTGGTGGGGGCCGCGTATGAAGGACTTCGTCGGCCGGGTGGACCGACTGCCCTTCGACCAGCACTCGCTCAAGGCCCTGGTTGCCCCCAGGGCTCTCCTGACGACAGAGGCCCTGGGCGATCTGTGGGCCAATCCGGAAGGCACGCAGGTGACGCACACTGCCGCGCGGCAGGTGTTCGAGTTCCTGCGGGCTGCCGACAGAATCGGGATCTGCTTTCGACAGGGCCAGCACGAGCACGGCGCCGACGACTGGGCGGTCCTGCTGGACTTCGCCGACCTGCACTTGCGGGGTAAGCCCACCGGGCGGAAGTTCGACCAGTTGGCGTTCCCCAACGCGCCCAAGTGCTTCTCCTGGTCGGCGCCTGCGCCGGCAAGGTGAACGCAATCGGCCCAGCGGCGACTGACTGCGCGGGTTTGCACCGAACTCTGGATACTGATTGCCAAGAGCGGGCCATATGGGTAGGCTATTCAATACCCTGAACCGTGGGAAGTTTGCGCTGGCCAGAGCGTTTCTGGCGAAAATGAAAGATAGGAGAGTCCCATGAACCGCAGAGAGTTCTTGAAGGCCGTGCCGGCCGTCGCCGCACTGGCCGCCACCGCGTCCAGCTTGGCCGAAGATCTGGCTCAGGCACCCGGCACCGGCCCGGCCGATAGCACGACCGCCAACCCCGCAGGTCGTCTGGAGCCGATCACGCTGGTCAAACCCCAGACCGAAGGCGGCAAGTCCGTGCTGACGGCGCTGTGGGAACGAAAGACCATCCGCACCATCAGCGACAAGAAGCTCCCCCCGCAGGTGCTGTCGGACCTGCTCTGGGCCGCCTTCGGGGTGAACCGGGAGAAGGGACCGGGCGGAGGAACAGGCCGAACGGCCGCCTCGGCCAGCAACTCGCAGGAGATCGACGTTTACGTCGCCTTGCCCGAGGGCGTGTACCTGTACGAGGCGGTCCCGCACCGCTTGGCTCCGGTAGCAGAGGGCGACCTTCGCGCGAAGGTCGGTCGCGGTCGTGGGGGCAGCGGGGCCAAAGCGCCGGTGAGGCTCATCTACGTGGTGGATATCGCCAAGTTCGCGAAGGCGAGGTTCCAGGAACCGGGCTTGAAGGATGCGGAGATCCAGAAATCCTACTACTTTGTGGACACGGGGCTCGTGGCGGGGAACGTGTACCTGTTCGCCGCTTCGCAAGGCCTAGCCGCCTGGTTCCACAACTGCGACAAGCCTGGGCTGGCCAAGGAGTTGAACTTGCGACCGGACCAGCGCGTACTTTTCGCCCAGACTGTGGGTTATCCGGGGCAGGGTTAGCCTGAGCGACGTGCGGCTGGCCGGCCACGTCGACACCGGCTTCCCGGCGGGGGGACGGCTCCAATTGCCGGCGGAATTGACGGACTGAGCCGGTAGAATTCTTGTGGAATCCGCAGAGTTCCTCCAGCGGAGGCGATGCGATGCGTCTGAACAAATTCATCCTGCTGATGTCAATCATCATCTTCCTTGTCCTCACGCTTGCACTCCTCGCGGCCCCGGCGCGCGGCGCCGACGACGAGGCGGCCGGGAAAGCGAAGGTCCAGGACCTCATAGGAAACCTCGGCGACCCGGACGGCGAGATACGACGGCGTGCCGCCGAGGGGCTCGGCCGGATCGGCCCGGAGGCGAAGGAAGCGATCCCGGCGCTCATCAAGGTTCTCGGCAATGATGATGTGGGAAGAAGTGCGTCCGTGGCGCTCGGTCGGATCGCCCGCGGGGCGATGGAAGTCGTCCCGGCGCTTACCCGGGCCCTCAGCGACCCGGACGTTTTCGTGCGATGCTATGCCGCCGAGACGCTCGGCGAGATTGGCCCTGGAGCAAAGGAAGCGGTCCACGCACTTGAACGCCTGGCGGAAAAGGATCCGGCTGTCCGCCCGTTCGCCCGCGAGGCGCTGGAGAAGATCCGAAAGTAGCTTGCAGGTGGGCAGCGGCTGCGAGGTCGAACCTGTACGGCCTACGCCATTGCTTCGGCAAGCTTCTCCACCTCGACGTCTTGCCACTCCCACAAACTCGGAGAATCAGCATCGAATCATGCCGCCGCTACGAACCCACGACCTGGCGAGTGTCCGGCCAACCGGAAGGCGGCTTCCCGGCTTGATTCGGGAAACCGGTCGCGAAACGGGAGCATGATGAGTATCTTGGACGCCAGCCGTTGGACGCAAGGCGCCAACATTCCGCGGCGGAAGGACCGGAGGAGAACCCTGATGTGAGGAGTCTATTGATGTCCGACAAGCGGGAGACATTGCAGAAGCTTGCCTTGCAGGGAGGCATGAAGGCTGTGACGCGGATCGAGGGCCGCGGGAAGCCCAAGATCGGAGTCGAGGAGTTCCTGTCCTTGGCCGAGCGATTCGGTATCTCGGCGCCGACGCGGCGCAGGATCCGAACGCTGCTTCGGAAGGAGTGTCTCGGCGACGGGCCGTTTCTCGCGAACTACTATTCCGGCCTCAGGGAAACCAAGGTCCAAGCCTTCGAGAGGACGGCACGCGAGATCTTCGGGGTCAAGTACGCCATTGCCGTGAGCAGCGGGACGGCAGCGCTGCACGCCGCGTTCGTTGCCGTCGGCGTGGGTCCCGGCACCGAGGTGATCTGCCCCGCGATCGGATTCATGGCCACGGCCACGGCGGTGGTCATGGCCAGAGGCGTGCCGGTCTTCTGTGACGTGGACAAGTCGCTCTCGATGGACCCGGGGAAGATCGAAGCGCTCGTCACGGACCGCACCGTTGCCATCGCGCCCACGTGCGTCGTGGGCAGCGTCCCGGACATGACCGCCATCATGCGAATGGCCCGCAGGCACAAGCTCCGGGTCGTGGAAGACTGTGCGCAGTCCTGCGGCGGCAAGTTCAGGGGCCGCTACGTGGGCACATTCGGCGACGTGGGGTGCTTCAGCATCTCGGCCTACAAGATCGTCGGCGGCGGCGAAGGCGGGCTTGTGCTGGTGAAGGACCGTAGGACGTGGGAGCGCGCGAGCCAGCTCGTCGAGTGTGGCGGCCTGTGGCGGCCCGAGCGGTTTGCGCCGCCCCGCTACAAGGGCGAGCTCTTCTGCGGCACGAACTACCGCATGTCGGAGCTCGAGGGGGCCGTCGACGTGGTCCAGCTTCGCAAAATGGACGCCACCGCCGACCGGTTCCGAAAGGTCAAGCGACGTGTCCTCGAACGGCTGAAAACCTACAGGGAGATCATCCCGCAGAAACTGAACGATCCCGACGGCGAAGTGGGGTACACACTCCGGTTTTTCCCGAAGTCTCCGGAGCTCGGGGAAAAGATCGTGGCCGCGCTGAAGGCCGAGGGAGTCTCGTGCTCGACCCGGGGTCGCAGCGGTCGGCCCGACTGGCACCAGTACTCGTTCATGTACCCCATCTCGCTCCGAACCGGACCGACCCCCGACAATTGTCCCTTTGAATGCCCCCTGTACCTCAAGCGCGGCGGGTGCGTCCGCTATGCGCGGGGTGATTGCCCCGTGGCGGATGACCTGTTCGACCGGATGGTCACGGTCAACCTGAACCAGTGGCTTACGGCCAGGGACTGCCGGAACATCGCCGACGCGCTGAACAAGGTCTTTTCGGCTTACTGCACTGAGAACCCAAAGGCCACGCGGTGGTATTGAGGGGTCAATGACCGACAAGGCTGTCGGGACGAACGTCGAGTTGGGTCTGTGCGTGGAAACGGTGTTTCCCGGGATGCCGCTCGAGCAGCGACTGGCCAAGGCGGCCTCGCTGGGATTCCGGAACGTGGAGGTGTGGCTGGTGGACGCGGTGGTCGCCGACCCTGAGGTCCTCGGGAAGGCGGCGGACCGGGCGGGGGTCCGCATCACCAGCCTCGTGATCGGCTCGCCGGACGGCCGGGTCGGCGGCGGATTGACCGACCCCCGTAACCGTCGGCAGTGGCTTGCCCGCACGAAGACCGTCCTTGCCTATGCTTCATCCGCCAGGATTCCGGGCGCCATCGTCTGCACCGGCAACGTCGTTGAAGACCTGAGCGAAGCTCGGATGCGGCAGTCTGTTCTCGACGGGCTGAAGGCCACCGTCGACATCGCGGAGAAGGCCGGGGTGATGCTGCTCCTCGAGCCTCTCAACACGGCCGTCGACCACCGGGGCTACTGGCTGACGAGCAGCGACCTCGGCGCCGAGTTGTGCCGCGCAGTCGCCTCCCCGCGGCTGCGACTGCTCTTCGATTGCTACCACATGCAGATCATGGAGGGAGACCTGGCCGGTCACATCGAACGGCACATCGACGTCATCGGCCATTTCCACGCGGCGGGCGTCCCAGGTCGGCATGAGGTCTACGAGGGCGAGGTCGACTACGCCCGCCTCTTGAAGCGAATCCGGCGGTTGCAATACCGGGGAGTGTTCGCACTGGAGTACTACCCGAGCACGGATCACGAGGCGTCGCTGCGGCGAACGCTGGCGTACTTGTCGGCCGCCGAAGACGGGCCGGAGGACGGACCGTGACCATGTATATCGCCGCCTATGACGTCGAGAGCGAGCTGTGTCTGAAAGCTCTTGGCCGCATCGTCGAGCTTCACGAGAGATACGACATGCCGGGGACCTTCTTCATCGTGGCCCGGCTCCTGGACGGTCCCCAGGCGGACGAGTACAGAGCACTGCTCGGGGGGAAGGCGCGGTTCGAGGTGGCCAGTCACAGCTACACGCACATGCTGTTGCGGCAGGTCCGACTGAGCCCGCCGCCCGGGCCGGCCGACCAGTATGAGCGGGAGATCGTCGAGAGCAAGCGGCGGATCGAGGATCATTTCTCCAGGCCGGTGGTCGGCTTTCGAATGCCCTGGGGATCCAGTCAGGCGATGCGCGGTATGCCGCAACTGCTTCGTCTGTTGGACGGGGCCGGTTATCGGTACAGCAGTTCATTGCTGTGGGGACCGGAAGACACGATGCCCGCGCTGATCGAGAAGCCCTTCCGTTACGCTGACGACGGGTATCCGCGGCTGTGGGAGATTCCCGCATTCGGCTGGCAGGACAACGTCCTGAAACGCAATCCCGGGTGGGGCCTGAAGCCGGTGCAACTGTTTCCTCACCCGGTCCCGGAGGCCAACCTCTCGAACTACGTCCGCACGCCCGAGGAGGAGTTCAGGATTCACCGCATTTTCGTGGACAAGGCGGCGGAGGAGGAGACGGGTCACGTGTCGCTGATCTGGCACCCCTGGAGCCTGCACCGGTTTGACCCCGACATGAGAATGGTCGAGATGGTCTTCAAGTACGTCCGCGAGCGGGGTTTGCCCTCGGGGAATTTCGCCGAATACGCCCGGACCCTCTGACTCGCCGCTTCTCCTGGCATCCATCCCCGCTGCCGTCCCTTCGGCGCAACTCGGCGGATACCCGGCTATGAACCCACGACCATGCGACTAGCCAGCCAACCGCAAGGATTCTTCCCAGCGGGGGCGGAATTCGGGAAACTGGTTGCAGAACGGCGGTGCCGTGGGTAGCTTTGACGCTGGTAACTGCCTGTCTAGTGGTGGCGACTGGTCCCACGCCTGCGCCGGTGGGGAAGTAAGTGGCGGGGATGGAGTAACGGAGTGACGCAACTCCAGTTACAATAAGGCGGACGGAGTTTTCGGGAGGGACAGGTGGCATCCAAAGTGAACCTGATACTGCTCGCCGTATGGCTGGTGGTCTGCGGAATTGTCGCGGGGCAACCAGTGGCGGCGGCCGAGTCCCAACCGGCCACCCGGCCGGCTGAACAGTCCACCAAGCCGGCTGGCGTTACGATCCTGTGCTCGCGCCGGTGGTCGGCGGACGGCATGGTCCCGACCGGGACCATCTGGCGGAGTTTCGAGACTTGGCGGACCGACGTGGCGCGGACCGCCAAGGGGGAGGTAGTGCCCGTGGATCCTCTGACGCCCCGGGCCGGGCGCACCGAACAAGGGGAACTGGTCCGCTGTCCGATCAACCTGGTCGGCTATGCCCACCGGCGCACCTTCGCCGAACTGGAGATCTATCCGGCCAGGGAGATTCACGGTTCGCCCTATCCGCCAGTTGGGTGGCAGGAGCCGGATTTCGATGATGACACCTGGATTCGCGACCCCTACCCGCAGCGGCAGTTGTATGGCTGCATTGCGCTGCGGTGCTTGCGGGGCAAGTTCGAGGTATCGGACCCCAAGCGGGCGACGGAGCTCATCCTGACCGTCAGGTTCCGCGGGGGCGTAGTGGCGTATCTGAACGGCAGAGAGGTCGGCCGGGCATATCTGCCCAAGGGGGAAATCAAGCCCGATGTGCTGGCCGAGGACTACCCCAAGGAGGCGTACATCGGGCCTGAGGGCGTGCTGTTTGAGCAGGGGCTGCAGTGGCTCGTCCCGTCCGGGGTGAAGGCCGAGGACGGCGACGCGGCGGTTCAAGCCGCTTGGATCGAAAACGGGGTCGCGTACAGCATGCAGTTCCGCTCGCACAGCATCGGCGTTGACGCCGCCAGCAAGAGCTTCTTCGCCTCCAAGGACCCCGAGGTCGTGGCGCGATACAAGTCGCGCTGCCGCACGCTGGAGGCAAAGATTCCGCCGGACCTGCTGCGCAAGGGCATCAACGTGCTGGCCCTCGAGATTCACCGCGCCCCGGCCTGGGAGGGGATGTTCACCGCCCCGTCCTACTATGACGGCAGGAAGTCGCTTATGGCCGTCAGCAGCGGCGAGACCTGGTGGAACCGGGCGGAATTGGAGGACGTGAAACTGACGGCGCCCGCAGACGCCGATTGGATCACGCCCAACGTCACACCCCCCAAGGGGCTGTACGTGTGGAATCACCCGGCCTGCGTGGAGTTGGACCCTTCGTACTATCCCGACCCGAATGAACCGCTCCGGCCGATACGGCTGCGGGGGTTGAAGAACGGGACATACTCGGGCGTGCTCGTGGTGTCTTCCACCGGCCCGATCAGGGGCCTGAAGGTGCAAGCAATGGACCTGAAGGGCCCCGGCGGGACTCTTGCCGCCTCGTCGATTCAAATCGCCTACCCGCGCTTCGCCAACGGCACCTACATGAGCAACAATGCGCCCGGGCAGAAGAGCCTGGAGGTCGGCAACTGGCCTCTGTACGACCCGCTGGAGCCCTTGCCGCCAAAGGAGATTAAGGAATCCGCCTGGCCGGTGATGTATCGCGCAGCCAGGAGGTTCCCGGCTATGCAGCCCGTGTGGGTGACGGTGCGCGTGCCGCGCACGGCTCCGGCGGGGGAGTACCGAGGCACCGTAACCGTGGAGGCGGAGGGGGCAAAGCCGGTCGCGGCCACACTGGAACTGGAGGTGGTCGGGGACTGGGTTCTGCCCGACTCGCAGGCGTTCAAGACCTACATAGGCCTGCTGGAGTGCCCGGATGCGGTGGCCAGCTACTACAAGGTCGGCCTATGGTCGGAACAGCACTGGCAGTTGATGGACAAGGTGTTCGAGGTCCTGGGACAACTGGGCACCAAGGACCTCTATGTTCCCCTGGTCGCCAAGACCCATCTGGGCAATGCGTGCTCCATGGTGCTGTGGGTCAAACAGGCGGACGGCTCGTACGCGTGCGACACCAGCATTGCGGAGAAGTACCTGGACCTGGCGATCAAGCACCTGGGGAAGATCCCAACCGTGTGCCTGTATGTGTCGACGCGCAGTCAGTACGGTCACCAGAAGGCGGTGGATCAGCCCATCGTGACCGAGATGGACCCGGCCACGAAGGAACTGAAGGAGTTGCTGCCGCCCAAGTGGGGGACCCCCGAGGCGCAGGTCTTCTGGAAGCCGGTGATCGAGAGGATGCGGGACATACTGGCCAGGCACGGGCTGGAGAACTCCATGTTCTTCGGCTACCTGGCGGACGGCATCGGGCCGGTGGCCGAGGGCAACGCCTCGGGCCTGTCCAACCACTTCGCCGACCTGCGGACCATTTCGCCGACGACCAAGTGGCTGGCCAGCAGCCACATGCCGCCCAACTCGTGGCGGGCGGGCCCGACGCTCCGCGGCCCTGACTTTCTGGGCGTGCTCTCCTGGATGTGGGGGCCGCTGCTCAGCGTGTCGTGGATGGATGAGAACGACACTCCATGGTGGAAGCCGATGTACGCCTGGCGCGACCGGACTGTTCCGCTGATCATGCTGGCGGGCTCGCGCTCACGGTCAGCGACCCTGACCAACGACCACTGCCCCAACGTCGCGCGCTGGCGCGTCGCTCCCGAGGCGGTGCTGCTGTCCAAGAAGAACGACGGGTACACTTACCAGGGCCTTGGGCCCTGGGGAGCGGATTTCTGGGGCAACGAGTGCGTGCTGTACGACAGCTATCACAACGTGGCCCTGAGCGAGACGCCGGTGCGATGGCTGGTGGGGCCCGGACAGGACGGGCCGGTGCCCACCTGCCGGACGCGGATGCTCCAGGAGGGCTTGCAGGAGGCCGAGGCCCGGATCTTCGTGCAGGAGGCGCTGCTGGACGAGGGGAAGAAAGCCAGGCTCGGGGCGGACCTTGCCCGCCGCTGCCGCGAGGCGTGCGACGAACGCACGCGCAGCTTCACGTACATGTCGCACTTCCGCTACAGCGACTCGACCGAGGCCATGCCCCGGCAGAGACTTATCCCCGACGTGGCGGCCTGGGAAGACGCGGCCGTCAGGCTCTACCGCCTGGCCGACGAGGTGGCCAAGGCGCTGGCGAAACCATAGCCCGCGGGACTGCTACGCCGACCCCCTGTTGTGCACGGGCCTGCTGATCCCGTTGCGCGCGCGTTTCAATGGGCCCCGATATGAGGCGATCCCTCTCGCATCACGAACGTGTGCGGCTGGCGCTGGAGCACCGGGAAACGGACCGTGTGCCCATCGCCATGGTCTGCTCGGGCGTCAATCCGCCTGCCAAGAGAGAACTGGAACGATTCCTGCGCGACACCCGGGGAATCGGCGTGGACGAATATTTCGAGCCTATTCTGGACATCAAGACGGTTGAGCCCCGGTACACGGGGCCGCCGCTCGGGCCACGCACGGACTACTGGGGCGTGATTCGCCGCCCGGTAAGTTACGGAGCGGGCGAGTACGATGAGATCGAGCACTACCCTCTGGGGTCCGCCGCCACCATCGATGACATCGCCAGGCACCGCTGGCCTTCGGTCGAGTGGTTCGATTACAGCGTCATCCGCGAACAAGTCCGGCATATCAACTCCACGGAGGAGTTCTGCCTCATGGGACACAACTTCAACCCCTTTGAGACCTCCTGGTACATGCGCGGCCTGGAGCGGTCCTTCATGGACATGGCACTGGCGCCGGACATGATCCGATCAATCCTGGAGAAGGTCACGGAATTCCTTGTCGCCCACGCCGAAAGAATCCTCCAGGCCGGCGACGGACGGATCGACCTGATGTTCACGGCGGACGACATCGGCGGCCAGAACGGCCTGCTGATGTCCCTGAGCATGTGGGAGGAGTTCATCAAGCCGTGCCACGTGAAGATCAACACGTTGATTCACCAGTACGGCGCGAGGGTCATCTACCACAGCGACGGCGCAATCATGGAAGCGGTCGAGGGGCTGATCGACATGGGCATCGACGTGTTGCAGCCGCTCCAGTTCGATGCGCGTGGAATGGACCCGCACGCCCTGAAGGAGTTGTATGGGGTTTGCCTGTGCTTCCAGGGCGGCATCAGCGTGCAGAAGACGCTGCCGTTCGGCACGGCCGAGGAGGTCCGACAGGAGACGCTGGATCGAATCCGCGTCCTCGGCAAAGGCGGCGGATATGTCCTTGGACCGACGCACGCCATCCAGGCCGGCACGCCGGCGGAGAACATCCTCGCGATGTTCGATACCGCCCTGGGCGGCCGATGACGAGACCGGGCACCCAGTGCAGGCTGTTACTTGGCAGGCTGTCGGCAAACACCCCGCCCCGAACCCACGACCAGGCGACTGGCCGGCCAGAGGAGCTTCGTCCCGATCCGCCTTCGCGAGAGCGCCGAAGCCGCTTCGGCGGAGGAAATTCATCGGGTCGGTCATTCCTTCGCCCCCGCCTTGCGGAGGATGTCCGCGACGGCTGCTTCGTCCTCCATCTCGATCGGAATCACCATGTGCCTTTCGAGGATGCCGAGGCGGGCGGGGGATGTGCGCAACCTCTCCTGAACCTTGTGAGAAGGAGAACCGACGGAATATTCGCGTTTTCCCCGTTATGTCGGGACCGGAATTGAGGATTATCATTGAGAAGCGAAGGGAGGCCGGGGCGGGGCACCATGAGTTTCTAAGGGACTGAAGGTCCCTGACGCGCATTGACCTGCGCGCTTTGCCGCACCTCCTCATGTACCCTCGATTCGGTACAGCGCGGACGACAGGGGGCCCAGCGAATACGGAACGCCTCTGTCCGATAACGCTGCTGGACCGAGGGTTATTTCCTTCTCGCCCTTTCCTTTGACCGAAGGCCGCGCCGTTCGGAGGGTGATGTGCAGCGGGGCAGCGCGACGGGGCCCTCGACCCAACAGCGAAACATGGAATCGAAACGCGCCGCGGACCTTGCGAGGAGAAAGGTTGACGAGGTAGACGATGGCCCCGCCGGTTCTGTACCACAAGGCCGCGTGCACGGTGGGCAAGCCGGTGTTCACGAAGGATTCGCTGGCGCGGGCGAACTGATACTGAGAGAAATCGTCCGCGGCGAACAGTCCCATCTCCGCCAGGGCCTCGCCGCAGAAATCCCCCTTGGGGTACTTCGCTTGGCCCGAAGGCGGGCAGCCCTCCAGGATGCTCGCGAGCAGCAATTGCCGCGCCGCTGGTGAGCCGGCCTTCATGCCGGCGGCCACCTGCTTCATCTGTCGCGGGGCGATGGGCAGGAAGTCACACTGTATTGGCAGCCGGCCGGGGGAGGGGACGAACGCCTCCAAGTCGTCGTTGAGCCGGACGAGGTCGGCCAGGTTCTCCCCGACAATGTACGGGTGGCCCGACAGATGGACGAACAAGAACCCCTCCGGCCCGACCCGCCGGCGGCAGTAGCAGAGGAAGTCGAGGTAGCCGTCGGTGTCGGTGTGGAAGTCCCCGTGCAGGTGATCGGGGTGCCGGCAGGGCAGGGGTTTGGCCCAGTCGAAGTACAGCCCGTCCCATGGCAGGTCGGAGAGGATCGTGTCGACATCGTGCTTCCGACGTTTCAACCAGCCGCTTGCCAGGCACATGATCCGCCCGTACTCCCCGCTACCGCACCAGGTGTGGACCTCGCGGACCGACGGCGCGGGGGCCTGCGCCCACTCGTCGGCGTGTTCGGCGTAGCCGGGAGAGGCGGGGTGGAACTCCTTGAGCGAGATGTACGGAACGACCTTCATCCCCAGCCGGTGGGCGGTGGCGATGATCCGCCGCAACTGCGCCATGCCCGCGGCCTCATAGGGGGGATACGCCCCATCATGCCAGAAGGGGCCATCCTCGCGGTAATCGTTGTGGAAGCGGAGCAGCTTCACGCCCGCGCGGGCCAGCCGCTCCAAGTCGGCGTCGGAAGCCCAGCGGCTGGAGGTGGCTGCGTTGAACAGTCCCATGCCGATCCGGGCGCGGTTCTTGATGAATGGCAGACCCCAGTACAAACGAAACAGCTTCCTCCCGGCCAGCGTGATCGGCACGCGCCGGAACGCGAAGCAGTACGGGTTGAAGCTCACGGCCGTCTCTCCCTTGGCCGTCGCTGCAACCTGGTAATGCCCCAGGCCCGGATCCGGCGACAGGCCCGTGTCCCACTCGGCCAGGTCGCTGGTGGGGAACAGATCGATCCCCTCCACGCCCTTCTCGAAGCACAGGACGTGGATCGGGACATACCTGGACTGAAAACCGGGCGCCCCGGCCCCCAAGGTCAACCAGCGAAAACCGTGGCGGAGATCGACGCTCGGATTGACGGCCGGGTGCTCACGGACGTAGGCGTGCGTCATTCCCGTCCGCAGGCGGAGATCGACCGTGCAGACATCGACCACGCCGGGGCACTCTCCATCGGCGATGATCTCCAACGCGCCGGCTACCAGACCCCAGTCGCGGTACTCGTACCGGTGACGGAACCTGACAGGGATGGCTTCGCCGGAGCGATCCCGGTATCGCCCCTCGGCCGTGACGACGAGGGTGCCTTCCTGCCCGCGCTCGACCAGAATCTTCGGTTGCCGCTCGAATTGCTCCTCAAAGGCGGGGTAGCAAGCGCTTTCCTCGGCCGCGGAAGGAAGGACTTGGCAGAACCGGATGCGGGATGTGACGGGCGAGCGCAGGAGGTTCCGCCCGCTGCCCTTGAAGAACCTGATCGAGCCCCAGCAGCCGCCCGCGTCCCGGCGGTGTTCGACCTGCCACCAATCCGAGCGGACGACGATAGATTGGCCCTGTGTCGTATATTCGAGAACAGGCACGAGTCACTCCTGTAACAGGATTCGAGGCCGCTGGGCACGTCGCCACTGCGGAAGGCCCTGGCCTTTCGCAGGCCATCGACCGCCTTCGTCATCCTGTCAGGTTTTCGTCCTGCGCGGGCGCGGCCTGACGCCGGGTGGGGGCGCCATCTTCATCTCGGCCAGCTCCGCCAAGGCAAGGATCTTCTCCCGCAGCATGGGCTGGAAGCAGACCGGCACGTGCAGCTTGTGAAGGCGATGTCCCAGCACGCACTGGTAGCAGTCGCCGTGTGCCTTGCAGGTGACAACGGGGCACGGGCATGGCACATGCCGACCCGAAGCGATCACCTTGCGGGCCTTGGCAATGGCCCGAGCCGCATCTCTCTTGTTCATCACCGGCCTCCTGGTTGAAAGGGACCTTCAGCGCCCGGGCTCTGCAAATTCAATATACCAAAAGGTCGTCACTCCACCGGAGCATCCGCACGGTGACGGGTCCGGTGAAATCGCACGTGCCATCCTCGTTCACGCGCAGCGTCGTCGAACGGTCCAGCAGCGCCAGAATCTGCTTACGCGCGTAACCGCGGTTGCTCTTATACGCCCGGTAGGGAAGCTTGACACCAGGATAAAAAGGCGGGTCGCCGATTTCCACGTTGAGGTTCAGCTCGAAGACGCTGGCACGCGTCGTGTAGTAATTGGAAATCCAGGTGAAGATGAGGTCTCGCTCGTCACGCTCTTCCGCGATCCCGTCCCCGTCGTCATCGCCCGGCCGAGTCCCGATCTCCCGCAACTGTGCTGTGTTACTTGCCCAGTAATAGTCAGTGCTGGTTCCGCACATCAGGTCCGCCGGACGGGGCGAGAGCCTGTCGCACCGCAGCAAGTCGCCGATGGTTTCGAACGGTCCCCCGGATTGCCCGCGCTGGTAATCAGCAGAATTGGTGATGTCCACTTGCAACTGCCAGCTGTCAACCTGTCCGCCATGTCTGCGAAGGTACAAGTCATCGGGAAACGCCATCGTCACCAGATTCGGGGATAAGGTGTTCAGGTCCAGCTTCCCGAAGACGCGCACCTCAGGACCATACTTGTCCCCGGGCTGCCGGCCCGTGTCTTCGTCATCCACCGCACCGTCACCGTCGTTGTCGAAACCATCGTTCGAAGGATCCCATGCGGTGAAGATGTCGAGGACGTGAAGGTTGACCGGGTTCATTTCAACCTTGGTCGGGTCGTAGCGCCCCGGAGGCGTAAACGGGCGCATGAGGTCGAACTTCGCCCTGGTGTCGAGTTCATTGTAGCGGTCCACCTCGACCGGGTCTCCATACTGCTTGTCGGGCTTCTGTGGCAGGGTGTGGACCCAGGTCAGGGGACCGTCCTGGGCACAG
>Ga0315282_10009978_pt1 | contig 14994 bp, 7 predicted proteins | sample YL17G07_20_MG_FD_203693 | JGI IMG/M metagenome (GOLD analysis project Ga0315282, IMG submission 203693) | Sediment microbial communities from Yellowstone Lake, YNP, Wyoming, USA - YL17G07_20 | ecosystem: Environmental > Aquatic > Freshwater > Lake > Sediment | place: USA: Wyoming | collected... | reverse complement strand
GACTTCGCGCGGGCTCGGACATGCCGGCGTGGCTGCTGTTTCACGCCGATGATCTGCCAGCCGACACCCCCGAGTTGCCACCGAGTCTACTCGACAAGATCCACGGTTCGTGGTTCATGGGGCAACTCGGCGTGGCGATATTGCGCGCGGGCGACGGCGAGGCGCAGCAAGCGGCGCTGGTGCGTTTCGGGCCCTCGCTGACGCACGCTGACTATGATGAACTGGGGCTGCTCTACTACGCCGGCGGGTGGCAGTTGACGTACGATATCGGCTACGGTCTGGGCAGCGCACACAGCCACATCGGCTGGGCACAGCAGACGGCGAGTCACAACCTCGTGGTCGTCAATGAGACGACCCAACTGAAGGGCGCCGGATCGGGGGGAAGCCTGCACCTATTCGCCGCCGCGCCCGGCTTCCAGGCTCTGGAAGCCTCCGATGAGAGCGCGTACAGCAGCGAGGGCGTCAGCGTGTATCGTCGTACCATCGCCCTTATCGGCGGCGGCGTTGGCACCGGGGGCGCGCCCGATGGCGGCTCGGACGTGCCGTATCTCGTTGGCATCTTCCGGGTCATCGGTGGCCGCCAACACGACTACTTCCTGGGCGCGCAGACCCAGCGATACGATGTGGCCGGGGTGTCGCTCGGCCCGCAGGAGCCGGGTTCGCTGGCAGGGCGAGACGTTTCCTGGGGCGATCGCATCGGCAACGACGGCGACATCGTCGGCTTCCCAAACAAGCCGTACTGGAACCCGCCGCCGGGAAACGGCTACGGCTTCTTCTACGGCTTGCGCCGCGGCGCGCCGACCGATGGGTTTAGCGTCACCTGGGGTCTGGGCGGCGCCCCTGATCTAGCCTTTCGCGCCCACTTCCTGCCACCGGCGGATACCGAGTCGGTCATGGCGAACGCGCCCGGCCTGTACCCGACCAGCAACGCGGCCACGTACGCCGTTCTTCGACGGCGCGGCCCGGAGCCGCTGACAAGCACCTTCGTCACCGTGATGGAGCCCTACTTCCGCACAGGCGACTCAACCTCGGCGGACGCCTCCCCTACCCCGTTCCTCAAGTCCGTTGAGCGGCTGGCCTGCGTGCGATCCGGCGCCTCGCAGCTTGAGTCCGTAGGGCTCAAGATCACCCGCGCCGACGGCTGCGTTGATTACCTTTTGAGCGGCGACCTGCGCGGCGAGCGGCGGATCTTCCGGACCGACCGTGGGGATGTGGAGGTCGGCGGCGCGCTTGCTTATGTGCGGTTCGCGCGCGATGGCAGCGTCAACCGCGCCGTCCTGCACGGTGCGGACTGGCTGCGGATCGGGGATTTCACGATGCGAGCCCCGACGCGAGCTCACGAAGGCGCCACTTCCCGCGTGGACGAGGAGGCGCGGGTCGTCTACACATCCGCGCGGCTTCCTACGGACGACAGCCTGAACGGCCAGACGGTGTACTTCTTCAATGACGCCTATTCGCGCACGACGGCCTATCGGCTGGAGCGAGTCGAGGCCACTACTGAAGGCAGCGTGCTTCATTTCGGCGAGACATCGTTCACGCTGGGTCAGGGGCGGGTGCTCGGCGTGACCGATGATCGGTCGCTGTTGAGCAGCGTGCAACACGAATACGCGCACGCGTATTGCGGCGGCCACAACAGCCGTTTCTTCGACGGCAAGCTCGTCACCAATGGCCGCGGCGCGGCAACGCGCCTTCGGGCGGTGGAATTCGGTGCGCCGATGACACTGACGATGGAGAATACTAGCGGATTCGCGCCCGGCGACACGCTCGTGTACCACGACATCGCACCCGGCGATCGCTTCGTAATCCCGATAACGAAGGTTCTGACGAGATGAGTGCACAAGGCGATAGGCGGCGAGCAGGCGGTCGTGCGGTATTGCCGCTAACGTGTCTGATGATGACGGCATTGGTGTTCGGCGTCGGCGTGGATGACGCTATTGCGGCCGCAGGAGGCAAGATGACGGAAGCCCAGGTGGTGGTAAGGCACGATGAGCCGGTGCTTGAGGTGGACGGCAAGCCGGTCGCGCCGCTGATGGTGTTCGTCAATCCCACCTCCGGCGACTGGCAGCGCGGGCTGAGCACGGTGCGGCGCGCGGCGGCGGCCGGAATCAACATTGTCTCGTTCGTGAATCACGATCTCCCCATGCCGCGAGCGGGCGAGGAAGCGAACTACGCGTCGTGGGATGGGATGATCGACGCCATCCTGGCGGCGAACCCAAACGCGCTGCTCCTTCCCCGGTTCGGCCTGGACAACGTCCCCGCCTGGTGGATGCGCGAAAACCCCGATGAGTTGATGCTCTACGACAATGGTGATCGAGGCCTGGCGAGCATGGCCTCGGAGAAATGGAAACACGACGCGGGCGAGGCGATGCGGGGCCTGGTGCGCCATCTGGAGCGGAAGTATGGCGAGCACATGCTGGGCTACCATCCGTGCGGCCAAAATACCGGGGAGTGGTTCTACGATCGTTCGTGGGAGAACCTGATGACGGGGTTCGAAGCTCCCATGCAGGCGGCGTTTCGAAGCTGGGTCCACGATCCGGCCGCATCGGTCCCTACCGCCGCGGAGAGGCGCGTCGGCGGCCTTGGAGCCTTTCTCGATCCGGCCGCACAGCGAGGGCTGGTGGACTTCCTCGCGCTGCAACAGGCAGCGATGGAGGAGCCGCTGGAGTACTTCGCGCGCATCATCAAAGAGGAAACGAAGGGGCGCAAGTTGGTCGTGCTCTTCTACGGGTACACGTTCGAGATCTCAGCCTTGCCGGGCGGGCCGAGCGCGTCGGGGCACCTGGCCCTGCAGCGCCTGCTGGATTGCCCGGACGTCGACATCATCTGCTCGCCGATATCGTACTTCGACCGTCAGCCCGGCGGCACGGGGCCGTTCATGGCGCCGGTGGATTCGGTGCAGTTGCACGGGAAGCTGTGGCTCAACGAAGACGACACGCGAACATACCTCTCAAGCCCCGATGACGCCTTCGGGCGGGCGGGGACGTTTGACGAAACCATCGGCGTACATGATCGCAACTTCGCGCAGATCGCAGGCCGGGGCGCGGCGTGCTGGTGGATGGACCTGCCGGGCGCGGGATGGCTCGATTCGTCCGAGATCTGGGACAACTGCCGCCGCCTGAACGCGCTGTATGAGGCCCTGGCGTCAACGCGCCAGCCTTACCGGCCGGAGGTCGCGGTGGTCATCGATGAGGCAAGTCTGCTGCGCCTTTCATATGGCAGCCAGGTAAGCAGCCCGCTCCTGTACTACATACGGCACGAGCTGTACCGCATGGGCATCCCGGTCGGGTTCTACCTGCTCTCCGATGTGTGCGCCGGGAGGATTGAGTGGCCAAAGCTGTACATCATGCTGGACGCGTTCGCACTGGATGACACGCGGCGCGAGGCGCTGCTGCGCGCAGTTCGCCGTCCCGGCAAGACGGCGGCGTGGTTCTATGCGCCGGGGTTCATAGACGGCCGTCAGACATCTGAAGATCTCATCACGGATCTCACCGGGATCAAGGTCAGGCGCGAGCCGGAGGCGGTGTCGGCGCAGGCAATGGTAAGCGAGCAAGCGCGCGAAGTCCTGCCTGGCGTCCACACCGGTGAAGAGTTCGGGCCACAGGAGCCGTTGGCCCCTTTGTTCTTCGTGGATGACGCAGACGCGCGGGGGCTCGCGACCTACAAAGCCACCGGCAGAACTGCGGCGGCGCTCAGAGACGAAAACGGCCTCCCGGGCAGGCGGGACGCCTGCGCTCCCAGGGCCGGCAGAACTGCGGCGGCGCTGAAGCAGAGTGATGACTGGAACTCGGTCTTCATTGGAACGCTGCGGGCGACTCCGAGCCTGCTGCAGGAGATCGCTCGCCGCGCGGGGGCTCACGTGTACATGCGCAGTGACGACGTGGTGATAGGCGGGGGCGGCATCCTGGCAATCCATGCCACGTCAGACGGAGAGAAGGTCGTGCACCTGCCGCAGGCGTTCACGGCGAAGGACGTCGGATCAGGCCGCTCTGCCGGCGTCCGTGGCTCGGTGCTTCGGTTCTCGATGAAGCGGGGCGAGACGCGGACATTCATTGTCGATCGGCCGGAGTGAAGACGGGCGGCAGGAAGGCCCGCGTGCCGCTAGGACATGCCACGGCCGCAGGACACGCGCATGCCTGCGGCCGATGGCACCTTTTCTCCTATTGATGAACCTCGAATGTCGGGCCCGGCGCACAAGCCTGATCTACGCCGCGCCCGTGATCGGGATCGAGGCGTTCCCGTCTACTCCCGGCTGCGCCAGGCGCACCACGGCGCGACTTGCGAATTACCATTTACAAGAAATGTGCCAAGGCAGCGGAACGTATGATAGAGTTGTCGCACGACCGCGGAGATTGGTCCGCCAATTGTGGGAGAGACGCAACAACAGCAGGGGAAAGAAGGGCCAGCCGCCAAGTCAGGCTGCCGTACAACAGATAGTTCGAAGGAGGTTCGCACATGCCTGGGAAGGTCAGGTACGAGGAGATGCTGCCGCACGAGATCGTGGAAGCGAGGAACGCATGTCCGGTTGCGTACGTGCCGCTGGGGGGCGTGGAATGGCACGGGGAGCACAACTGCGTCGGGCTCGACACCGTCAAGATCCACGCGTTGGCGATGAGGTGCGCCGAAGCGCACGGCGGGGTGGTGATGCCGGCGCTCTTCTTCGGAGAGCCGCGGGAGAGCCATCTCATGGAGTCAAGCAGCGGTGAGGCGGCGCGCATCGCAGAGAAGATGGGCCTGCCGTTCGAGAATTTTGCCCCAGGGTACATGCGTACTTCGCGATTGGATGAGGATGAGCGGTACGTCCGCCTGCTGGTGCATGTGCTGTTCCAGATGCAGAGCCTGGGGTTTCGCGCGGTGGTGCTGATGGCGGGACACTATCCGCTGCTGAGGCACGCGCGGGCGGCGGTCGAGATGTATGACCTTCAGGGCAGCTCCCGCGCCTGGGCGTGCACGGGATACGAGCTGGTGAGGGACGAGATCCCCGAGGCCGGCGACCACGCCGCCGCATGGGAGACATCGCTCATGATGGAACTGAGGCCGGACCTGGTCGATCTGAGTCGGTTGCCGGCAGGCGAGGATCCTCAGGCGTTGATCGGCGTCCACGGCCGCGATCCGCGCAAGTTCGCCTCGAGAGAGTTCGGGCGGCGCGGCGTGGAAGCCGTCGTGCGCCGAGTCGGGGAGAAGGTCAAGCAGCTCCTCGCGTAGCGACTGAAAGCGGAGCGGTTGGCGGTGCCCATCACGCGGGTGGTGGGCGGCGCCTTCATGTCGGGCTGGCGCCAGCCAACTCGCCCAGCGCCTTTTGGATCTCATCTATGCGCTGGGATGCCGCTTCGTCGCGCGCTCCCACGGCCGTCTGCGCCCGGCCCAATGCGGACCTCGCTTCGCCCACTTTGTCACGCATCTCCCGCGGCGCAACCCGCTCAAGCACGTTCAGCTCCTGACCCACGCGGCCGAGGGCATCCTGAGCCCCGCCCCAGTTGCCGCGGCCTACCTCGGAAGCAGCTGTCTTGACGGGATCCACAGCCAGCGATGCAATGTACGCTGTGGCATCTGCTAGTTGCTGCCGTTGCTCCGCCACCAACGCCTGGGCGCCCGCGCGGACCCGTATGGCGTAGAGGATCGCGATGGCGGTGAGGACGATCAACGCCAACATGATCCATGCGAGTGTCATCGAGCGGCGCATGGGCCTCGCGCGCGCGGCTCGTTCCACCATTGCCAAGGCCTCCGTCTTGAACCTGCGCAGATCGTCAGCAGACAAGCCGGTGCGCTTCGCCGTCGCATCCGGATCCATCGCCGCCAACTTCCCGACCGTATCAACGCCTGCCTGCGTCAGCGCTTGCGCCTGGCGCTCGTCCATCCCGGATACAGCATCCAGCCCAAGAGCGTTAGCCATTCGTTCCTCCTGGTCAGGCTCGTGAGTGCGCTGCACGCGCCGTCTCTGATCGTGCCTGGCCCGGTTTTCCACCGCGAGCGTCTGCCCTCCTGTTGCAGCGGTCACCCATGCGCACGGCTCATCTTGCGACCGGCAAAGGTCAGCCGCCACGTGATCTCCGGCGCAGTAACGCGCAGCTTAACCTCGTAAACGGCACCCCGCTTGCCTTCGGCGGTTTGCGGGCCGTGCTGGGGGAACACCGCGCGGATGCTGGTCCTCAAAACCTTGGCGCCGGTGAACACCACTGCAACGGGAGGCGGTGTCTGCGTTGCCCGCTTGTCGGCGGCTGAGACACGCGGCAGAAAGAACACAAGCGTCTGCTCTGTGTCGGGGTTTGCTTTCATACCGCCCGAGAGCGTGCGAGCGGCGTCATCCCAGTTCTCGTGGCGCAGCGTCAAGGCACCCTGAGTGACGTGGCGGTCGGTGGACACGTACTGCGGGCGGTTCAGCATCGGATGGATGGCCAGGAGCGTGCACGTGCGCCGCGGCGGGTCGACCGCGAGCGGAGAGCGGAACGCGAACGTGCGGTTCGCCCAGAAGTCGTACGCGATATACTCGCGGCCCAGTTCCAGGCCGATCTCCTTACCTAAGCTTAGCGACCCGCTTTCACCGGGCTCGTCCCAGTCAAACACCGCCAGTACCTGCCACCGGTCACCGGTCGCCGCCGACAGTTGCCACAACCGCGGATACTGCCGGGTGAAGAGGTCGAGGGGGCGCGCAGAGACGCCGCTCATCGGCAGCACCTTGCGCACGATCGCAAGCTCGTTCGGTTTCAGATCCACAAACGCCGCGCCGACTTTGACCATGCTCCCGGCCATGCCGACGAGCGTGGCCCAGGCCTTGGTTGTATCGAGCCACACGGGTTCGGTGATACCCCAGCGCTTCAAAGTCGCAGGATGGGCAAAGTAGAACGCGTCGGGGTCGAGCAGATAGACTCGGTGGTTGAGATAGTAGCGGCGCGCAGACATTGCGGCCTGGTTCTTCGGCCCCCACGACCAACTGTCGCGCCCGGTCTGCCAGTGCGGCCCGGTGTCATCGCCGGATCGCGTGCCGTCATACAGACCCGCCCCGAGGCCGGCCGCGCTGAAGCCATGCACAAACGTGCCCGGCTTGCTGCCGCGCGTGATCGCCTTGACCCCAGCGCGGTAGGCCTCCGATCTCGTCATCGGCACCGCGTATCGCTTGCCCAGCAGCTCATAGTACACGTAGTCCGTCTCGTTGAACGAATCGAAGCCCCAGTCGTAGGTATAGCGGCGGCAGAGTTGCTCGACGTAGCGCTGGACGTCCAGGCGGCTGGTATCGAGCACTCGCCATTCCTTGCGCACGTCGATCATGCCGTTCGTCTCGAGCGCCCATTCCGGATGCTCTTTCATGACCGGCGAATCCACGTGCGCGACGAACGGCGCGACCCATATCGCGACCTTCAGGCCCAGGGCATGAACCTGATCCGCGAACGCCTTCATGCCACCTGGCCAGTTCTCGTTCGCGTACCAGTCGCCGACCATGCGCTGGTAGCCGTCATCAATCTGAAACCATCGCATGCCGTACGGCTTGAGGTAGCGCGCCACATAGTGGGCGTTCGCCATCATGTTCTCGAGAGTGATGTCAGTGTGGTAGCGCGTGTTCCAGGAGTCCCAGTCGGCCTGCAGATCATCCGCCCGCCAGGGTTTGATGTTCAACACCGCCGCCACTGCGGACGCGAAGCCCTCCAGCGCCGCGAAGGGATCGCCGGTTGTCACATCGAGGTAGAGGAGTTCGCTCGAGAAGAGACGGCCCGCCGGCAGCTCCTTCGCGGGATCATACAACCCTACCGCGGCCCACGAGGACCATTCGTTCTTGGGCTTGGTTTGCATGAGGCCGACGGCGTGCTCGTTGGTGAGGAAGCCGGCGACCATAGCCTTGCCAGTCGCGGTGTTGTAGAGCGCGTGGCTCCAGTTGCTATTGCAGGGCCGGTCGCCTGTCAGAAGCCGTACGTCCTCGTCCAGCCACAGGTCATGCCCATTGTCGAGGACGCGCATGCCCGACGGCGGCGCGAACTGGAGCGCTCCATCGTCGCCGGTATCGAGTACGTGGAGCTCCTGCAGCGCCACCGGCCGGCTTGGGACGAACGCCACCCGCGCGGTCAGGTACGGCTTGCCGTCATATCCGGTGAGCGCGAGTGTCAGGTCGCCGAGATCGCCTCGATAGAGGGCGCGCTGTTGCCGGCCCGCGCCGAGTCCGGGTGCGATGACGCGCCGGGCAGAGACCGAGATCATACGCCCGGCATCTGCGACCTTGCCGTCGATCTTCAGCACGGGTCGCGCGTCGCGCAGCAGCGTCTTCCCGGCCGCGAGCACGGAGACCGTTCCCGTCTCGCGATTGACGACGAAGCCGGCGGGCGAGTCGGCGCGGGAGAGCTGCGCGATGAACGGCATGAATATGAGCGCCAGCCATAGTGACAGGTTCATGTGCACCTCCAGCAGGGCGCTGAACGTAATGACGGCTACATTCTAGCCGCGTAATCGGGTCTACGCCATCATGACAGATGTGGGCAGGTTACAAGCCCGCCCCACCATTGGGAAGGACGAGGCACTGTTGCCCGGCGCCCCTAGTCCATCTGGGCCAGGGCGCACAGGTAGTAGCCGTTGTAGGGGATCCACGGCTCGTCGGTGGACGGGTCGCGGTTCACTTCATCCATGAACGGCAGGTCGAGGTCGGGTTGGCGCACCGGACGGCCGATGCCGTTGGGGATAGCGCCCGGCACGGCGCCATCGCGGTGACCTGGGATTGCGGAGTAGCGATGATGGTAGCGCGCCGGATGGTGGCTGCCCGCGCCGTGCAGCATGCACAGGTCGAGCGGGTTCAGGCCGAAGAGCCAGTCGAGTTCGTTGTACGCTGTCTGCAGCAACTCCGGTTGATCCAGAGCCTTCGCGCAGGCCGCCGCCGCCCACGCGTTCGACGTCAGCTCCATGTGGTGCCCCCACTGTGTCACGCGCGATGCTTGCTCCATGTCGCTGTCGAGGCCCGAGCGCCCGGCGGCCAGTCGAAACGGCTCCGTCTGCCGGGCTGCGAGCCACGCCATCGAATCCTTGAGCGCCTGGCGGTACTTCCCGTTGGTCTTTGCGTCGGGCACGTTGACGACGAAGAGGGCCAACGGCGCCAGCACCGGCCCCTGGCGGCCATCGGGGCCTGCCGCCGCAATCGCGTCCGCGCACGCGCGGGCTTGGGCCAGGTGTTCTGCATCGCCCGTGACTTGCCAGATCGCGAGGTTGGCGAGGAGGCGGTCGGGGTTCGCGCCCTCTTTGCGTGAATGCTCCTCGAGCTGGATGGCGGCATCGAGGTATGGCTTTCCCTCGGGCACGATCCGTGCGATGTGGGCAAGCGCCGCTGCGGCGCGCGACACAGACTGGTCCTCATCCAGCGCAGGCCGGTCGTCGGCATTGCCGGGGATGTTGTCGGTCTCATTCTCGGGAAGACCCCAGTAGCTCCACCCGGTGGCGATGGAGCCGTAGAGGCCGCCGGTCTTCGGGTTGCGCATTCGCATCAGCCACTCGGCGCCCCACATGATTTCGTCGAGGAGATCGGCGCGGCCGTTGCCATCGCGGTCTATCTGGTCGAAGTAAGAACGGTGGGCAAGGTAGGCGCTCGACAGGCCGTAGAGGGCCAACGATGGGCCTACCGAGTGCATCCACTTGTTGTAGTCGCCGGCGTCGTGCCAACCGCCGGCGAGGTCGGCGTGCGATCCGTCGGGGAGGCGCGCGTCATCCATGTGACAGGCGGCGTGCCAGCCCTCAACCTCCCCGCCGCAGCGCTGATAGTAGAAATGGCGATAAGAGAGCTCGGAGGCCTGCGTCCAGAGCGGGCTGTCGTAGAAAAAGAACGGGTGCGAGACTCCACGCTGGCCACCGATCTCGGCCTGCACTTCATACAGCCTAACGATCTGTGCTCCGGCGAAACCCGGCGGGGGCGCCGCAAGGATCTGCTCGATCGCAGGAGTGAAATCAGCGAGCCAATAATAGCAGGCCCAATCGTCGGGGCGCCCCTCGTGCATGCGTCCAAGCGGCTTCAGCGGCCCGGTGAGGACCGCGCTCCCCTGCGTGTGCAATAGGCGCAGGCGGAAACGGGCATCGGTCACGTCGTCGGGGAATCTGGTACTGCCAATGATCGCAGTGGCCGAGCCGCCGCGAAAATAGCCGACCTGGTTGACGAAGACGGTAGCCTGGAGAGACGGCGGCTGCGGCCTCGTGACCGGAGTCAGCGCCAGTGGCCGCACGACGGCTGATGTTCCGAGGGTCAACGCGAAGCTGACTCGGACGCGATTGGCGTTGGCGGGCGCCCTCGGATCAGTCGGCGCGGTCCAATTCGGGTTGTCGCCCGTGATGCGGCATGTCTGGTCGCGAATCCATCCGCGCGGGCCGTACCACGAGATGGCGCATGTAACCTCGCCATCGGTGTGCACGGCGGCCTGAACCGCGCATGATATGGTGGCGTCAGGAAGGTCAACAAGATAGCACGAAGCGGCGGAAGGCCCGGGATTACCCAGCCGCAGTGCGCGCGGGCCGCCCGGTTCGAACTCGGCGACAGAGAGCGGGCGCTCATCCGTCTCGGGCAGGGCATACCAGCCCGAGGGTTCGCCCGAGGCCACGGGCTTATCGTCAACCGTTCGAGGAGACAGGCCCGGATTCGGCAGGATGTTGGCGTCGAGCGAGTTGAGGCGGATGCCGTCAAACCACGCCCGACCGTACTCAGCGCGGCAGAGCACGAACGCGCGGCGCGCCTCGCGCGTCACTGATCCTGGAATGTCGGCGGCGACATAGGTCCACTCAGAGCCAGTGACGACAGGCGCAGTGATGGTCGTCTCGCGCCCATCGGCGGCCTTCAGGTGCAGTTCGAGCCGAGCGCTCCCTTGCTCCACCCGCAGCCAGCCGCTGAAACGCATGCCTTGGCGCGCGCTGGCGGGAAACTGGCGTGACCTCCACGAGGCCGGGCCGCCCGTGGCATCCGCCGCTGCGCAGCGATGTCCGAAGTGCGCGCCCGCATCGGACCATGAACCGCGGTCGCGGGGAGCGCACCGCCATGAATCGGGCAGGGAGGTGCCGGACTCAAACGAGGGATTCGGGATGAGGTTCGCATCCGCCGCGGCACCAATGCACAGCATGACTGCAGCGATGGTGAGGATGACCAAACGCATCGTTACCTCCCCACCACGGCGCCGGTCTGAGCGGCGTCGAAGCGGCGCATAGGCCATTGCAGCTTGCCTGACCGGTGCACGCCGGGCGGCCGCAGACAATAGAGGCAGTTGTCATTCGACGCGATGAGGATCTCGGCGAAGCCGTCGCCGTCGAGGTCCGCCAACGTCGGCGATGTTGTCACGCGGAAATCCGCCATGAAACGCCATTCGATTTCCGGTTTGCCGTTCAGACACAGCACAGTGCCGTCGTCGTCGAAGCCCGCGAAGACCTCGGCCTGGCCGTCGTCGTCCACGTCACCCATCGTCGGGCCGTCGCCGAAGGGATGCCCGAAGAGGTAGTACCAGAGTTCGCGGCCGCGAGAGTCGAGGCAGCGGAAGGCGCCGTTGCCATCGCCGACCACGATCTCCATTTGCCCGTCGCCGTTGGTGTCGCCAAGCGCGGGTGGAGTGAGCCAGCCATCGCCGCCGCCGGCATAGCCGCCATGGTAAGCCCACAGACGGCGGCCGTCCGGGGCCAGGCAGTAGATGATGCGGTCGTCGAAGGTCACGACCAGTTCGAGCTTGCCGTCGGCGTTGATGTCGGCGATGCTGACGCCGTCGCAGCTTGCGGGACCGGTGCACTGCCAAATCGTGTTGCCCGCGCCGTCGAGGCAGAAAAGAGAGCGATCGACCGGCACGGCGATCTCGCGTTTGCCGTCCCCGTTCAAATCCGCGACCGCAGGCAGCGCGCCGACGCCGCCGAATTGCTTCGCCTTCCAGAGATCAACGCCAGTCGCCGACAGGCAATGAAACCCGCCCCACGAGCCGAGCAGTATCTCCGGGGAGCCATCCGCATTGATGTCGCCGATGACGGGCGCGGACCAGTCGACCTCACCATCGGTTTTCGTCCGCCAGGCCAGTGTGCCGTCACTGCGCAAGCAGACGAGGTTTCCGCCGCCACCGGCGATGACGATTTCCAGGCGGCCATCGCCGTCGAGATCGGCGGCGGATGGCGTAGAGGTGAGGCGGCCGGAGAAGCCTTCGCCGAATGACCACAGGGTCTCGCCGTGAGCGCTGATGCAGACGACCTGGCGGCGCTCGCTGTCGCAGACGATTGTCTCGAGACCTGGATTCGGCAGAAAGTCGGCGACGAGCGGAGACGTATAGATGCGGCCGGAAAGCTTGACCTTCCAGACCAGTTGCGGCCCGGCCGCGCCGCATGGCGTCGGGACCGCTTCCACCAAGCAGAGAAGACAGAGCGAACAGACGAACAGTGCGCGCACTTTCATAATCTCAGGGACCTACCGCGTTGGCAGCGTCGGGATGAACTCCTCCAGGCGTTTGACCCGCTCTGCCGTGGGCGGGTGGGTGCTGAGCCACGTTTCGAGTTGCGACGGATCGCGGCCTTCGCGCTGCTTAAGCTCCTTGAGGAAATCGAGCAGACCATTGGTCCGGTAGTGGCTGACGGCGGCCCATCGAGTGCCCACCCGGTCCGCGTCATACTCTTCCTCTCGATAGCCTTTGCGCATCACGATGTCGAGCGCGACGTTAGAGGCCGCCTGGATATCGGAACTGCTGTCCTTGGTCACGATTGCCACGATCATGGCGCCGGTGAGCGTTTTCTCCATGATCTTGATTGCGTGCCGCTGCGTCACATGCGCGATCTCGTGGCCCATCACTCCCGCCAGTTCCTGGTCATCCAGCCCGGACTCGATCAGGCCTCGCGTCGCGTATACGAAACCGCCAGGCAATGCCATCGCGTTGATCTGGGTGTCATTGGTGATCTTGAACGACCAGGGCAGGTTGGGGCGCGGCGTGTTGCGCGCGATGGACAGACCAATCCGTTGCAGTCGCGCCGTCTGCGCCGCATTGTTCCACACGCCCTGCTGAGCTTCCAGCTTCTGCGCGGCATCGCGCCCGATCTGGATCTCGTGCGCCTCGTCAATCTCCGTGACGCCGTTGCACCCCGGCAGCATCAGCATCAAAGGGACCGCGAGCGCCAACGCCCGAATGTACCTCATGGCAGACCTCCAGGCCTTGATTCAGTATCCAGGATGTTGGACAGCGGGGCGCGCAGTTCCTCTAGCGAGAGAAGGACGTCCGGCGCCGCAGGGGTGCGGGATACGCCGACTGTCTCTGGTGTGGGTGCCGCCGGACCTGCGCGCTGCCGCATGCCGCACCGCTCCCCATGCAGGAATCGCCCTGAGGGGAGCAGAACGAAATGCGACATACTCCTCGCCCGGATGGTCCGCGACGGCTTCGTGCAGCCTCCACCACCGAGGTTCGTGCATTGGGGGGATGCGTCAATAGCCTTTGCTCTTCGGCGAACGAACCCAATGACACTCTGTGTCACTCCGGAGTGGCGCTTGGCGCGACCAACGTCCGGACCAGTTTCGTGTACCAAAGGTGCCCTCCATTGATACACGAAACTCTACAGATGAACGGCGCAGGAATCACACTGCCTCAAGGAGCATGGCTTGCCGATGGATGATTCGTTGGTTCCCGTGACATCGTCTCGCTCTCTCGCCGAACAGCCCGTGATCAGCGATTGGGTGATACTCGGCCCCTTCGTGGTGGAAACCGGGGCGTCGTTCGAGCGCGAGTACATGTTCGAGCGGCACAAGATCCTCGACATAGACTATCTGGCCGGTGCCGGAGGAGAGCGAGCGGTGCGCCCGATTCAGGATCAGTGGGCGCCAAACCCGTACCTGGGCGCGCCGCGGCTGCAATGGCAGCGACTGCGCCAGCCGCGGATCGGCCTGACCGGTCGAGCCGGCGATCTGCTCTACCGCACGGTGCAGCGGAATGCCGTGTTCTACCTCGCGACCTACGTGGATTGCGAGAAGGATGAGGTCGCATTTGTCGAGGCCTACCACTCAGGGATGCGCTTGTTCCTCAACGGTGAGCAGGTTTGGGATCAGCCGTACGGCCACGCCAAGGGGCTGTGGGTGCGGCAGATGCTGCTGCCGGTGCAACTGAAGGCGGGGCGCAATCTTCTCATGGCGAAAGTACGACCTGGCTACATCGCAGACGGGGTCGAATTCAGCCTGAGCAACTTCACGGTGCGGCCCGCGATCATGTCGAACAGCGGAGTGGTCGCCGCCGCGCCGGTCGCGACCGGCCTCTTCTTCGGGCCGGAGTCTGACCCGCGCGAGGTGCTCGAACTGCGGTGCGCCAACATTGGCGGATCTCGCGCCGACGTCACGGCCGCCGTGCTCGACGAGGCGCTAAAGACGGCGCTTATGCCCGGCCAGTCGGAGCTTCTGCGCTTGCGCGCGCCGCGGCCGAAGGTGACCGGCGAACCGGTGTCGTCGGAACTCTCGCTTACGGTGAACGGCAAGTCCGCGGTGGCTTCGTTCACCTACACGGCTGCGCCGGTGCCCGATCCGCGCGGCGCCGGATTCGTGTACAGCGATTTCCATTTCGACACCACGTACCACGAAGAGCAGCGCGTCTACGCGATGGGTGCGTTCGACATCGTCCGCCGTTACTGCGAGCAGTTCGAGAAGGACCCCAACTTCAAGGGCACGCTGTCGGAACTTGACTACCTGAAGCCATACTTCGACATGTTCCCCGCCCACCGCGCCATTCTGCGCAAGGCGCATCTGGAAGGGCGCGCCGAATCCGACGTCTTCTACAATCAGCCCCAGGAACTCAACTGCACTGGCGAGACCTTCGTGCGCAACATGCTCTACGGACAACTCTGGCACGAAGATGTGCTGGGGCGGCGCTGCTATATCTACTCGCCAGGCGACGTCTTCGGGCACCCCGCGCAGATGTCGCAGATCGCGGCGAAAGGTGAATGCGAAGGTGTTGCCTGGGACAAGTCCATCTTCGGGTTCCCGCCGCTGTTTCGGCATGTATCCCCTGACGGCACGTACCTCACCCATCGGCGCGGGCACGTGGACCGGCAGAG
>Ga0315282_10009977_pt1 | contig 14995 bp, 9 predicted proteins | sample YL17G07_20_MG_FD_203693 | JGI IMG/M metagenome (GOLD analysis project Ga0315282, IMG submission 203693) | Sediment microbial communities from Yellowstone Lake, YNP, Wyoming, USA - YL17G07_20 | ecosystem: Environmental > Aquatic > Freshwater > Lake > Sediment | place: USA: Wyoming | collected... | reverse complement strand
ACTTTGATCTGAAGCTGGTGGAAAGTTATAAAAAGATCCCCTTCGCCCTGAGCACGGAGCAGGTCTTATTGAATATCCTCCGAATGGTGGATGAATGGTCCGAGATTGAAAAAAAGGTTTCTTCGCCACACCTCGTCTTTAAAAGAGTTCTGACACTGGAAGGAAAATCTGTCGATGTGCTTTCGCCTCAAAGTTATTTGAAAGAGAAGCTGACTTCTGAGCAGGAGTTGATTTACAATTTGGTGGACGGAACCCGAACGGTTCAGGAGATTATTGATCGAAGCCTTTTGGGAAAATTCAATGCCAGTGAAATTTTAGTAGACCTCTCCGAAATGGGGCTGATCGAAATGGGTGGGGTCCGAACTCCCAGTCTCATCAAGAAAGTGAGCATGGTTAATTTCAGAGAGGCCTTAGCCTTTGTTTACTATGGTGGTTTCTTAATTTTTATCTTTCTGCTTCTTATCTATTTCAAACCCAATTTTTTATATCATTTTTGGGATTCAAAGATAGAACGAGTGGATATTGAGATCCCCACTCATTTGGTTCATAAAACCCAATTGGATCGAATTAAAAATGCTTTAGAAATCTATCATCTTGAAAAAGGACAATATCCTTCTCACCTTGAAGAATTGATTTCAACGAAACTTCTGCAAAAGAGTGACCTCTTTTATCGTAAAGGGGTCTCCTATCAATATGAATTAAAAGATGGAAAATATTTTTTAAAACATTGAGAAATAGACCAATTCCCATTATCCTCTTTCCCAATCATTCACTGATCCGGACATAGAAAAAATGGAGAGACAAACTCTTTTTGATAAGATTCTTATTCTCGATTTCGGGTCTCAATATACCCAACTCATTGCCAGAAGGGTGAGGGAATGCCATGTCTATAGTGAAATTCATCCCTATAATATTTCTGTGGAAAGAGTGAAATTATTGTCCCCCCAAGGGATCATCTTTTCTGGAGGGCCGGCAAGTGTCTATGAGAAGAAGGCTCCCCTCTGTGATCCCGCACTCCTCAAAATGGGCATCCCCATTTTAGGCATCTGTTATGGGATGCAATTAATCGCTCAATTATTGGGGGGGGAGGTCACCCATTCAGAAAAGAGAGAGTATGGAAAAGCCAAATTAACTTTGGACAAGAGAGGAAAACTTTTTAAAGGTTTAGAGAAAGGAGGAAATCAACTGGTGGTCTGGATGAGCCATGGGGATCATGTCAAGACGTTGCCGACAGGATTTTACGCCATCGCCCATTCGAAGAATACCCCTTTTGCAGCCATTGAAGGAGCTCAAAAAAGAATTTATGGACTCCAGTTCCATCCAGAGGTGGTTCATACACAGAGGGGACTTGATCTCATCAAAAATTTTCTCTTTAATGTTTGCGAATGTTCTCATCTTTGGACGATGGACTCTTTTTTAACGCAAACCAGCCATGCTTTGAGGAGGAGGATCGGAAAGGGAAAAGTCATCTGTGCTTTAAGCGGCGGTGTCGATTCTACAGTGGTGGCCCTTCTTCTCCACAGGGCAATCGGTGATCGTCTGCAATGTGTTTTTGTCAATAATGGTCTCTTAAGGAAGAATGAAGCTTCCCAGGTGGTGAATTTATTTCGTTATCATTTTAAAATACCATTAGTCTATGTGAATGCGGAAAATTCCTTCCTCAAGATATTGGAAGGGGTCATCGATCCAGAAGATAAAAGAAAGAGGATTGGAAAAGAATTTATTTCCATCTTCGAAAGAGAAGCCAAAAAGTTTGGAGGGGTGAAATACTTAGCTCAGGGGACCCTGTATCCCGATGTGATTGAAAGCGTTTCCTCAAAAGGACCTTCGGCAATGATCAAAAGCCACCATAATGTAGGGGGGTTACCTGAGAAGATGAAATTAAAGTTAGTGGAACCCCTTAGAGAATTATTTAAAGACGAAGTGAGACAACTGGGTAAGGTCTTGGGGCTGCCTGATGAAATTATAAAACGGCAACCCTTTCCAGGACCAGGACTTGCCATCCGGATTATTGGGGAGGTAAACAAAGAGAGGTTAGAAATCTTAAGGGGCGCCGATGAGATTGTCATGAGAGAAATGGCGAACACCCATTTTTTAGATCGAGTTTGGCAATCCTTTGCAGTTTTACTTCCTGTGAAGACCGTGGGAGTGATGGGGGACGAGAGGACTTACGAAAATGTAATTGCGTTAAGGGTGGTGGGGAGCCTGGATGGCATGACGGCGGATTGGGTCAGGCTGCCCTATAAAATCTTAGAACACCTCTCCAACCGGATTATCAACGAAGTGAAGGGTGTCAACCGGGTCGTCTATGATATCAGTTCCAAACCCCCCAGTACGATCGAATGGGAATAATTAGATCAAGAAATGTCAAAGCTCAAAGTTCAAACGAATCCGGAGTCCAAATATCAGAAGTGAGTGGTGAGAATTGCGGGACAGGAGGATCGGTGAAGAATATTTAGCATTAGGTCATTTGTCATTGATTTGACATTTGGATTTTAACATTTGAAATTGAGTTCAGGATATGGAACATTCCGATTTCATCCATCTTCATCTCCATAGCCAATATAGCTTATTAGACGGTGCTATTCGATTTGAAGAGGCTTGTGATTTAGCCAAAAAATATAAAATGGAAGCTCTGGCTCTGACGGATCATGGGAACATGTTCGGCGTGATCGAATTTTATCAAATCGCCATCAAACATGGCATTAAACCCATTGTGGGATGTGAAATTTATGTTTCTCCCGGAAGCCGTTTTGAGAAAAAGACAGTCGTAGGAACAGAGGGAGCTTACCATTTAACGCTGTTGGTCAAGAACCGCACCGGCTATTTCAATCTCATCAAGTTAGTCAGCCTCGGCCATCTTGAAGGATTTTATTATAAGCCAAGGGTGGATAAAGAACTTCTCAGTAAATATAACGAGGGTTTGATTGCCCTGAGCGGTTGTCTGAAGGGAGAGATCGCTGCCCATGCCAACCGAGGGGAGATGAAGAAAGCCATCCAATCCGCCGAGGAGTATCAAAAGATTTTTGACGACCGTCGATTTTTTATTGAGATGCAAAACAACGGAGTGGAAAACCAGTTGTCGGTGAATGATCGACTTTTGGAAATTGGGCATCAACTTTCCCTCCCCGTTGTCGCAACTAATGATTGCCACTACCTCCATCGGAAGGATGCCAAGGCTCATGAAATACTCCTCTGCATTCAGACAGGGAAGACGCTTCAAGATAGCGATCGAATGAAGTTTTCATCCGATGAGTTTTATTTTAAGTCGCCCCAAGAAATGGCTGATCTTTTTCAAAATACCCCGGAGGCGATCAGCCATACGGTGGAAATCGCGGAACAATGTAATCTTGAATTAAGATTCGAGGAGAAGCACATTCCTAGGATTGTCGTACCCTCTGGTGAATCCTTGGATAGCTATTTGGAAAAACTTTCGAGAATGGGGTTAGAAAAAAAGCTGATTTCCCATCAGGAGGAAATAGGCTTTAAAGAGCGGTCTGTAAAATATTTTGCCCGCCTTGAAGAAGAACTTAGCATTATTGAATCTATGGGATATTCAGGATACTTTTTGATCGTGGCGGATTTCATTCATTTTGCAAAAAATAGAGGCATTCCGGTGGGTCCGGGGAGGGGTTCAGCCGCTGGCAGTTTGGTGGCTTATGCCTTGAACATTACTGACTTGGATCCGATCGAATATGACCTGATCTTTGAACGGTTTCTAAACCCAGGAAGAAAAAGTAGCATGCCCGATGTGGATGTTGATTTTTGTATAGAAGGAAGGGATGAAGTCATACAATATGTAACGGATAAATATGGAAAAGAAAATGTAGCCCAAATCATCACCTTCGGAAAGATGCAGGCGAGAGCTGTGATCAGGGATGTGGGGCGTGTGATGGATCTTCCTTACGCAGAAGTGGACCGCATCGCTAAACTCATTCCAAGTATTCCATTAAACATCTCCCTCGACCAGGCCTTGAATCAAGAACCCCAATTGAAGGAACTGATCAAGAAAGACCCTCGGGTGGAATCCCTGTTTACCATCGCAAAATCACTGGAGGGACTGACCCGACATGCCTCAACGCATGCGGCAGGTGTGGTCATTTCAAATAAATCACTGATGGAATACCTGCCCCTCTACCGTGGGCAAAATGGAGAATTGATGACCCAGTACCCTATGAAGGAAGTCGAAACGATCGGGTTGGTCAAATTCGATTTCCTGGGGCTTAAGACTCTGACGGTGGTCAATCATGCCACTCAACTCATTGAGAAGAATCACGGTGTGAAGATTGAACTCTCTCAAATTCCTCTGGATGATCCAAAGGTTTTTGAACTGTTGGGTTTAGGTTCAACCCTTGGTATCTTTCAGCTCGAGAGTTCGGGGATGAGAGATTTACTGATTAAATTAAAACCTGAGAATTTTAAAGAAATCATCGCCCTGGTGGCTTTATACCGACCGGGGCCCTTAAAGAGCGGGATGGTCGATGAGTATATCAAACGGAAGCACGGGAAAGAGACCATTCGTTATGATCTCCCTGAACTCAAAGAGATATTGATAGATACTTACGGCGTGATTGTTTATCAAGAACAGGTGATGAGAATTGCGAGTTCGCTATCCCATTTCAGTTTGGAAGATGCTGATATTCTCCGCAGGGCCATGTCCAAAAAAGACCCCAAAGAGATGGAGATGCAGAAAGAGAAATTTCTAGTAGGGTCCAAAAAAAATCGAATTAATCAAGCCAAGGCAGAGAAGATCTTCGATCTGATGGCTAAATTTGCTGAATATGGCTTCAATAAATCCCATAGTGCTGCTTATGCGCTGATTGCTTATCAAACTGCTTATTTGAAGGCCCATTATCCTCTCGAATTTATGGCAGCCTTACTCACCAGTGAAGTTCAAAATGCGGATAAAATTTTAAAATATATAGCAGAATGCCGTGAGATGGAAATTAAAATTTTGCCCCCGGATATTAATGAAAGTGATAAAAATTTTACGGTCGTTGGAAATCAAATTCGATTTGGGTTGGCAGCTGTGAAAAACGTAGGGGATGCTGCCATCGATGCCATCATGATGGAAAGAGGAGAAAAAGGTAAATTCAAATCCTTATTCGATTTTTGCTATCGCGTTGATTTGCGAAAAGTGAATCGAAGGGTCATCGAAAGTTTGATCAAATGCGGGGCCTTTGACTTCTCGAAAGCTCACCGATCTCAAATGTTGACTGTTTCAGGGGAACTCCTTGAGCAATCCCAATCAGCCCAAAAACGGAAAGGGGAACCTCAACTCAGTATGCTCATCAATCGATCGAGGGAGATCGAGGAGGAATATCCGGACATCGACGAATTTCCAGAAAATCAGCTGATCACTTTTGAAAAGGAAACGATCGGATTTTATATTTCTCGACATCCGTTGTCACGCTACCAGGAAGAGATTAAAAAACAAACTAATTTAGATACCTCTAGTCTCTCGAAACTTCAAAATGGGGTCGAGGTCAAAATCTGTGGTCTCGTCAGTGGATTGAAGGAGATCGTAACCAAAAAGGGAGATCGGATGGCTTTTTTAACCTTGGAGGATATGAATGGATTTGTGGAGGTCATTCTGTTTCCCGAAGTGTTTAAAGCAGCCTTGACTTGTTTGAGAGGAGGGGACCCACTTCTCGTCAAAGGGACACTCGATCTATCCGAAGAACATGTTAAAATAAAGGGTATGGAAGTTCATTCTCTTCCAGAGTCGCCCTCCTCCCCGGCGAAACCCCTCCATTTAAAAATTCCACTCTCTGGATTGACTCCTTCTCGGCTTGTCGATTTAAAAGAAATTATCGAAGCAAATCGAGGATCCATTAAAGTCCTCCTCCACTTTATCGATATGGACAAACGAGAGACCATTGTGGCTCTGTCCGATCGATTCACGGTGGACCCCTCTCAAAATTTTAAATACCTTGTTCAAAATCTTTTTAAATCTTCTATTATCTCTTTAGAATAAACAAGGATCGAGATGGTAAAACATTATTTAGAATTTGAAAAACCCCTCATCGAGCTGGAAAGAGAGATCGATAATCTGAAAAGATTTTCAAAGGGGAGACCTATCCAGTTCAATGAACAGTTAAAAGATTTAGAGGAGAAACTCCACCGTTTGCAGAAAGAGATATTTTCCAGCTTATCGGGCTGGCAAATTACGCAAATGGCAAGACATATCGATCGCCCCAAAGCCTCTCATTATATCCAATGGATGTTTGATAATTTTGTTGAACTTCATGGCGATCGAACCTATGGAGACGATCCCGCAATACTCGGAGGAATGGCGAAGTTTAACGGGAGGTCGGTGACCGTCATCGCCCATCAGAAGGGAACGGATGCGAAGGAGATGACCTACCGGAATTTCGGAATGCCTCATCCAGAGGGATATCGCAAGGCCCTGAGGTTAATGAAAATGGCGGAAATATTTAAAAAGCCTATTATTACAATGATAGATACACAGGGAGCTTTTCCTGGGATAGGTGCCGAAGAGAGAGGACAAGCTGAAGCCATCGCCCGGAATTTAAAAACAATGGCGACTCTCCAAACACCTATTATTGTCATTGTCATTGGAGAAGGAGGGAGTGGAGGCGCTCTGGCCATAGGAGTGGGAGACCGAATTTTGATGTTAGAGCATTCGATTTACTCGGTCATCTCACCCGAGGGATGTGCGGCGATCCTTTGGAGAGATGGGGAAAAAGGAAAGGTATTAGCGGCAGAGTCATTGAAATTGACAGCCGCTGATTTATTTCGGATGGCGGTGATCGATGAGATTGTCAAAGAACCTTTGGGGGGAGCTCATCGGAACCCAAAAGGAATGGCGGAAACTTTAAAAGAGGTTATCGAACGGCATTTGAGAGAATTGGAAAAAATGAATATGGAGGAATTGTTAAACCTCCGATACGAAAAGTTTAGAAAGATGGGTACCTTCATTGATGACGGTAGAGGGTAGAAGGTCAAATGCGGTTTTAACAGAGAGATCCTAAGCACACAGATTCACTCTTGAGTTTTTATTTTCAACTTTTCACCTACAACGTTCTCCTATCGGTCATAAGATGCCTAAAAAAATTGAGGTTCTGCCAGAATCCATTTCGCAAATCATTGCTGCAGGGGAGGTGATTGAAAGGCCAGCCTCTGTGGTGAAAGAGTTGATGGAGAACGCCATTGATGCTGGAAGCACGGAGGTCATCGTCGAATTAAAGGCCGGAGGGCTCCAACTGGTTCATGTGGTGGACAATGGAGAGGGGATGGATCGGGAGGATGTCCCCGTGGCCCTTCAAAGATTCGCCACCAGTAAAATTAAAAAAGCAGAGGATCTTTATGCCATTCATACATTAGGGTTTAGGGGAGAGGCCCTTCCCAGCATTGCTCAAGTTTCCAAAATGACCCTCAAGACGAGAACTTCCCATTCCCTCAGTGGAACGAAAGTGATCTGCGAAGGAGGCGAAATAAAAAGTATTTCGGAGATAGGTTGTCCGATCGGAACAGAGGTGGATGTTAAAAATATCTTCTACAACATTCCAGTTAAAAGAAAATTTTTAAAATCGATCCGTTCGGAACTTCGCTATGCAGTCAATCACTTTCTTCGATTGAGCCTTTCTCAACCCTCCATTTCGTTTAAATTCATTCATGATGACAGGACCCTTCATGAATACCTCAAATCGGAATCTCCCTTGGTTCGAATCGAAGCTATTTTTGGAAAAGAGATTTATCCTCATCTCCAACCGATTGGGTTCGAAGATGGGGAGATCTGTATCTCAGGATTTGCAAGCCTCCCCTCTTTTTCAAAGAAAAATTCGGATGGCATTTATTTCTATGTCAATCAACGTTTTGTGAAGGACCGAATGATTTATAAAGCCATTTTGGATGCCTATCGCCATATCCTCCCTAGGAATCAATTTCCTATCATCATCCTCTTCATCAACATTCCTCCTTCTACGGTTGATGTGAATGTCCATCCCACTAAGGCCGAGGTAAAATTTAAGAATCCCGAAAGAATCTATCAGGCTGTTTTGGCAGCCATACGAATGGCGGTGGAGGGAGAGGCCTTCCGGTCGGAGGAAAGAATGTCTGGAAATGGGAGAAAAGAGGGGGTTTTTCAAAGAGGGGTTCAACCTTCTTTCCCCATTCAAGACACTTTATCCATCCCTTCCTCCTTGACGAGGGGAAAAGAAGAGGAAATTTTCATGGTTCGGGAAGGGGAAAGAATTAAATGGGACGTTGAAAAGAAATCCCCTTATCTCGTTCTTGGTCAAATTCAGGGAATGTTTATTCTCTGCGAAGGAGAGGGGAATTTAATCTTTATCGATCAACATGCCGCCCATGAGAGAATTCTTTTTGAAAAATTTAAAAAAGAATATGAAAGCAGGTCGATGATCTCAGAAAAATTACTCCTTCCCATCTTAATCGAATTATCTGTGGAGGAATCGTACATTCTCGAATCTGCTGAGGAGGCATTGAAGGCGATTGGATTTGAAATCGAACCGATTGGCGAAAAGCTATTTGCCATTCGATCCATCCCTTCTTTTATCGATCAAAAGGATTCCAAAGGAATCATCAGAGGGATATTAGATGAGCTCTCTTTTTTAGAAAAGCAAGGGAAGGGGGAGGAGACCATTCATACCATTTTGGTCACTTTGGCTTGTCATTCTGCCATCAGAGGGAACTTCCTGTTGAGGAAGGAAGAAATGGATAAGTTGGTGGAGAATCTCTTTCCTTTCCATCCAACGACCACCTGTCCCCATGGCCGCCCCATCTTTTTTATCCTTCCGTTGGATCAATTAAAAAAACAGTTTAAAAGGAAATAATTATTGGAACCCATGGAATCAATCACTTTTCAACAAGCACCCTTTATCTTAAGAATTGTCTTGACTTTTGAGAAACAGTAAAGCTAAAGTAATTTCCTAGTTAAAGTAGACATATACTATTTACCATAGGTGCACTTTCAAGATAAGTTTGTTGCCTTAATTTTATGTTTTCTAATTTTAGTCACAGAGAGGGAAGTTATAGTTCCTTTTCTCCTTTATCTTTAAATCCTACTATCTTTTCACCTTTTTCTTCATTTTCTTGGCAAAGGAGGCCCATCGTTGTTCAAGTTATCTTTGATACCTAGAGAGAGGAAATTTTTTGCCCTTTTTGAACAGGGTACCCAGAACGCTGTTAAGATAGCTCAACAGCTAAAAGATTTGGTGTATATCTGGGAGAATATAAAGGAAAGGGTAGGGGTAATAAATGACCTAGAGCATCAGGGAGATGCCATTACTCATCAAATTTTTGAGCAATTACACCGCACCATTATTACCCCATTCGATCGGGAGGATATTGCTCTGTTGGCTCATTCTCTCGACGACGTGATTGACTTTATCCACGCGGCGGCGGATGCAATGTTACTCTACAAAGTAGAGCGCCCCACTCATAGGGCCAAGGAGATGGTTGATATTGTCGTGCAAGCAGTGGGTGAAGTCGAAAGAGCGGTCTCTGAAATCCACGACCGTATCGGACGAAAACAACTTCTTAACCGATGTGTGGAGATTAATCGGTTAGAGAATATGGGAGATAGCGTGTTTCGCTCGGCGATGGCTGAGCTATTTGATGACTCAGCAGATTTTGCCGGCCTTATCAAGTGGCGCGAAATTTACAAGCATATGGAGAGTGTTATCGACAGGTGTGAGGATATAGCTAACATACTAGAAGGCGTGGCGATAAAGTATGCCTGAACTCCTGAGCCGAACCTGGATCCCATCCCAAATGTTATAGCCACAGTAGTCTCTACCCGTATCCCTTTCCCTTGAGGGTATATGAATTTATCATTCATAATTTTTATCATACTCTTAGCCTTGGTTTTTGATTATACCAATGGGATGCATGATGCCGCGAATTCTATTTCAACCATTGTCTCCACAAGGGTTTTATCACCCAGACAGGCTGTCATTTGGGCGGCGGTTTTTAATTTTGTGGCTTTTCTTATATTTAGTACGACAGTGGCTGAAACAATCGGCAAGGGAATGATTGATATTAAGACAGTTACTCCAACTGTAGTTCTTGCGGGGATTGGAGGCGCTATTTTTTGGAATTTGATCACTTGGTATTTTGGACTGCCCAGTAGTTCTTCTCATGCTCTCATGGGCGGATATGCTGGAGCAGCTGTTGTCAAGAGTGGCTTTGGAGTGATTATTGCGAGTGGTTGGTACAAAACATTGATTTTTATTGTTTTGGCACCTACGATTGGTTTATGTTTAGGCTTTTCATTAAGGGTCATTACAACATGGATTGTATATAAACGAAGGCCGGCTGTTGTTAATAAGTGGTCGCGGGTTTTACAACTTTTTTCCGCAGCTCTCTATAGTCTGGGCCACGGTGGCAATGACGCACAAAAAACGATGGGTATCATCACCAGTCTTCTTTTTGCCGGGGGCTTAATCCACGAGTTTAAAGTACCTCTCTGGGTTGTTCTAAGCGCACATGCCGCTATTGGTTTGGGGACCTTGAGCGGCGGTTGGCGGATTGTTAAAACAATGGGCCAGAAAATTACAAAATTAGAGCCAATTGATGGCGTTTGTGCTGAAACATCCGCTGCTTTTAGTATTTTCTTAGCCACTCATCTGGGTATTCCAGTGAGTACGACCCATGTGATCACCGGCGCAATATCGGGCGTTGGTTCTGCGATCAGGTTTTCTGCTGTGCGCTGGGGTGTAACTATTCGTATTGTCTGGGCTTGGATTTTAACTATTCCGGCAGCAGCAATTTTGGCTGGCCTCATTTATTCGTTATGTCGAATAGTCGCCTTGAAGTGAAAAATAATTCTCTGACTGGATTCAGGATTGCAACCTGAATCATCTGTATTCGGCTCTGGGCTACAAAAGCTGAATCAGACGAGGAGGAAATAACTATGGAAACAAGAACGACCTTTCACAAATATTTGCAGGAAGTCGAAAAGGATGTCCTGGCTATGGGAAACATGGTAGTGAAGGCGATAGACCGCGCTATTGAAGCATTGAAAAAACGGGATTTAACTCAGGCACACCAAATCATTGCTGATGATACCCAGATTGATAAGCAGCGGTTCAGCATCGAAGAAAAGTGCATAGGGCTCATTGCCACCCAGCAACCTATGGCGAGTGACCTACACGTCATTGTGGCTGTTCTCAACATCATCACAGAGCTGGAACGAATCGGCGACTATGCCGAAGGGATTGCCAAGATTGTCATTATGATTGGCGATGAGCCGCCCTTAAAACCTTTGATTGATATCCCGCGGATGGCGGAAATCACTCTCGAAATGATCAATAAAAGTCTCCAGTCTTTTGTCACCCGTGATGTGGAATTGGCAAGGAAGGACGTCAGTCTAGATAGTGTGGTGGACAGTCTTTACGACCAGGTCTTTCGTGAGCTACTCACCTTCATGATGGTCGACCCCAAGACAACCAACCGGGCCACCCGGCTCATATGGGTTGCTCACAACCTCGAGCGTGCTGCTGACCGGGCCACTAATATCTGTGAGCGCGTGGTGTTCATGGTAACAGGGAAGATGGAGGAAATAGGGGCTTCTAAGTACTAGCAAATAAACAGAGGGGTGACCCCTCAGCCCAGTTCAGAATCCGCCCCGTGATTCAATCCGTATTTTTCTAACCGGTAACGCATGGAGCGGAAATTAATACGCAAAAGCTCTGCGGCTTTCTTCTTAATCCCTTTTGTTTTATCCAGGGCTTTCAGCAGAAGGGTCCTCTCCAGATCCTCAACCATCTTTTCAAGGTCAATTCCCTCGTTTGGAATTTCGATGTCGATGGGTCCTTTTCTCAGAAGGGGTTGCTCACTTAAATAGGAACTTAGATTGTGTACGGTAAGTTCTTGACTACTCTCTAAAGCCACTGCCCTTTCAATAATATTTTGAAGTTCTCTCACATTGCCCGGATATTCATAATTTAGCAGAATTTGGAGTGCCTCCGGGGAGGTCTTCAAAATGTTTTTATTTAATTCTTCAGAATATTTTTTTAAAAAATGGCCGGCCAGAATGGGGATATCTTCTTTTCGATCCCTTAATGGGGGGAGCTTAATCTGGATGACATTAAGGCGGTAAAACAAATCTTCCCGAAAATGTTTTTCTTTCACAGCTTCTTCAAGGTCTTTATTGGTGGCAGAGATAATTCGGACATCCACTCGGATGTCTTCTGTTCCCCCCACACGCTTAAATTCTTTATCCTGTAATACACGTAGTAATTTCACCTGCATGAGGAGGGGCAGTTCACTGATCTCGTCCAAAAATATTGTCCCCTCATCGGCCACTTCAAATAATCCCTTTTTGGTGGCAATGGCGTCGGTAAAAGCCCCTTTCATGTGGCCAAAGAGTTCACTTTCGATGAGGGATTCGGGGATAGCGCCGCAATTTAACGTCACGAAAGGTTTCTCTTTCCGGACACTATTATAATGGATCGCCTTCGCCACCAGTTCTTTGCCTGTTCCGCTTTCTCCGGCAATTAAAATATTTGTTTTGGTGGGAGATACTTTCTCCAAAAGATCATACAAAGCCATCATTTTAGGGCTTTGCCCGATGATGTTTCCGAAATGATAACGGTCTCTGACCACCCGTTTTAAGAGGATGTTTTCCTTTTGGAGATTTTTCTTTTCCAATGCATTGTTGATAATGAGTTTAATCTCTTCTACCTTGAAGGGTTTTGTGATGTAGTCGTAGGCCCCTTCTTTCATCGCCTTAATGGCCGTATCGGCAGAAGCATAAGCAGTGATCATGATCACAACGGTTTCTGGGGCAATGGATTTAATCCTTTTTAACGCAGAGATTCCATCCAATTTGGGCATGCGGATATCCATGAGAACCAAGTCAAAGAGATCATTGTCGATCAGTTTGACGACTTCTTCTCCATTCGAGGCCAGTGAAACTTTGTACCCTTCTTTTTTCAACATGATGTCTAAGAATTCCCTCATGCTTTGTTCATCATCGGCCACTAATATTTTATCCTTGATCATTCTGGTTTCCTCTTTTTATTCTGCAGGGAGAAAGATGCTAAAGGTAGAACCCCTGCCCAATTCACTTTCAACTTTGATCAACCCGTTGTGGTTTTCAATGATTTTATGAACGATCGAAAGGCCCAGTCCCGTTCCGTTTTCTTTTGTCGTAAAAAAAGGTTCAAAGATTTTCTCTTTCTCTTCTGGTGAAATTCCATTTCCAGAATCAATGATGGAAATCTTTACCCATTCTTTTTTTCTCAACTGGGGCGAGAGGGAAAGGCTGGTGCCTCCCCAGGTATTCCCTTTCCTCAACTGAACACGGATTTCTCCTCCGTCGGACATCGCCTGAGCGGCATTAATGAAAAGGTTCCAAAAAACTTGTCTCATTTGGTCAGGGTCAATCGAGGACTGCATCTCCTCAGAACCGTTGGGTCTGAGGATACGGATCCCATCATGAAAAGATGGGGAATGAATAAACAGGTCAATGGTTTCCTCAATAATTTTCCCTATGGGATAAAGGATTTTATGGGTTTGGGGTGGATGGGCAAAAAGTAGAAAATCTGTGATCAAGGCATTGAGCCTCTCCGATTCTCTTAACGTAATTTCCATGAGATGCTGCTGGCTGTCATCTAAGGTGAGCTCGGATTTTAACATTTGAATCGATCCGCTTAGGGAAGCCAAAGGATTTCTGATTTCATGTGCCATCCCTGCTGCGAGAACACCAACGGCTGCCATTTTATCGACACGTTTCATCTGTTCTTCCATCTCTTTAAATTTTGTAATATCCTGGAAAATGAGGGTATGACCGATCAAGGATCCCTCTGGGTTGGTAAGAGGAGAGATGGAAAATCCAAGATAAATATTTTTCCCTTCCTGATTGGTCAGAATTGTTTCATAACGTTGATAGTCCAAGAAGAGATTCGAGGTCTTCTTTTTAACTTTTTCAATCACCTCATTGATTTTTGGAAAAAGGTGGTAAATGGAGACGTTCTTCAACTCCTCCCCATTCCGATTTAAAATCTTCTCAGCGGTTCGATTTAAAAAATTAATGTTTCCAGAAAGATCAATGGTGAGAAGACCGCTGTCCAGACTCTGAATAATATTTCGATTGAAGGTCTCTAATTGATTGTAGTCCACTTGTTTCTGGATAAGTTCTTTTTTCTTTTTCTTCAGCTCCTCAGAAATGGTGCTGCTCAGGATGGCGACGATATAAAAAGTGGCCATGTAGATAATCAGGGAATAAAATATTTGACTGGCGTCGTAAATTGGGGATTGTCCGAATGGATTGATCCAATGATGAAGTTGGAGCAATAGAAGGAGGCCATAAAGGAAAGAGGAGAAGGAGGCTGAAAAGAGAGCCCCCCGCTTATAAAAGATCATGCTGCTTCCGATAATTGAGAAAATATAGGTGATGGGGAAAAAACTTTCTTTGCCACCGGTAAAATAGATTAAGGCGGTGATAAAAAGATGATCGACGGCAATTTGGAAAAAGGCATATCGATTGGGGTCTTTAACCTTTTTTAAAAAAAGTGCATAGACAATCGTCACCAAGTAAAAAAAACCTATAAAATAATAGAAGTTATTGGTCATGGGGATTAAAAAATATTTCTTTTCAGAGACTTGGAAAAGGAAGGTAATGGTGAGGAGAAGGGTGAGGATGATGATACGGCCCAACATCAATCCCTTCACATTTTTAAACATTTTTAGATGCGTATCCAGCGAATGGTTTGAGTTCGTGTCCATGAGATTCCACCCTTCAATAGGGTATTATGTAAAGAGGTGGAAATCTAGCCTATTGCTGAAGCCATATTGAAAATAGGAAGATACATGGAGATGACAACGCCTCCGATCACGACTCCCAAAAAGACCATGAGGAACGGTTCGAGAAGCGAGGTCAAATTAACCACGGCGATGTCCACTTCTTCCTCATAAAAATCTGCAATCTTCGACAACATGGAGTCCAACGCTCCAGTGGATTCTCCAACCGAGATCATTTGGATGACCATGGGAGGAAAGATACCAC
>Ga0315282_10009976_pt1 | contig 14996 bp, 9 predicted proteins | sample YL17G07_20_MG_FD_203693 | JGI IMG/M metagenome (GOLD analysis project Ga0315282, IMG submission 203693) | Sediment microbial communities from Yellowstone Lake, YNP, Wyoming, USA - YL17G07_20 | ecosystem: Environmental > Aquatic > Freshwater > Lake > Sediment | place: USA: Wyoming | collected... | reverse complement strand
TAATTAATCTGGAAACTAAGCACATTAATGCAAAAAACGTCATTCTCGTGAAAACGGGAATTTAGAAGGCACTGGATGCCGGATCAAGTCCGGCATGACAGATTATGTTATTGCAGTCGGAATAAACTTCAAATGTATTTATTAAATAGAAAACAACAATTGACCTCTTAAGGGGAGGTAAAAAGGAGGAGGAGAGGATATGAAAAGCAGGATTAAGATTACAGGCATAGTTTTAACGTTGTTTTTATTTGCATTGTTTTCAATGGCGAATAGTTCCCATGCTGCGACTCCGCAGATTGTAGCAAGCAATGGTGGTACTATAGCTTTGAAATCAGACGGGACGTTGTGGGCGTGGGGATATAACGCATATGGTCAATTAGGAGACGGCACAACAACTGAGAGGCACTCCCCTGTTCAGGTAGGTTCTGATAATAACTGGGTTTCGATTGCAGCAGGAGATGTGCACACCATAGCCCTGCAATCGGATGGTACATTGTGGGCGTGGGGATATAATAGTGATGGTGAATTAGGAGATGGCACAACAACTGAGAGGCACTCCCCTGTTCAGGTAGGTTCTGATAATAACTGGGTTTCGATTGCAGCAGGATCTTATCACACCATAGCTTTGAAATCAGATGGTACATTGTGGGCTTGGGGAGTTAATAGTAGTGGGCAGTTAGGAGATGGCACAACAACTGATAGACATTCACCTGTTCAGGTAGGTTCTGATAATAACTGGGTTTCGATTGCAGCAGGATGGGGTTACACTACAGCCCTTAAATCGGACGGTAAGTTATGGGTATGGGGAAGTAACAATGATGGCCAGTTAGGAGATGGCACAACAACTGATAGACATTCACCTGTTCAGGTAGGTGCTGACAATAACTGGGTCTCAATTGCAGCACATCATTTGCGGACCATAGCCCTGAAATCAGACGGGACATTGTGGGCTTGGGGATTGAATGATCGTGGCCAATTAGGATATACGTCATCGGACACATGTGGCGCGTTTGCGTGCTCTCTATCGCCAAAACAGATAGGCTTGGACAATCACTGGGGTTCGATTGCAGCTGGATATAAACACACTATAGCCCTGAAATCAGACGGGACATTGTGGGCTTGGGGATTGAATGATTGTGGCCAATTAGGGCTTGGTGACACAACTGATAGACCTTCATCTGTTCAGGTAGGTTCTGATAATAAGTGGGTTTCGGTTGCAGCAGGCGGCGCGCATACCATAGCCCTGAAATCAGACGGGACATTGTGGGCATGGGGAATTAACAGCAATGGCGAGTTAGGAAATGGCACAATAAATGATAGCCATGTACCCGAACAAATAACGACCGTCGGAAATAAGTGGGATAAGATTGCAGGAAGTCTTCATACCATCGCTCTGAAATCAGACGGCACCTTGTGGGCGTGGGGATATAATGCATATGGCCAATTAGGAGATGGCTCAACATATAATAGATATGTCCCTGAACAGATAGGAACGGACAATAAGTGGGATAAGATTGCAGCAGGAGAGTTTTATACGATCGCTTTGAAATCAGACGGGACATTATGGGCGTGGGGATATAATCATTTTGGAGAATTAGGAGACGGCACGACAACTGATAGTTATGGCCCTGAACAGATAGGCACAGACAATGAGTGGGTTTCGATTGCAGCAGAAGAAGAAGGGGATCATACGATAGGCCTGAAATCAGACGGGACGTTGTGGGCGTGGGGATATAATGCATATGGCCAATTAGGAGACGGCACGACAACTGATAGTTATGTCCCCGAACAGATAGGCACTGACAATAAGTGGGTTTCGATTGCAGCGGGAAGCGCTTACACCATAGCCCTGAAATCAGACGGGACGTTGTGGGCATGGGGATATAATCATTATGGACAATTAGGACTTGGAGACACAACTGACAGGCATTCACCAGTTGAGGTCGGCACAGACAATAAATGGGTTTCAATTGTAGCAGGAAGTGCTCATACCATAGCCTTGAAATCAGATGGCACCTTGTGGGCGTGGGGATGGAACATCAATGGCGAGTTAGGAGACGGCACGACAACTGATAGTCATGTCCCTGAACAGATAGGCACTGACAATAAATGGGTTTCAATTGCGGCAGGAGGTCATCATACCATCGCCCTGAAATCAGATGGCACCTTGTGGGCTTGGGGACATAATTATCCTGGCGAATTAGGAGACGGCACGGCAACTGATAGTCACGTCCCTGAACAGATAGGCACTGACAATAAGTGGGTTTCGATTGCAGGAGGATACGGTGATACCATCGCCCTGAAATCAGACGGGACATTGTGGACTTGGGGGTGGAACAACTATAGCGAATTAGGAGACGGCACAACAACTGATAGTCATGTTCCCGAACAGATATGCCTGTTTAGCTTCTTTCCGAACCCTATAGCGTTTCCTGCTTCCGGCGGTTCATCTTCTTCTCACCTCGTTGTTGACGGCACCTGTTCCTGGACAGCACTTCCCAGCGACCCATGGATAACCATCATCTCTGGTGGAAGTGGTGTGGGCACGAACACCCCAGACAACAATGTATACTTTACGTTAGCATCTAATCCAGGTGCCGACAGAGATGGGCGGCTCGTGGTCCAATATGGAACGAATGAATTCGGTAATCAATTAGTTTTAAACCAGATGGGAGCCTGCACCTATTTATTAGCGCCAACGAGTGCTTCGCATCCCTCATCCGGCAGCTCGGGCAGTGTAAATGTCACAGCGGGGGCCGGCTGCGCCTGGACAGCGGTAAGCAATGATCCGTCGTGGATAATCATTTACTCAGGAGCCAGTGGCACAGGCAACGGAACGATGACCTATTTAGTTTTACCCAACAATGATGCCGCACGCACTGGGACAATTACCATCGGAGGGCAGACTTTTACAGTCAATCAAGATTCAGGCGGCTGCTATTCAATTTCAATTAATCCACTCCTTGACGTTTCGCTTTTTGGCGGAGACTCGGGCAGTATTAGCGTTACTGCAGGAAGTGGGTGTGCATGGACGGCAACAACCAGTGATTCATGGATAACTAACATTACTCCGGGAAGCGGCACAGGCAATGGAAATGTGGCATATACAGTACAACCCAATCCAGGCCTTGCGAGGACCGGGAAAATAATCGTAGCAGGAGCCACAGGAGGAACCACAACCGGAATGTCCTTTGCGATTACACAGGCTCAACAAAATTTGACAGGACATATCGATCCAATTGCCCAAGCGCAGCCAGGAGCCCCGGTCTGGGTCACTGTGACTTTCACCAATGCAACCAATCAGGGCATCTGGACAATTCAGCCTGACTGTTTCAATACATATTTTACGGTGACAGATCCTAATAGCAATCCGCCTAACCAGCCGCTTCAGTCTATCTGTCGTCTAAGGCTGCCCTATGGGATTCCCGGTGACAGAATTCCAATATCTAATACTTCTCCTAACAACACATTTACTGTGACATGCGACCTCTCTGAGATGTATAGCCCCTCTGTCCTGACCTCTAATCCTGATGGCAGTCCGAAAACTTACAATGTTAACGCTATCTACTCGAATTTCATACAGGATCCGAATAATCTTTATCCTATGTTTAAAGGGATTATTCCTGCCGATAACCAAGTAACGGTGACGATAGCAGGTCCGCAGGGTCAATCGATTCAGAAGTTGCAATCCCAGATTGTTTTTGATCCTTCGCAGTGGGATGTTGCATGGGCTACAAATGGCGGACCAGCCATATCAGCCCAGATCAGCAGCCCTGATGGTTCCTTTGACGTAAACAATATAAATCCTTCAACTATCAAGTTGAACGGCGCTGCGCCGATTATCAGTGGTTCAGCAAACATTCAGAATGGGGTGCTCACGGTCAAATTCGATGGGGCTGCAGCAGTCAGGAGCCTGGGAACAGCAGTCTCAGGGTCAAGCGTTCTTCCGACCATACAGGGAAGCCTGTCAACTCCGGCGAATTCCATTATATACGGCCAGGGGGCAGTAAGTCTGGTCAACAATACCGGAACGCTGATTGTCCAGGCAGACTTGCATCTGGTGGGATCAGGGACTCAGCCGGCAGTCAACAAGAATCCTAATGTTGGTATGGAAACACGGGTATTTGATATGACATGTGCATCCGGCATCGGCATGTCGTGGCAGAAGTATCCAACTATCTGGACTCAATGTCCGGTTATAGCAACTGATATTACCAATGTTTATGGGCAGGCGACGTTTGTATTGCCTCCGGGCAACTACATAGTAATCGGAAAGTATAACGGCGTGACCCCAGCGATTTATCCTGGAGTGAGTGTGGGTTCGATTACAGCAGGCAATATTGTCAGCAAATACCTTCAGGTTATCCAGACTGCACAGGGCAATCTGGTTCCTGCCAAGTATACAAAACTGACCGGCTCAGAGCTTCTAATCATCGAACCCGAGTATATACTATGGGACAGCAGCCAGGAGTCATACCCATTTGTATTTCAAAGTGTGGGTGACTGGGGAGTAACCACCTCCGTGAGCCCGCCTGATGGGTTTGTAGCTGATTACAAGAGCCTGTCGACCGATGTGCAGGATACGCTGAAGGCATTGCAGTTTTCCGTCACTGACGTGGGCAGCAAATGGGTTCCGACAGGAGTAACTTATAACATCAAACACAAGGGAAAAACTACGACCCTGAAGAGCAAGATCGGAGTTGAACTTACACCTGCAATGGCTAAGCTCAAAGGTGTGGGTATATACGGGCAATAGGCACTTCAAGGAGTGAGTAAATGACAGAGGCATCAGGAAAAGGAGGTAACAACATGAAAATAAAAAAAGGAATAGATGCAGGGATGTTTCTGGGTCTGCTGGCAATGGTCATTCTGACCATTGCCATGTTCCCCACAGAGGGAAGGGCAACTACCGCAGACACGATATGCAGCAATCCAAGTGCATCAGATTATGACAGTGACGGAATTCCCGACAATTACGAATGTATCGGATTTACACTTGCGGATGGTTCTACACATGTCTGCGGCTACGAAGAGTGGAATACGGGGTGGCCTGTCAGTGGTCGATATGGTTGCAATTCGTCCTCAACCTACAAGGTTGACCCTTCAACCATGGATCTATTTGTTATTCTTGACAACACATATGGCGGTTTGTTATGTGGTACTCAAGTTTGTCCAAACAGTTTGTTCCAAAACATTTCAAACCTAGTAGTTCAAAACAGCGGAGGCGGACTCGGAATAACAACACATCCGGTAACAGTTCAGCAAGTACCTACAAATGCAGACCTAAGTATCGACCGGCAATTGACACTATCAAAAGATCAGTATGGAAATTATCTTTTCACACAAAAAGCAACATATACCTACGAAAATTTTGCAGATACAACCATCGGAACGATCAATTGCAGAAGTCTCGGCAGCAGTGCCGTGACTCTCGGTTCAACAACTACAGGCGTAACCCCGAATACACAGGGTATTAACTCCAAGGTTTACACAAATCGACTCTCAACCTGGATTAATAATATGTGTGGTGGTGTCTGCACAAAAATTACGAGCTGTTATGATAATGCAACAGGAGTCGGGATAGGTTCTAATGCTGCTTGCACCCGATCAGGCACCCCGTATGCATGTTGTACAGGTAAAGGAACCGGAACCTGCACTGGGGTTCTTCCGGACTTAATCAATTACTATCAGAAGCAGAATATCGACCACGAGATTGGTCATATGATGTGTTTGGCTTCTGACAATACTACAACTACTCACCACTACACAAGTTCGCAGAACTATTCGGGTTATACGGTGGCAGGCACAGGGGCTGGTTCAATCATGGAGGATCATGCGTTTTACACCAGCAGTAGCAATAGCATAGTATTCTATATTCCTCAAGTCTTTGATGCCAGTGATCCAAATTTAATGCGGATTTCGGGGACTACATGTCCGACTCAGTAGTTGGAAATTTAAAAACATTTTAGAGGATATTGTCAAAGACAATATCCTCTAAGGCAAAAGGAGGTGAAAATGATGAGGACGATGAAAAGAAAAGGAGCAGTTATACTGCTGCTGTTTGCAGCAATGGTTCTGCTTGCAACAAATCAGGCATTGGCACAGCATGGGTGCAATACGGGAGGCGGTGGCATGTGGCTTGACCAATTTGTTAATCCGAATGCCTCGGGCGCTAAGGTGACAGGCACACTCACTCTATACTATAACCCTGTCGGAGTTGGTGGTTCGTGCTTGGACGGTGGGAGCGGAGTGTGGGAAGATTTCGTTTATGTTTTCAGGGTGATCACAACAAGTGAGCAGTCGCCATACCACGGGCAATATATGCCTTTCTCAGGCATCAAGCGCGTCGACATGTCATTACTTAAGAATGTTTGTTTTGATGATATGGACAGTCAAGCGGGGATAATTCAAAATTTTATTGGTACAAAGATAGTCCCGACCCTGTTCCCGTCATCTACTCGTTGGGCCATTAAGAGCTATACTTTTGTACAACCGCCTGACCTTAATCCCGATGGATGTTGCAACGCCATGGAATGGATGATGCTGGATTTTACATTGGCAGTAAAATAGCCGGGGAATGAATAGCAGATTATGATTTCAGAGGGGGCAACGATCAAAAAGAGTACGCTTTTCTTTCTGACAGTTGCCTCTTCTCTTCTGGTAAGCGTCTCATTCCCGCCGCTTGATCTCGGATTTTGCGCCTGGTTCGGCCTTGCTCCTGTCTTCTTCGCACTGCGCCAGAGAGGCTTCCTGTCAGCATCGCTTCTCGGTTTCCTGTTCGGAAGCCTTTTCAGCATCGGCGCTTTTTTCTGGACCATGAAAATTGACGTAGTTCATCTTTCAGACTTTCTGATATTTCTCATCATATTCAGCCTTTATTTCTCAGCCTTCGGATTTTTTTACAGACTGATCAGCAGGAATCCCGGATTGTGGACACTTATCGGCGCTCCTGCCCTCTGGGTGACCCTTGAGTACATACGGGCCAATTTATTCTTTCTATCATGGCCGTGGAACCTTTTAGGACATTCACAGCACAACTATCTTGCTGTGATTCAGATTGCCGATACAACAGGAGTATATGGAATATCTTTCATCCTTGTCATGGTCAATCAATTCTTGAGCCAGGCGCCTGATTTTTTCTCAGATAGAAAAGCATCGTTATCTGACGGGACAAAACTTTTTCGCTATGGAACAAACTTTGTTGCTCAACTTTTGACGGTAATCTCTGTGTTGATAATCACTTTTTCATATGGGTGGTATAGACTGACTGTTTCGGATAATAACAGGCACATGCGGATAGCTCTTATACAGGCAAATATCATCACGCGGGAAAATATGACATATTTACAGCAAAAGCTGCATATGACGAGGTATATAGAACTGACCAGAGATGCAGCTCGTTATAAGCCGAATCTCATTATATGGCCGGCCTCTTCCCTTCCTGCATCAATTTCAGCAATTTATATTAAGTTTCCTATTTTGATGCTGTCGCGGGAAATCAACTCTTTTATTTTAGCCGGTGGTTCCGGGCAGGAAAAAGACAAACCTAAGAGAGAAGGATATGCACAATACTCGAACAGCGAGTTTTTGATTTCACCTGTCGGAAAAATTGATGCTCAGTACAACAAAATACTCCTACTTCCATTCAATGAATACGTGCCGCTCCAGGGTACGTTCAAATGGCCTGAATGGATAACCACAGTGAAAGAAGATTTCATTCCTGGTACAGAGTTTACACTTTTTCATGTGTTAGGTACAAGCTTCGGCACTCCAATCTGTTGGGAGAATATGTTTCCGGATCTATTTCGCCACTTCGTTGACAAAGGGGCGCAATTCATGGTCAGCGTGACGAATGAAGGCTTCTTCGGCAACACCAGTTCTGCCGGCCCATATCAAACCCTTGCAATGAATGTCTTCAGAGCTGTGGAAAACAGGGTGGCTATTGCACGCGCTTCTACAACCGGAGTTTCCTGTTTTATCAGTCCCAATGGTGAAATAGTCGATAGAGTTAAGGATAACATCGGGAATGACCTGTTTGTCTCCGGTATCCTTATCAGGGACATACCTTTGTCCAACAAAAAGACTTTTTATACTGTTTATGGCGATATGTTTGCATATGCTGCCATCGGTATAACAGCATTAATGATTCTGGTTTCAGCTATGCGTGTAAAAAAGGAACTTTCTCATTAGAGAACAATAATGAGTTTTAATAAGTCATCATTGGCAATTCACAGATACTGGGCATACTTTGCAATTGCTCTGATATTGGTTATAGCCGTATATGCATTGTATGGAGCTAACATAGTCCGGTGGCGCAACAGCCCTGATTTTGGGTGGCGGACCATGTACGACTCAGGTCCAAATGTGGTGGCAGAAGTCATGGAATCCGGCAAGGCAGCAGGACTGCGTGTCGGCGATGTGATTAAAGCTATCAACGGAAAGACCTATTCTACTTTTGATGAACTCTACTTTAAAGTCCGTGATGATAAACCCGGCTCGGTCAACACCTATACAGTCGTTCGAGATGGGAAGACCCTGGAGATCAGCATCACCACTGGTCGCCTTGGCCCTTTGAATGTTCTCAGGCGCAGTGGTCCTTTGTTCCTAATCGGACTTATCTACGTCATCATTGGAGTACTCGTTTTCCTGATGAAACCAAAGGCTGCGGAAAGCTGGCTTTTCTTTGTAATGAGCAGCTTTATCGGAATGATGATCAGCCTTAGCAGCCCGAGTGATCTTTTGCATCCGCTCTGGTTTTTCAATATACGACGTTTAATCGAGATTATACTGCCAGCGCCCATGATTCACCTGGCTCTGAGATTCCCCAAGATGCGAACTGTTCTTGTGAAAATGCCCAGACTATGGATCTTCCCTTATCTGATTGCGATCACCCTGTTTATCCTGTGCACAATATCTTCCCCTGCCTATTGGAATACGCCTCATGTTCTTAGAGTACTTAATGATATTTATCTCTTGTTTGGTGTTTTATTTTTCTTATTATCAACTGTCTGGAATTTAATAAAGGATCCATCAATCGTCATCCGTCTTCAATCAAGGGTGATTTTCATGGGGCTCATGCTCGGCATCTTTATTCCTATAGCAGAATTGCTGTCGCGTTATTTCTGGGGCGTCTACCTTTTTCCTAATCCCACAGTTGGCTTCGCCGTATTTCTAACAATGTTTCCGCTTTCTATTGGTTACACAATTGTTAAGCATGACCTCTTTGCCATTGATGTCATCGTCCGCCGGACTTACGGCTACATCCTCTCAACCGCTTCCATAATCGGTGTCTATGCCTTGATAGTTTCGTTGTTGAATGTTTCTTTCCGGTCATCGGAAGTGTCCAGGTCACCTTTGTTCTCTATTATATTCGCCCTCGGAGTAGTCTTTTTCTTTAGACCTTTGCACGAACGGTTTCAGGGGCTTGTGGACAGGGTTTTTTATCGCCAGCGCTATGACTATCGCAAAACGATCAAGGATGTCAGCGAAGCCATGATCAGCATATTTGATCCGGAGAAGATCCAAAAGATGCTTATTGGATCGGTGGTCAAGGAAATGTTTCTTGAGAACGGACTCCTACTGCTTCCGGATAAGGAAACACATGGTTATCATGTTCATGCTGCCGAAGGCATTGAGATAGAGAATCTTGCGTCTAAACAGCTCAGCGATGATACCGCACTCTCTCGTATCGTTCAAAAGAAGAACAATGCCATTTTGCGCGATGAAATTGATTTAAACCCCCTTTATGAGCAAGATCGTGAAGCCCTACGGCAAACATTTCAGTCTTTTAATTCTGAACTTATGCTTCCAATGAAATACAAGGATGAAATGCGGGGAATCATCTCCCTGGGCCGGAAGAAATCAGGCAAAATGTTTACCGCCGAGGATATCGATTTACTCAAAACTATCACAAATCAGAGCGCCGTTGCTTTAGAAAATGCAAAATTGTTTGAGGAGAACATCGAAAAAAGCCGCATGGAAGAAGAATTGAAGATTGCCCATGACATTCAGATCAGTATGTTGCCCGAGAAGGCCCCTATAATTGAGGGTTTTACAATTGTAGCCCGATCTATCCCAGCCAGAGAGGTAGGTGGAGATTTCTATGACTTTATTGAAATGAGAGGAAATGGAAAAGTTGAGAGATTAGCAATCGTCGTTGGTGATGTTTCTGGAAAAGCTGTGTCAGGGGCTCTGGTTATGGCTGCTTCTCGGAGTATCTTTCGTGTTCTATCAGATGCCCATTCGTCTGTTGAGGAGGTGATGCGCATAGGTAATGCCCGTCTGAACCATGACATTAAAAAAGGCATGTTTGTAGCCTTGATTTACGCTGTCCTGAACCCCAGACAAAAAACCATGATCCTCTCAAATGCCGGACAGACCCAGCCCATAATCTGTTCTATAGATGACCCCAAGCCTGTATATATCGATACGGAAGGCGACAAATTCCCTCTGGGCATTGTTCAAGAGTGTGACTATCAGGAAACAAACGTACGGTTAAAGAGGGGAGATACCGTGATATTTTACACCGATGGTGTGGTGGAGGCGGTGAGTGAAAAAAAAGAATTGTATGGTTTCGAGCGTTTTCTGAATTCTATAGAAGAAGGTCGGGAATTAAGCGCCGACTTATTGTTGGAGAAACTCATGGATGATGTAATACGGTTTGCAGGTAGTATGGAACAACATGACGATTTGACGGTTGTCGTAGTAAAGGTGGAATAAATGAAAAGAGAAACACTGTGAGGAGTGATCATAAAAAACTTTAAGGAGGAATTTGCAATGAAAAAGACAAAAGTTGTTGTATATCTGTTCATTAGTCTTTTCCTTTCCACGGGAATAGCTATCCAAGCCTTTGCCGATAGTGCAGAGGTTTTGCCGAAGGGGATATTCAGGGCTAATGTCACAACGAATCTCTATTTCAACGTCGATAAACGGTTTAATGAAGAGGGAGATCTCGAAGACGTATCCCATGATTTTAATGCGACACTCAACAGTAATATCTTCCCTGCATTAAGCGCATTGGATAATATTATGGGAGGCCCGGGTACCGCGATTATCGGTAGAAGTGTAGTTTCTTTTCATTATAATTATACCGATCTTATTTTCGGCCTGGATTACGGGGTAACTGACAGGTTAACGGTTGGAGTATTAATACCCTATTGGTGGCAATCGACCACAGTCAGTAAAGCAATGCTTGACACCAGGAATGCAACAGTAGGAAAAAATCCTTTTCTTGGCACTCCCGGAGACCCTTTTGGCGGCGCTCCGATTGTTCCGATAAGTTTGGGCGGTGTCCCTTTAACAACAGAGGATGTGCAAAATCTTCTGGGTCCCGGAATGAAAATAAACGGTCAACTCGCCATCCCCGGATTAGGCTATAAGCGGTTAGAATCCTGGTCTGATAATGACATCTCGGATATTGAGGCTGGAGCGCGATACCAATATTTTAGAAATGACAAATGGAGGCTGGCGTTTACAGGCGGTGTAAGGTTTCCCAGTGGCAAAGTAGATGATCCGAACAATTTAATAGATCAAGGGTTTGGTAGCGGCGCATACGCTCTTCTCTTCCGTCTGAATAATGACTACACGGGAATAAAGAACCTGGTGCTGAATGCAACCATAAGATACGACCTTACGCTCCCTGATGAACAGAGGAAGAGGGTCACCAGTATACATAATCCTATTGTACCTCTGACAGATGAAGAAAGAGTGAGCAGGAACATTGGCGACATTCTACAATTAGAGGGATCGGGATCCTACACTTTTTCGGAAGGATGGGATTTCTGTCTGCTTTACAGGTATGCGACCAGGACAAAGGATGACATTTCAGGCAAAGGAAAACTGGATTATGCGGCCCTTGCGGAGGAGACAGACTGGACTTATCATCTTTTTTCTGCAGGCATTTCTTTTTCCACTATTCCCTTATTCAAGGCCAAGAAATTCCTTTTACCACTAAAGGCATCTCTTGAATATGAAAATGTGTTTGCAGGGACGAATAACTTTCTTCAACAGCAATTTTTCTCTATTAAATTGGCTGCTTATTTTTAACGAAAATAATGTTTAAGGGTGAGGTTTAATTGGAAAAGCACTATCGATTTATTATAATGAGTAAAGATATTAGCTTTCAAAGTATAAAGTGGCAATGTTCCGCTTATATAACTTTAAAAGAGGAATTTGATGTATGGCTACAGATAATAAGATAGAACTTCATATTCCAAGTATCATTGGATTTGAAAAAGTAGCTATGGAGACTGCGGCATCGGTGGCCAAGGAGATGGGATTTACTGATGATCGTATAGAGGATTTAAAGACTGCAGTCTCTGAGGCTTGTCTTAATGCAATAGAACATGGTAATAAGATGGATACAAGTACAAAGGTTGGGATCACACTCACGGTTGAAGAATCAAAGCTTCAGGTGACTGTGCAAGATGAAGGCAAAGGGATTGGTCAAATTGATCTACCCCAAATTGAGAATAAAATCGAAGGCAAAGAAAAGACTCGAGGATGGGGAATTTTTCTAATTAAAAATTTAATGAACGAGGTGAAATTTGAGTCCGGGCCAGAAGGTGGGAATGTGGTTAAAATGATCATCCATTTGAAAAAAGAACCCCCTGCATAATAGCGCTACATGTGCAGAAGTCTATGGAGACCTATAGGAGACGCTCTATATTATGAACAAGAATATAGAAATATCGATTTCTGATAAAGGTGGCGTTTCCATTATCACTATAAAAGGTGATGTCACTGCTATCACAGGAAGTGCCATTGAAGCTGCCTATGAGAAGGTAAGTTCGGCTGGAGTTAAGAAGATTTTATTGTATTTTGACAAAGAAGGCTATATTAACAGTGGGGGGATAGCTGTTTTAATCGGCATAGCTTCTGAAAGCAGGAAAAAGGAACAGGTAATACGTATCACCGGTCTATCAGACCACTTTCAAAAAATCTTTTATATGGTTGGACTTACGAAATACACAGAACTCTTTCCCTCAGAGGATTTAGCCCTAAAAGATTTTTGATTGCTTGAGCAACTACCCAGATTTGTGTCTTTTCGATGAGGTCTGTTAAATGTGGAAAAAGGAAAAAAGGTGAGAGACGAGACGATTAGTACCTTCAATAGTCATCCAAAGGGGTCAGAGCATTTACAGGGGGAGCTTGAGAGAAAGATCTTTCATCTAAAGACCCTCTATGATGTGAGTCAAGAGATAGGTTTTCTGAAAGACACACAGGAGATTATCAAGAACCTGTTGATGATGATAATGGGAACCTTTGGAGCTATAAATGGAGTTATTCTCCTTGTTGATATCAATAAGGGTAAGATTGAGGCAATTACTCAGAGGGGCATGGGCAAAACCTCAATAGGTAAATTATCCCGGGTTATAGAATCGGAATGTTTTAAGGAGCTGAAGGCAATAAACTGCGTTCAGATTGTAGGTGAAAGCCCAAAAGTCTGGAAGAAAGAAAACAAAATTATTTTTGAATTATTATCATCTTTAAAGATACATATATGGGTACCCTTTACAGTAGATGAGGACTTAATAGGTGGTGTCGGATTGGGAGAGAAATTGTCAGGAGACCCATATTCGCAAGATGATCAGGAATTATTGAGCACCCTGTCTAATCAGGGGGCTGTGGCCATTAATAATTCCAAACTTGTGGAGCAACTCGAAAGGAGGATCTTTCATCTAAAGACCCTCTATGATGTAAGTCAAGAGATAGGTTTTCTGAAAGACACACAGGAGATTATCAAGAACCTGTTGATGATGATAATGGGAACCTTTGGAGCTATAAATGGAGTTATTCTCCTTGTTGATATCAATAAGGGTAAGATTGAGGCAATCATCCAGAGGGGCATAGGCAAAACCTCTGTAGACAAATTGTTACAGGCCATAGAATCGGGATGTTTTAAGGAATTAAAGGAAATAAACTGCATTCAGCTTCTAAGTGATGACGTCCAGAGAAAAGAAAAGAGGGAGATATTTGACTTACTATCCTCTTCAAAGATACACATATGGATTCCCTTTACAGTAAACGAAAACTTAAGAGGTGGTATTGGATTAGGGGAGAAGCTATCAGGAGACTCTTATAGCAAGGATGATCAGGAGTTATTGTGTACTCTATCCAATCAGGGGGCTGTAGCTATCAATAATTCAAAGCTTGTTGACCAGATCAAGAAAGAGGAAACGGTGCGGACGAACTTAGCTCGGTACCTTTCACCACAGATTGTGGATCAGATCATTACAAAGGATGTTCAGGTTAATCTGGGTGGAGACAGGAAAGTCGTTACCGTCCTTTTCAGTGACATCAGAAACTTCACCACGATCACCGAGACCCGAGCGCCAGATCAGCTTGTTCAGATACTGAATGAATATTTTACAGAGATGGCGAGCATTATCTTTACAAACCAGGGTTCTCTCGATAAATATATCGGAGATGCTATCGTTGCAGTATTCGGAAGCCTCATCCCGTTAGAAAATTCTGCTTGGAATGCAGTTAAGGCAGCAATCCAGATGATGACGCAGCTCCCTCTATTAAATGAGAAATGGATGAAGCAGTATGGATTTTCAATGGATATTGGCATTGGTATTAATACCGGTGAGGTCTTTTTGGGAAATATTGGTTCTCCAGAAAGGATGGAATTTACCGTCATCGGTGATACAGTGAATGTTGCTTCACGGTTTTCAGGACTCGCAAAACCCGGCCAGATTCTCATTACAAAAGAGACGATGGCATATGTGAGTTCGGATTTAAAATGCAGAGAACTTCCTCCATCTTCTATAAAAGGGAAGTCCGAAAAGATGGAGGTTTTCGAGATACTCTATTCATAGTTTTGTATAAAGGGATTTACATATTTATTGATTTAAGGCTTATGCAAATAGGGGGCTGATATGAAAATCAAGGTTCTCGGTTGTTCAGGAGCAAAGTTCCCGGGACATAATGTCCCAGGCTTTCTCCTCAATAATGAAATTGTTTTTGATGCAGGAAGTCTTACTGGTGTTCTC